>Ga0308411_10001915_pt1 | contig 14145 bp, 5 predicted proteins | sample HotsprottomLayer_2_FD_203530 | JGI IMG/M metagenome (GOLD analysis project Ga0308411, IMG submission 203530) | Hot spring phototrophic mat microbial communities from Octopus Spring, Yellowstone National Park, Wyoming, United States -... | ecosystem: Environmental > Aquatic > Thermal springs >...
GGTGCTTATAGCACATTCTTCATTAAATTACCTTAAAGCATTTGTACTTGATTTGCCTTCTTTTTAGGATTAAGTGAGAGGCGATAGCCTCTCTTAGAATGTTAGAGCAGGGTGCTTATAGCACATTTTTCAAATAAGGTGGACTACTTAAAGGTGCTTACTCGCACCTTTTTAATTAAGTTCTTTATAGCACTTTGTGCTTCATAGCACTTATTATTACTCTTCTTTTTCATAGTATATTAAGTCCTTAGGATACTCAATTGTGTATGAGTATGTAAATTCTTTTTCTTCTCCGGGCTTTAGGTTTGCTGTCCATGAGAATACGCTATTCGTTTTTATTGAGTTGATTTCTTGGTCTGGCTTTGGTATTATGGAAGTTATTTTTATGTTTATCCTGTTATCTGAAGGTATTGGTATTCTTTCAAGTATTTGAATTGTTACTTCTTTTGAAGTTGAATTTTTTACTTTATTTTTGAATGTTTTTATGTTCTTTATATTGCCTCCGAATAAGCCAGGGTTTTCTGTCCTGTCTTGTAAGGTTTCTTTCTTAACGATTATTTCTTCTATTGGTATGCCTTCAGTTCTGAATGTTCCGTTTTGTGGTAAGGTTTCACCTAGAAATAGACCTTTGGTTGTTTTGTTATCAATGTTTAATTCAATTTCCCCCGGTAGGAGCGTAATAGGTGAAGTATTAGATATCTCAATCACTAAAATTCCACTTTTGTACTTTGATGGTATGGCAAAAAACTTTCTTGATACGGATATGTTTAGCTTGCTAAGTTCTAAATCTTGGGAGTTTGTTATTATGAAATTTCCTTTTATGTTCCATGTTATATTGTACGATGGTATTTCTTTGGGTTGTGGTAGCTCTTCTTTTTCTTCATAAATTTCTTCTTCCTCCTCTATTTTTGTTTTGGCATATGATTTTAGTACTTTCGGGTATAGAGTAAATTTATCTTTTTCTCTTAGGTAAGCAATAATTTTGGGTAGGTTGGGGTTCACAATTTCAGGTGTATACTCTAATGTTGTTATTGTGATGTCGTTTACTTTTATAAGTGTTCCTCGAGGTAAATTAACCTTAACATTTAGATTACCTGAGTTCTCGTTTGCATTTATTGAGTACTTGAGTGACCAGTTGGCGTCGATTTTGTACGATATTTTCTGAGGTCTACCTGAAAATGTTAGTTCCTTGAAGTAAAAAGTCTTATCTTTTACTTTTTGTTCTAGCCTTTCAAACTCTTTTAGTTTGGTTTGTAAATCTTTTGATATCTCTTCTAACTTGGTTTTCATAGAAATCATTTCTCTCTGTATTGCTTCAATATTGCTTAGGATAAAATTAATGTCTTTTGGCGTTTGAGCTGATTTCGATATCTCAAGAAAAATATTCATTTTGTTTGAGTATATTGATAGTTCATTAAGGATTGAGGATATTTTGTTACTTAGTGATAATATTTCGTTTGAGGTTGAAATGTATTTCACATTCAGTTCTTTGTCTACACAGTAGTTAGTTTCGTTTTCATCAATTATTAATATGCTTTCTGGAAATACCTTTATGTAGTATGCCGATAGTGGTATCAGTATTTTTTCATTTGTTACTTCCGATTCAAAGACCGCTAGGTCTTTGTAAATAAATAAACTCGTTAAAGCGAAAGAGAAGTTACTAACTACTGCTAGTAAAATTAATGCTAAAAATTTTCTCATACATCCCTCCTAAAATTCTCTACCAAGTTCATAATAACTATTTAAGTGACATTTATTCAAATTTACCGAATTGGTGCTCTATAGAAGGAGGTTAAATTTCTATTGTCGCTTTTTTGCCTTTTCATTCGTTTAATCTTGAATATGCTAATCAGCAAAGCAGATTTTGATGTTTTGAAATTTTTCAAAAGTTTTGTTATCATAAGTGGTACTGATGGTCCATTACCGCCGGCTTGGAATGCTAGTGTCTCTTTGAACAATTTCTCAACTTATACGGTTAAGTAATTCTATTTTACAAGAGGGCTCACGCCCTCTTTATTTTTATATTTTTTAAAAATTATGTTAACTTGTTTGTTAATAAAAAAACTAATAGTGCTAATTAGTGCTTCTTTTATTTAGCTTTTGAAGAACTAGGGAATTGAGGTTTTTCAACAATGAGTCGTAAACTCCTAGGTTTAACCTGAGTAGGTTCAACTTGAGCAAGTTTAACCTGAAGTATGCATAGCTGTTTCTTTTACTTGACATTTTGTTAATAGTTTTTTAAAATGAGGTTTGTATGGAGGTGGAATATGTTGCAGACATCTGCGGAGATTGAGGTTTTATTTGCCAATGCTAGGGAGTTTGTTGACTACATAGGTGACAAGTATAAGGGTAATAAAGCGTTGGGGATGCCGGTGTCTGAAGACAATTTGGATGAGTATATATGGTATACTTATGATGATGTTAGAAGGTATGCCAAAGCTGTGGCGTATTATCTTACAGAAGTATTGAAGTTGAAGAAGGGAGATAAGGTAGCGCTGATAAGTGAGAATAGGGCGGAATGGGGATTGTGTGCGCTGGGGGTTGTGTATAATGGTTTTGTTTTGGTACCGATAGATGTAAGGATGTCGCCAAACGAAATAAAAATGATATTAGAGCATTCAGAGAGTAAGGTAGCTTTTATATCCTCTAGTCAGATGAAGGCTATTTCTGATGAGTTTGATTTAAGGGATGTGGTAGAGCATGTTGTATATATTGATAAAGCAGAGAGTGAGAAGGATATGAGTTTAGAGAAGATATTAGAGAGATATGGTGATAAGGAGATAAAGAAGTTAAACCAGATTGATCCTGAAAATGATTTGTTTGAGATAGTTTATACATCTGGGACTACAGGTTTGTCGAAGGGAGTAATGTTGACGCATAGAAATATCATGTTTGAGGTTTCTGTTGCGCCTCCTTTGGTTAATCTTTCGGAAAAGGACAGGTTATTGTCTATACTTCCTTTGAATCATACTTATGAGTCTACGGCAGGACTTTATGCGCCGTTATCGAATGGATGTAGTATTTTGTATTCTCCTGTTCTTAATCCAAAGGTAGTACTACAGCTTATATCTAGAAATAGAATAACAAAGATGTTGGTGGTGCCGTTGTTTTTGGAGAAGATAACTGATGCGATAATAAGGAATATAGAGAAGTCTGGATTTGTTTTGAAGTCGTTTTTGAAGATGCTATTGGGGATGGCGAGTATGTCGAAGAGTTTGATAGGTAGTAATGCAATAAGTAAGAGGCTATTATCAGTAATAAGACATAAATCGGGTTTATCGAGTATAGATCTTTTTATTTCTGGGGCTGCGCCGTTGCCTGCTAGGGTTTCAAACTTTATGGAGCTTTTGGGATTCAATATTCTTCAGGGCTATGGTCTTACAGAGTGTGCACCTGTTGCTACTCTTAACCCAATGAACAAGCCAAAGAATACTTCTGTAGGTAAGCCGTTGCCTGGAGTAGAGGTGAAGATACATAATCCGAATGAAGAGGGTATAGGAGAGATATGGATAAAGGGACCAAATGTTATGAAAGGATACTATAAGAATCCAGAAGCTACAGCAGAGGTTTTAGTGGATGGGTACCTGAGGACTGGGGATTTGGGGTATATTGATGAGGAAGGGTATGTTTACATAACTGGTAGGATAAAGAATGTGATAGTGACGCATGGTGGTAAGAATGTATATCCTGAGGAGATAGAAGAGAAGTTGAATGAGTTTCCGTATGTGTTGGAGAGCCTTGTGGTAGGTAGGAAGATAGATGAGAAGGATATGACTGGTGAGGAGATATTTGCGTATATAGTGCCTGATTTTGGGTATATAGAGTTTGAAAAGGAGACGCCTATACACAAGATAGACTTTAAAGAGATAGAAGAGATAATATCTAATGTGGTTAGGGAAGTGAATTCAAAGTTGCCGGAGTACAAGAGGATAAAAGGTTATAAGATTTTGACAGAGGAATTGCCGAAGACATCTACAAGGAAGATAAAGAGGTACCTGTTCCAAAAGAATGATACATTGTAATATTTTTCTTTAGGAGAGGCTATTGCCTCTCCTAGCTTAGTATTTAAAAGGTTATTCTTACATTTAGTCCTACCTCTACACCAGGTATTAAGTCAAAAAGTTTTTCTTTGACTTCATTGAACTCTGTATAAACTTCTGACATCTGGCCAAGTAGAAATTTGAAGTATCCTTTGCCCCTTATGTAGTCTGAGAAGTTTATTTCTGTAGAGTGCTGAAAATTTATTTCGAATACTTTTCTTTTGAATGGAATGAATGAGTTTGTATTGTACCACATTTTTTCTGTGTAGAATGATATTTCTTCTCTGTTTTCTAAAGATGAGTTTACTCTAAATTTTGTGAATATAAGGTCTATGTCTGAGTTGGAAGGTAGAGTGTACGAGAAATAAAATCTTGTGAGGAGGGAGATTTTGCTTTGTAAGGCTTGGGGAGTGTAGAGACCTATGCCGTAGTTTGAGTGAAAAGATGGTAGGTTGGTTATTATGTCTTGTGGTGAGTAGGAGACATCTAAAGAAAGTGAATAATTTTGTTGTGTACTTACCTTACCACTAACTGCTGAGGAAATAGAATAGCTGTCGTTGATTATCCTTGAATTGAAGTCTCTTTGTCTTGAAAAAGAAAATCTTGTTGATATTTCAGATATTGATATATCTTCGCTCCTTCTAAAGATAAACCAGTCTAGTTTGTATATTGGTATGTATGAGTTAAATGAAAACGAGAGTTTTGTTGATTGCCTGAAGCTAGATATTTCTCTTGATGTTTTTGTTGAGTAGTCAAATAAGTAATTTCTTGGTATTATGCTTAAGAGTAGATTTTCAAATTCTTTCAAGGAGATTGTTAAGTTTATGTTAGCAAATTCGTTAATAGTGCTGTTGATATTATAAATGTTAGATACTAATTCTAATGCTTTCATTAAGTTGTTTTCATTCCATATATCTATGTAGTCGTAGAAAGGTATAGCTACGACACCTCTGTAAAGGTTATTTGTGTATATATCATACCATTTTATGTTGTAGCTAAGTGAGTTTATGTATACTTCTGTGTTGAAAGAATTACCGAAAGAAATTGTGTCTATTTGGTATTTGCCGATGTTTAAATCAAACTTATAGGTTATTTTTCCGTTCATTTGACTGTTCCTGTAGAGAGAGTTACTTATATATCTAAAATTGAAGTCTCTAAAATCGTATGCTGGTGTTATGTAGGCATTTAGATTATTTATTATGCCTTGTAGCACAATTGATAATGTATCGCTTTCCTTTACTTCTCTTCTACTACCTCTTTCTACAAATCCTTCACTTAGAAGTTTCAGAGATTCGATATTTCTTGCTACTATGCCACTTTCTTTTAGTTCTGTCGCTTTGTTTATAGTTGAGTTAACTGTGTTTATGAATGTTTCAGAATGAGAGAAATTGTTGTTTATGTTCACTTTGGGGTAACTGAGTGAGGAATTTAAAGATATTCCGTATATCCAATTTTCGTAGGATGGTGAAGAGAAGAAGTAAATATTGTTGGTTCTGGTGTCGTAGTTTTTTATGTAGTAACTTGAATTTACATTGAATGTGTTTAAAAAGTTTAAGTTGTACCTAGTTAAAAATGGGATTTTGTAGACAATATTTATGGAAGAATCTAGTGATATCTCGTCAATTAATGAAGTTTGAATGAATAGTTGATTGTTAGGAGCCGAAAATATACCATTCTGTGAGGAGTAGTTTAATCTATCTGAAAAGGAATAGCTTATTCCTGGGAGGTATTCTTTGTCAAAGGCTGTTTGAATTGTATATTTAAATGATGTAGAGGAATTTGTTGAAAATAAGTATACAGGTAGAGTTGGGTCTTCTACAGTGTTTTCTCTTGTTGTTGAAAAGTAATTATCTACATTTAAATATTTTATTAGGTTAAATCTTGAATAAAGTGAGAGGTTAAAGTTGTTTACTGCTTCCTTGCCACCATTACCTCTAAAGTTTGGGAATATATTTTCTATGAAAAGTCTTGATTTAAAGTCTGAGAATATAGGGAAGTTGCCTATGGTTAGTAATTTGTCCTTGTAGTTTAGTTGGAATTCTGAATTTAAGGCGCTGCTGAATTCCCAGTTTACCCCTGTTAGGTATATTTCGTTTAACCATATTTCGCCAGAGTTTACTGGTTCTGTAGAGTTTGAATTTACTCTGATGCCGATTTCCATGAATGTTAGGTCTCTCCATGTTGGGAATTTGTTTATGTTCATTTCTACTGTGTCATAAATGTTATCATTTATTATTAGCTTCCCATTTTCTTTTATTCTTATTTCCAATCTGTTCCAATAATCTTTTTTTAGCCTTTCTATTGGTATTATCCATTCAAAGTAGTTATCTTCTTTTGATACTAGCCTTAGAACGATATTTTCATCAATGAATGTGTCACCATTAGTTTTTATGCTTACACCTATGTCATTTACTGTTGGAATAAAAACGTAGAAAATGAATTTTGAGTATGATGAATAGTTTTGTGATTTATCAAAATTTATTACTACAGTTCCCTCTCTGCCTCCCGTGTATGGTGAGAAATTTGTGTTTATGCTGACATTTGATAGGTTATATGTTATCCTTAGCGATGATTCATCAATTGATTTTGCTTCTGAGACTGAAAGTGTACTAGTTCCGTGGAGGTAGGAATATTCTTGTGTTCTTTCTTTTTCTTCTTTTGTTTGCCCTTCAATATTGAAAAATCTGTTTTTTAGGTATAGAGGTGAATCGTATATTGATATAGTGCTTGCTGAGATTTGGTAGGGACTATATAGCTTTATACCATCTACTTTGTAGGTTCTGCTAGTTCTTGATTTTATTTGTATTTCATCAATTAGTATCCTTCCTTTTATACCTTGAAGCTTTTTTAGTATTATTCTTACTGCTTGCACTCTCCTCAGAATTTCTACCTGAGGAGCTGATAGAGTATTTACTTGAATTACTAATTGTTTCCATCCGCTACCAGATAAGTTTGTTGAAAACGATACAAAGGATTCTTCTGTATCTAGCCTTCCATTTTTATTTAGGTCTTCTGAATCAATATTGCCGTTGCCGCCTCCTTTTCTTCCACCACCTATTTTTGTTATTAGTGAACTGTTTGTTGGGTTATTGAATTCAAAACCATCTTGTGATGTTGATAATTCTTGGTCTAGGATTCCGTCACCGTCTAGGTCTTCGCTGAATTTACCAAATTGTAGATGTATTTCAAGAGAGTTTGTATTGTTATTATCGTACGAATTTATACTATTATTGTCCATCTGCATTTTGTACCATACGATTATTTCTTGGATATCACTTAAATCTATTCCAGATGATGATATAGGTAGTATTGCTCCTACCCATGTACCTTGTGAAAAGTCATAATCAAAAACTAGTGATGTTTGCGATACATTTGGGAATTCTGAAGGGTTTAGTCTTCCTCCTGCTACCAAGTATGGACCAGGCTTTTGTGAATATGGTAATATTTGTTCGGATGGTATGTTCCAAGTATATGACATTAATGTGAACGATTCATTTGCTCCATATTGCCTATAGTCTTTGTAGTATAGGATACCTCTGTTTGTTTGGTAACAACCTATATTTGTGTCTGGGGATGATAGGTACCATTTTTCTTCATCATCGCTTAGGAGGTAGGATTTTTTGCTACTGTCAAAGTCTTCTACTATTGCTGCACCAAATGAGTTTGGATTTACAAAGGAAAATCCGTATTCTATGTTCAATTTGCTATCAAAGTTTTTGTTGTCTATACCTAGGAATTTTTTTATGTCGAAGCTGTTTATTATTCCGCCTATGAAACCTGTTAGTGGGGGTGCTGAGCTTATTCTTGGAGCTGAGCCTGTTGCCTGTGAACTCCAGAAGGCTAGCGAGAATGTAGATGATAAGTAATCTGTTAGTTTGTACTCTGCTATTGAGCCGAGGGATATTTTCTGAGGTCCACCAAATAGCGGCTTGTACTCGTATGATATTTCAATTGTGTCTCCTTCGTTTATGAGTGTTGGGTCTTTGAAAATTATTCTTCCTATGGGATAGTATATCGTATATTTGTCTTTGGGTATAAGTACACCATTTATTCTAACTTCTTCACTTCCTTCAACGATATCAAAATCTAATTGGTATGAAGTTATTGTTTCATAAAACTTTAGGCTTAGGGTGTAGGTTGAGTCATCAATTATTGGGTCTCTGTTGAGTGAGTAGAAGTCAACAATTAAATTTGTGAATGGGTAGAGGTTTTTGAATTTTATTATACCTTTTTGTGGTATGATTTCAAAGTCTTTTTCTGTGAAGTTTATCGGTGCTAGTATGTTTGGGTCTCTTGTCATGTATACTTTTATCTCAAATATCTGTGATAGTTCTATGCCAAAGCTACCTAAGGGGTATATGTTTTTCATTTCGTAAGGTGAGTAACCTATTGACGGATTGAATAGGTAGAGATAAGTTTTACCATTATTGCCCAAACCTTGGTATATATTTGTTGATATTGTTATCGGTTGACCGTTGTTATGAGTATAAAACACTGCTAGGTATGTACTTCTGTCTATTGAATTTCTAAGCTCAATTTCATTGTTGAAGTTATCAAATATGAAGTCGTTACCTTCTACTAATCTTCTAAAAGGTATTCCATCTATGTATATGTCTGGTGTTGTTATAGTTGTTGATAAGTAAACTTCTAGCGTTTCTTTATCTATATTACTGTCTGGTAGTTTGAAGTATTTTCTTTTTATGTAGTCTATATCTCTCATTTGCCTTCCTGAAGTGCTTTTTCTGCCTATAAAGGTTTTCTTGGCTGGTACTGAAGTTGCTAATGTCCCTATTGCTTCAATGTAGAATTTGTCTGTGCTTCCTACAAACTTTATTCCTTGTGCTGATGAACTTACAGCTGTGTAGTTTACATATCTACTACCTTGCTTTGTAAATCTAACATCTCCGAAGGTTAATTCTTTAACGAATGGCTGAGTTGGCTTTGTTTGGGAGGGTGTAGAGGTATAGGGTGGGGTAGAAATTTCTTTCAGTTGTTGGGGTAAGGCTTGAGTCTCTGGCTCTTTGTATGAGACATTAAACTTGTTTATTGCACTTTTTTGGTCAAATTCTATGTCTACATCTACTTTGTTTCCTATCTTGCTGGTTGACCTTATTTTCATATCCTGGTCAACATTGAAGTTTTCCTTTATAAACGACGAGATTGGTGTTTTTAAATCTGGTGTTTTTCTTACACTTCCAAAGGATATACCAAAAGTTATATCACCTCTGGCATAGATTTTTGTTTCGGCACTTTCTATTTCTATCGCTAAAGGCTGCTTTTCTAATTTCCTGAATTTCCTTTTGTTTTCTATCTCTTCCTTTATTATGTCTTCTATATCCTCAGGTAAAACTTTGAACTCTATCTTGTCAATGTCTTCAATTGTCACTTTCTTTTGGTTTTCATTTGTTCCTTTGGTATTGGTATTCAAGATATTAGTTTCTATTCTATCAGTGGCTACGCCACTGCTAATTAAAAAATCATTAATAGCTATATCATTGCTAAAGTACCTGTCGAAGTATTCTTTGAATACCTCGTATTCTTTGGGTACTTCTTCATCTATCTCTTTTAACTGTATCTTGAAAACTTCAGAGATACTAATAGTTTGGTTGTTGTTATTCGTTTCTAAAGTTTCGTTAGTTAGCGTTTCTTGATTGGTTTTTTCTTCTAGTGATTGGGAAACATTAATTTCATCATTGTACTGTGCGAATAATAAAGCCCCTAGAAGTACCATCAGGGCAGAGTAAATTATTACATTTTTCATGATCTTAGTTATTTTATAACATTTTTTGTTCTTTATGCTAAACAAAGTGATTGTGTTGTAGAGAGGTTTTCACCTCATTGTAAAAAGTACCATCAAGCACTAAGTGCTTTAAGCACTAAGTGCTTTTATGAAAAAACGCTTTAAGCACTTAGTTAAAGAAGTGCTACGTAGCACAAAAAGGTGCTATGTAGCACAAAAAGGTGCTATGTGGCACAAAGTAGAATAGTCTACTTATAAAATTATGTTAACTTGTTTGTTTTAAAAAAAAGAACAAGTTCTCTTTCATAGCCGATAGGGACTATGATTCAGTAAATATAATACAAAAAATCTTAGATATTGAACTTATCCCTGCTATAAAGGTAAGAGAAACATTTAGGATGAGAATAAGACATCTATTAAGGCGTTTATCAAATCAAAATTGGTCGGAGTATGGAAAGAAAAGGTATAGGATAGAGTCTTTATAACATAAAGAATTAAGCACTGGTATATTTAAAATTCTTCTACTGATACTGATATTCTTTTGAGTAGTTTGTTTATGTTTATTGATGGTATTTGGGATTGGATTTTTTTGCTTTTGATTTTGGATATTTTACCGAAAACTAAGTTGTTTTCAATTTTGAATTTTGATGATATCAGGTATATTATTGAGAGGTCTATAATGTTAATTTTTGTTGTAGGGATTATGTAATTTGATTCGTTGAATATTCCTGAGTTTCTTGACGTTTTTGTGGTGGGTACTGTGGGGTGAATTATTGTATCTCCGAAGAGGTTTTTTGATATCACGACTATGTTTTTCCTTGAGAGGAATTTGAAGAAGTTGAGTATATTTTCTTCCAATGCTTCATCTTTTGAATCTGTTGTTATTTTGTACTGGGTTATGAAGTAGGATAGGGAAAAGGTATTTGTGAATGACAGGGTTGAGAATGATAAAAATAGTTCTGTTGCTGAAATTGGGTCTGAGTTTAGCAAGTTTTCAGAATTTGGTAGTTTTTTTATGAAATTCAAGAATAATGATACTATGTTATGGGAGATATAGTTTTTGGATGATATGAATTTTAGGTTGTTACCTTTATTTATTTGTAAGTCGTTAAAGAGAGTGATTAGCCTAGATATAAATCTTATTTGGTCTTTTGATACTTTTTTTGGTAGGCTTATGTTTTCATTTTCGTATATCCATATGTTTTTACCGTTTTCTAAAATTACCTCTTTTGATTCAGGTATGTAATTTTCGTATATTGAGTGAACAGGAAGTATTATAAAGTTGTTAACTTTTATGGGTTTGAAGATGCTTTTTGATTTTCCGTCCATTAGAATAATTTTCTAAAATCTAATTAGTTATTTTCACTTTTTTTCTGTTGGTGCTCTAAGCATTCCAACAACTTTGTGTTTTTTGTCAAAGATTTGCTTTAAATATGATGCTATTAAAATACACTTCTAAGGTAGTTTGGACACTCAATTGAGAAGGTGCTTTAAGCACGATGTGCTTTAAGCACGTTGTGCTTTAAGCGTAACTTGATATGAAGCATGGAGTGCTTCAAGCACGCTGTGCTTAAAGCACTATTTTATGTTAAGTTCTCTTTTTACTGTTCTTACGCTTAGGGATGAGGCTACCTTTGAGGCTATTTCTCGGTAAATTTTTGAGATTTCGTATTCTGGGTATTCGTACACGATGGGTTTACCTTGGTCACTTCCTTGAGCTATTAGGGGGTCAATTGGTATTTCTCCAAGTATAGGTATGTTTTTGTCTTTTAGGTACAAATCTATGTCAGCTTTTGGGAAAATATAGTTCTTTTCTCCGCAATGTGAGCAGATGTAGTATGCCATGTTTATTACTATGCCGAGATTTGGTATTCCTACTTTTTCGAATAGGTTTATACCTTTTATTGTGTCAACTACTGCTACGAGCTGAGGTGTTGATATTGTTACTATTCCTGATATGGGTATATTTTGTGCTAGTGTTAATTGTATGTCACCGCTTCCTGGTGGTAAGTCTAGTATTAGATAGTCAAGGTCTCCCCAATTTACATCTTCAAAAAGTTGTTTCACTGCTGTTGTTTGTATTGGTCCACGCCAAACTACGGGAGAAGAGTTATCTATTAGAAGTCCTATGGAAAGAACTTTCATGCCCATTACTTCAACAGGTTGTATCTTGCTGTCTCTAATTTTTGGTGTTCCAACTATTCCTAGCATTAGTGGTATATTTGGTCCATGTAAGTCTAAGTCAAGTAGTCCAACTTTTGCCCCTACTTTCGCAAGTGCTAAAGCTAAATTGACGGATAATGTTGATTTCCCAACACCACCTTTACAACTATAAACGCCTATTATGTTCTTTACATTTTTGATAGTATCAAGGTTTACGGTTCTTTGAACACCTATTGTAGTTTCTTTAGATTTCCTAACGTCACTCACTAGAACTATGTTTATTTTGCGCTCTTTGCCAAAGTTTTCCTCAAGTGTTTTCTTGACATTTTCTTTTATCTCTGTTGCCAACGGGCAAGCGGGAGTCGTGAGAGCAATTTCACATTTTATTTCACCATCTGATATCTCAACATTTTTCACCATTCCCATTCTTACAATGTCTACTCCTACCTCTGGGTCTATCACCGTTTTCAGAACCTCTATTACACTTTCCTTTGTCATTATGATCCTCCTAACAAACTTAAGTTATTTTAGTAAATTTAGTGAAATTTTTCAAATTTTGTGGATTGTGAGGCTTTGCCTGCTTCTTAGTAGAGAGGTTTAACCTTAATTGAGGAGAGGCTTCGCCTCTCATGTTTGAAATAATTTTAACTTTTATTAAAAAATTTTTTTATGGAAAAACTTTTTGTTTTTGATACAAGTAATATTGTTTACAGATGTTTTTTTGCTTTCGCCGGTAGGCACCTCAGGAACTCTAATGGTGAGATAACCTCAGGTATATTCTCAACTCTTAGGACTATTTTTAGGCTTTATAAAGATTTTAATTTTGACTTGGCTGTTTTTTCTCTTGATGGACCTAGAGAGCAAACAAATAGGTTTAATATGTACAGTGAGTATAAAATAACTAGGCAGAAAGCTCCCGATGATTTGAAATTTCAGCTTAGTGAAGTTGTTAAGATACTCAAAAGTGCTGATATAGGTTGTGTAAGTGTTCCTGGACTTGAATCTGATGACATAATAGCTTCAGTTGTCAAAAAGTACTCTGAAGACTACGAAATTTTCATAGTTTCTGGTGATAAGGATTTGATGCAGTTGCTAACAAACAAAAGTGTTAGAATAGTTTCATTTTCACCATCAAAATCAGAATATGAGATTATTGATAGAAATTCCTTCATAAAGGAGTATGGTTTTGAATCTGAGTATATAGTTGATTACTTGGCGCTGATAGGCGATACTGTTGATAATGTGCCCGGTGTTAAAGGAATAGGTGAGAAAACTGCTAGTTACCTTGTCTCTAAGTACAAAACTTTAGAAAATATTTACAACAACTTAGATAACGAATCACCAACAATTAAGGAAAAACTATTGAACGGCAAGGATGACGCTTTCCTTAGCAAAGAACTTATTAAGCTCTTTATTGCAGATTTGGACATAAAACCCAGCAAGTTTTCGGTAGAAAACTTTAGAAAACCTGAAGTTTTAGAGATATTGAACTACCATGGTTTTAAATCAATAATCAAGGAAATTCAATCTGAGCAAGAAACACATCAGTCCGCACTTTTCTCATCACAGGGCTCTCTTTTCTCTTATACTCCCGAATCAACCTCTCATGAGGTTAAATCTCAGGAAGCTAAGCTTCAGGTTATTACTCAGAATAAGAAGGGGAATTATAAGTTGGTTGTTTCTAAGGGTGAATTAGATGAGCTTCTGGCAAAAATAAGGAAAAACGGGTCAGTTTCTATAGATATAGAAACTGATGAAAGGCATTTCATGGAATGTAGGTTGATAGGTGTTGCTTTAGCGGTAGAGGAGGGAGAGGGATATTATATTCCTATACTTCACAAAGTTCAGAAGGAAATTTCTAACGAAGAAATTTTTTCTTTTCTAAAAGAGGTTTGTGAGTCTAATGATATAAAAAAAGTAGGACATAACATAAAGTATGAGTACATTGTTTTAAAAAGGTATGGGATAGAACTTAGAAATATCTATTTTGACACTATGGTAGCTTCTTATTTGCTTCAGCCTGAAATTCAGCAACATAACCTTGACAAATTAGCTGAGCAGTATCTTGGTTACATAAAAGTGCGTTATGAGGATGTTACTAGAAAGAATTTAGATAAATCTTTGACATTACTTGATGCACCTATAGAGAGTGTTCTTAATTATGCTTCTGAGGATGCTGATATCTCTCTTAGGCTATACAGA
>Ga0308411_10001916_pt1 | contig 14141 bp, 9 predicted proteins | sample HotsprottomLayer_2_FD_203530 | JGI IMG/M metagenome (GOLD analysis project Ga0308411, IMG submission 203530) | Hot spring phototrophic mat microbial communities from Octopus Spring, Yellowstone National Park, Wyoming, United States -... | ecosystem: Environmental > Aquatic > Thermal springs >...
TTGTTGTTCTCGCCTAATCTTATCTTGTTCCTCAATAAGTTTTTTTTCCATCTCTAATCGTTGTTTCTCGCTTTCAAAACGAATTTTTCTTAAAAGTTGATTCAATTCTAACAATTGCTCTTGTAGTATTTTATTTTGTTTTTTTAATTCCTCATTTTCGTTGCTTTTATCTTTAATCTGAAGATCTAATTCCTCTTTTATTTTCTTTGAAAGATCCAATCGCAGTTGCTGTTCAATTTTTTTCTTTTCTTCTAAAAGACGTTTTTGATGCAGTTTTTCATAATTCTCTCTTATTTGATGAGATAATGCCTCCGTTAGAGGAATTGTTTTTTTGCAATAAGGACAAATAATTTGATTATCCATTTATTTTAAGGCCAATTATTTTAAAGCTAAATTAAAAATCCAATTAATAATTGATAAAACCAAACTAAAAATAACTGCCCAAAAAAAATTATCAACAGTAAAACCAGGCACAAACCAAGTAACTAATAAAACGATCAATCCGTTAATTACGAAACGAAAAAGACCTAAAGTTAAAAAACTTAAAGGAAAAGTTAATAAATTAAGGATTGGTTTTAAAAAAGTGTTTAAAAATCCCAAAAATAAAGCCACAATAATTGCAGTTTGAAAATCTTTAATATGGACACCGGTTAAAAAATAATCAGCTAGAAAAACCGCAAATCCATTAACTAAAAGATTAGCAATTAATTTCATAGTTTTATAAAATTATAACAATTATAACTATGTTTATTTTTAATAATCAACGGATAATATTATTCAAAAAAAATTTTTTACGATTAAATCTTGATGCTTTTCTCGTTTCTAATCCAAACAATATTTTCTATCTAGTAGGTTTTGAAGGATTATCGGAAAAAGAAAGAGAAAGTTGGCTCTTAGTGACTAAAAATAAAGTTTATTTTTTTACTGATAAGCGTTATTTCTCTTATTCAAAAAAATTTTCCAATGGAAAAATTATAATCATTTCGCCAAAAAACACTTTAATTAAGAATCTTAAACAAATAATAGATAAGGAGCAAATTAGAATCTGTGGGGTTGAGGCTGATGATTTAAAAATTAATGAATTTAACGCTTTAAAAATAAAAATTAATAGCGTGAGATTTCAATCAATTGAAAAGTTAATTATTAATCAACGATCCATCAAAGAAAAAGAAGAAATCAAAAAAATTAAAAAGGCTTGTCTACTTACTGAGAAATGCCTAAACGAAATTATTAAATTAATTAAAAAAGGAATAACTGAAAAAGAGATTGCTTTTAAAATTGAGTTTTTTTTAAAAGAAAAAAATTTTGAGTTGGCTTTTCCTCCTATTATTGCTTTTGATGAAAATTCTTCTCTTCCTCACTATAATACAAAAGGTGGTAATAATAAAAAACTAAAGAACAACGGAATTATTTTAATCGATTTTGGTGTTAAATTTGAAAATTATTGTTCTGATATAACTCGAGTCTTTTTTTTAGAAAAACCTGATACTCAAATAATAAAGATTTATCAAAAATTGTTAGAAGCTCAAAACGAAACCATAAATTTTTGTCAAACAGATAAATTAGCCAAGGTTGTCGATTTATTTTGTCGAGAAAATTTAAAAAGAAAGCTCCTCAATTTTAATTCTTATTTTTATTCTCATGCTACCGGCCATGGAATTGGTCTTGAAATCCATGAAAATCCAAAAATATCAATTAACAGCGAAGAAAGAATTAATAATAATCAAATTTTTACTATTGAACCTGGAATTTACATCCCAAAAAAATATGGTTTAAGAATTGAAGACACAATTTTAATCGAAGATAGCAAACCAAAAAGATTAACTAAATTTAGTAAAGAAATTATAATTTTATAAATCAATCTAAAAATTTAACTTTTATCTTATAATTTTTCTAAATTAATCGTTCATTTTTAGTTTATCTTCTTCTTCAATTTTCATACTTTCTTCCATCTCCATAGCTTTTGTTTTTTCCTCTTTTTTTCCCACTGGAATTTCAACTAACTCTTCGGTAGTTTTTTCTTTTAGTTTTTTGGTGATTTCTTTTTCTTTTTCTATTAAACCTAGCACTTGTTTTGCCGCTTCCAATTTTGCTCGAAGATAGGTGATTAACTGTTCCCCGCTTAAATTATTAATTAAAAATATCGGCAAAATATAACCTACATCGTCTAATCCTTGTTGTCTTAATTCTTTATCTGGTGAAAGTAATTTATTTAAAGTATTAGTAATAAAAACTATGTCCTGTTCTACCCATTGTTCGCGATTTTTAATATTATCAGAAACCGGTACCTCCCCTTTCTCATATTGATTCACCCACATTTTTTTTACTCCTTCATATTCTTCAATAGAAACACCTGGAGGAATAGAAACAACTTGTTCTGGCGCTTTTTCTGGTTCAGTAATAATTGGCTGCTCAATTACCTCTTGAACTTTTTCTTTTGCTACTTGTTCCTTTTTTGACACTTCTTCTATCAATTCTGGCTTTTCTTTAATTGTCTCTCTAAACACTTTTAAGATTGTTTTTATCTGCTCTTTTGGTAATCTTGTCTCTTCGGAAACTTTTTGAACCACGGTTAACGGATGCTGATTAATATTTTGTGAAAAGGATGTCAATGTTTTTTTGACACTATCCTGAGAAATATTTGTTTTTTGAGCTACCACCTGATGAAGACTTGAGTTGGCAGTAAAATTATTAGTAATTGACTGAATTTTAGGTACTGGAAGATTTGTTGTAAATGAAAGCGCTTGGCTGATTGGAATAGCTTGAGGAAGTGTTTTTACTAATTGTTGTTTTTGGGTTGTTTGTTCTACCTTTGACGTGGAAATTGTTGAAACTATTCGTTGAGCCATTTGATCTTGTTTGACCGCTCGACTTGATAACTCGGTTCTTAAATGAAGATATCGCTGTTTTTCTATTGGTGTTTCGGCGCTCATTGGATTTTTTAAATAATTTAAATTTTGATTTATTTGTTGGAAAATCTGTTTATTACTCTCTATATGAGCAATGTCTGTCAGTTTCACGACATGAAAATTTAGTGATTTACTAATTTCTTCTGTTTTTGCTTTTTTAATTTCTTCAATCGTTTCCAATTTTATTTTTACTGGAATCTCCATTTCTTTAGGAATTTTCATCGCGGTACTCGTAAAAACCGGCGTCAACGGTGGAGAAGGCGTTGAAGAAGATCTGCCCCTCAATTGATCATAAATCGACATTAAAATATTCTTAGCCGCATATATCCCCTCACAACAATAATCTCTAAAAATCCGCAAAAGCCACCACGGGAAAAAAATTGCTGCCCAAAGCATGATAAGACTAATAATGTATTCTGCATAAGTATCGATATAATTTACACTATTTAAAACTGATAAAACCTGAGCTGGTCCACCATATAAAATAGTTGTTCCCGTTGGAAAAATATAACCCGCTATCACTCCCACCCGGGAAAAATCAAAGGAAAACGGTATCCCATTTTGCCACAGTACTTTTAAAGCGTAAAGAAACAAACCAAGAAGCGGTCCATAAAAAAGCCATTGAAAAAAAACCCCGATCCAAATCCAACCTATATTTCGAATAAAAATGAAGGGTAAAAGTAAAGCCAAAAAGGGAGAAACAAAAATTAAAAACCAGAGAATAATTTTTCGAAGAATAATCATTATTCCTAAAATGTAATAAGTAATGTTTGTTAATTGCAAAAGAAAAACTTGGGTTTTTATTGCCTCTTGAACTTTATAATTTAAATCCCGGCAAAAAATAGCGGCATAATTTTTTTCATCAAAACTAGAAGAAAAATAAATATTAAAAATATCTTTTCCTCCTAATGTTTCGGTAAAAAATTTCATTAAAATATCAGACAGCTGAATTAAGGTTAAAACAATTGCGGCAGAAAAAGTAATAAACAAAAGGACGCCAATTAATTTAAAAATCTGCGGCCAAATCTCAATTTTTTGAGAAAAATTAAACCGGCGATTTAAAATTAATCCTAAACCAAAAATTGCCGCCACAATTAAAGTAAAAAAATAAGCTACGTTTCTTACATTTGACCAAATGGTAAAAATAGAGGGGTGATTATCAATCGAAGGATGTGTTAATACCCAATGGATAAACTGTCTTGCTCGCTCATCTGCTTTTCCCTGAGCTGTTATTTCTTCATCATCAACCCAAAAATGATTATTAACTGGGTCTTTCTTGAATTCTTCATAAGAGGTAACACATTTTTCACCCGCCTGAGAATAAATTTCAGATAAACCTTCAGGACAACCATAACCTAAAGAACAAGAACGGGGTTCTAAAATAGCTTGGGCTTTAACTATCGAAGTAAAAAGGAAAAAGATTAAAATTGGTAAAAATAAGATAAGAAAGATTTTTTTCTTCATTATTTTCATTTAACTAAATTTTTTATCCAAAAGAATAATAAAAAAATTGATATAAATGTTAAACCAAAAAAAGTGTTCGTAAACAGTCCTTTCACTTCACCTGAGGTTGGTGGAGGAGAAGTTGGTTGAGGAGGAGAGGTTGGTGGAGGAGAAGTTGGTTGAGTAGCGGGATTCCATAAAACACAAAGCTCTGTTTCTCCTGGTGCTTGGGCAATAATTTTAAAACTGACATAGGCAAATGTTCCTTGACCAGAAAACCCAGCGGTATTTTCCCCATTAAATAATAGTTTCCCCCCACCTAAATTATCAGTTGATACTGAAGTCATTGCGTTTCCTGGATTAGTAGAAACGTATTCTAAATATTGAGTATTATAAGTCATTCCTATTTGAGTTGAGTTAATTGTTTGACTATGTGTATCTATATTAATCGTAAATTGAACTGTTTGACCTCGCACAAAACCACCTTCAGGTGGCTGAGGAGCAATTAAATCAAATTTAACTGCATAAGTCTTACGAGGAATTAAAAAAATAACTAATCCGATTAATAAAACTAAAAAAATTTCTTTTATTTTGTTCATAATAATTTTAATAATATAAAAATTCTTACCTCTTGACAAGGGGATTATTTTTTGTTAGGTTTAAATTATGAAAAAAATTTTTATATTTTTTTTTATTGCTTTAACTTTTTTTAATCTTTCTTTTATTACTCGTATTACTCATGCCCAAGAAAGCGTAAATACAACTGTTAATTATATTTGTCTAAAAAAAATTTACTGCGAACCAAATAACGATCAAAGCTCTGTCTGCACATTAAAAAGTGGTCATCGTGTTCAATTAAGTACTGATCCCCAAAAGAAATTTCCCAGTAATAAAGAAGTTTATATTGCCGAATGTATTTACTATACAGAAAATAATCAAACGATAGGCACCTGTACTACTGGTAGTGATATTCTTGATCAACAAATTTTTAAATCAAATAATTTTAGTATTTTAAATAGTAAAATCGGCTATACTCTTTCGCGTAATGAAACTTATGGAATTTATAAAATTGAAAACAATCAAGCAATAAAAATTGATCCACAAATCTTTAATACTAATGCAGCTGGTGAAACTCCAGTTTTAGAATGGCAATCTTATACTCCTCAAGAACATGAACGAAAATGGTATGGTTTTTTTATCGGGCAAACCGGTGAAGAACCACAAATGGGTCAAGGGGGCCTTCAACAAGGACAGGTAAGCTTCCCGCCTTTTCAAGATCAAGATTGCGCTGCTATTGCTTGGGATCCAACCGGTCGAGTCTTTGACGCAAAAACATTAGAACCGATACCTCAGGTCTCGGTAACATTATTAAAAAACTATGCTGGCCAATATGCCGATGCCCGACGAAGCGAATTAACCATTATTAATCCTTATCTCACTAATGCAGATGGCGGATTTAGCTTTTATGTTAATAATGGTGAATATAAATTATCACCTAATCACATTAACTATAATTTTCCGGTAAATGATTTAGCCCAAATTAATCAAAATTATAAAAGCGTCTACTTAAATCCCCGCTATGGTAAACCGAGTGAACCAAAGACATTAATTTATCCGGCGCAAACTGGTGAAGTAATTACTGTTAATAATCGAATGGAATTTAGAGATATTCCTTTAAACCCAAAAAATAACGTCGGTTACACATATCCTTTAAAAATTTACAGTTTTAATCAACAATTAAATAAATTAACTCAAGAACTGGTTTTTTCTGGTAAAGCTTCTCATCCTTTCACTAAAGTTACTCTATACAAAAAATTTTTCGACGAAGATGGTCAAGAAATTTCTCAAATTTATGGTACTTATCTGTCTGATAATTTAGGTAAATTTAGCTTTTCCATTCCGATTTCTGCTCTTTCGCAAAATGAAACAATTACCGATGCTCAATTTGAAAAAAGTGATTTAACCAATTTAAATACTAATCCACAAGGCTTAATAAAAAAATTAAAAGACTTACTAACTTATTTCACAAATAAAGTTTCTGCTCAACAAAGTAACATTATTAATCTTAAACTTAATCCAGTTATTCCAAAAGTAGAAGGAATTGCTTATGATAATAGTGGAAAAACTCTTCCAAATGTAAAAGTAGGAATTTATCTTAGTTTTTCCAGCCTTCCATTTTATACTACTACTACCGATAAAAATGGATATTTTAAAATCCCAAGCACAAAACTTCCTAATGAACCTTTTGAAATTCGCTATCAAACTTCAACCGGAAACATTATCAAAGTTTCTCCCCCTCAATTTATTAAACAAAACACTCAATATTTAGCAAAGAATAATATAAATCTTAATCAAGTAGTTGACGAAAAAGGAACTGTTATTACTCCAACAAAAATTTCGCCCACAAAAACGAAAGATTTTAGCACCGGTGGTTATTCTACTACTTCTCAATCGCCAACAACAAAACCATCAATTCCCTCTCAATTGCCAACAAATAAAATTAATTTAACTTTATTACCTCTTATAATAATTTTGATAATACTTATCATTAGCGTTGCCGGCCTTCTCTTCTTTTACTATCAAAAGAATAAATCTCAACCCCAAATTTAAAAAAACATTGATTTAACAATCTTTCTTATTATTTTTGTTGATTATCGACTATAGACAAAATTATGTCTTAAAAAATAAAATAGTATATCATTTCTATGCTGGCAAAAGTATTCTCAGGAACAACTATCGGTTTAGATGGAGTCTTAATCGAAGTTGAAGTCGATGTTGCTAATCGTGGTTTTCCTACCTTCACCATTGTCGGTCTTCCTGATAAAGCGGTTGATGAGGCCAAGGAAAGAGTTAGAGCCGCGATTGTCAATGCTGGTTTTTCAATGCCCGACTCAAGAATTACAGTTAATTTAGCCCCAGCTGATATCCCAAAAGTTGGTTCTGGTTTTGATCTTCCAATTGCTGTTGGAATTTTGGCCGCTTCCGGAAAAATTAAAACCGATCTTCTCTCTCAAAGTTTATTCTTAGGCGAACTTTCTTTAAAAGGAGAACTACGTGAAGTTCCCGGTGTCCTTTCAATTGCTTTAATGGCTAAAAAAGAAAAAATAAAAAACCTTTTTTTCTCAGAGTTAAATGCTTTTGAAGCTTCAATTGTGGAACATCTATCAATCTATCCAGCTAAAAATCTAACTGAAATTATCTTTCATCTTAATCAATTAAAAAAACTTGTTCCTCAACCTTATTTTGAAATTGAAAAAATTATTAACGAAGAAAAATATGAATTTGACTTTTCAGAAATCTATGGTCAAGAACAAGCTAAAAGAGCTTTAATAATTGCTGCTTCTGGCTTTCATAATGTTCACCTTCGAGGCGTGCCCGGGGCCGGAAAAACAATGCTCTGTCGCGCTTTTATCTCTATCTTGCCATCAATGGAAAAAGAAGAAATATTAGAGGTTTCAAAAATCTATTCGGTTTCAGACCTTTTAAATAAAAAACAATTTATAATTAACCGTCCTTTTCGCGCTCCTCATCATACAATTTCAAGAATTGGTCTAATTGGAGGTGGGACTAATCCTTCTCCTGGTGAAATCTCTTTAGCCCATCGGGGCGTTTTATTTTTGGATGAATTTCCCGAGTTTCCCCGCTCGGTTTTAGAAGCTTTGCGACAACCTTTAGAAGATGGAGTGGTAACTATTTCTCGTGCCTCTGGTAGTCTTACCTTTCCCAGTCGATTCTTACTTTTAGCCGCCTCTAATCCTTGTCCTTGTGGATTTCTAGGCCATCCTAAAAAAGCCTGTCGCTGCTCCCCGGCAGCAATTATTAAATATAAAAAGCGTCTGTCTGGACCAATCCTTGACCGTATAGATCTTCATATTGATTTACCACCGGTTGATGAAGAAAAACTAGCCCACTACACTGGTGGAGAAAGTAGTAAAAAAATAAAAGAAAAAGTCATTTTTGCCCAAGAAAGACAAAAAAATCGATTTAAAAATACCAATATAAAAACCAATGGTGAAATGAATACTAAAGAAATAAAAGAGTTTTGTCATCTTACCTTCGAGGCTGAAAGTCTTTTAAAACAAGCAATTTCGCGTTTTTCTCTTTCGGCGCGCTCTTATTTTAAAATTATAAAAATTGCTCAAACAATCGCCGATTTAGAAGGAAAAGAGATGATTGAAAACAACCATGTGGCCGAAGCGTTACAGTTTCGTTTAAATGAAGAGAATTAGTTTTTAATTTTCAATAACAAAATTTCCTACCTTTCCTTCAACGTAAATAAACCGATATTTTTTCCCTTTTATATATTTTTTTATTTTATCTTGCTCTAAAGCCTTTCTTTCTATTTCTTGTTTAACGTTTAATGTTGAATGTTTAACGTTTATCGTCACTCTTAGTTTTCCATTAACTTGAATTGGGATCACGACTTCCTCATCTTCCACCGTCTCTGCTTTTGGCCAAGAAGATAAATGAATCGATGTTTTTTCACCAAAAACTTTTTGCCAAATCTCTTCAGTTAAAAATGGGGCAAACGGTGCCAAAATCTGCAAAAACTTTTTTGCCTCATTAATCTTTAAAGTTGAATGTTTAACGTTTAACGCTTTTTCCCACTCATTAACAAACTCCATCATTGCGGCAATTGCTGTATTAAACTTAATCTGGGAAATATCATTAGTAACTTTTTTAATTGTTTTTTGAAGTTTGATAACTAATTCTTTATCTTCCTCAACTTTTGACCTTTGTCCGCCAGCTGGCGGATTAACTTTTAACTTTTCATATATTTCCCACACTCTTTTTAAAAACCGGTAGCTGCCTTGTAAAGCTTTAGTCGACCAAGCAATCTCCTGATTAAACGGTGCCATAAACATTTCATATAAGCGCAGCGCATCAGCCCCATATTCAAAAACCACATCGTCGGGGTTAATTATATTGCCTAGTGACTTACTCATTTTTCTGTTATCCTCCGCCAAAACCATCCCCACATTCTTAAGTCTCAAAAAAGGCTCGGAAAAATTTAAGAGTTTTAAGTCATACAAAGCCTTAACCCAAAAACGAGAATACAAAAGATGCAAAACTGCGTGTTCCGCGCCTCCTAAATACCAATCAACCGGAAGCCAATCACCAAAATTTTTAATCAAGAAGTCAAAATTTTCGCGTTGAGTAGATGTTTGAACTAAACTTTGACTTTTCGGATTTTTACTCCATAATGGAAACGCCAAAAAGTACCAACAAGATCCCGCCCAATTAGGCATTGTGTCAGTCTCCCTTTTGGCTGATCCTCCACAATTGGGACAAGTAGTATTAACAAAACTTTCAATTTTAGAAAGAGGGGATTCACCCGTCTCGGTTGGTTCGTATGAGGAAACATAAGGTAGTTCTAAAGGTAAATCTTTTTCATCTAAAGGAAACCAACCATACAAAGAATTTCTAATTTCTAATTGACCTAATTGATTTGGCTCACCAAAGATATCAAAATAGGAAATCTTTTTATCAGCACAAGATTGACAATAAACCATTGGGATCGGCTCGCCCCAATAACGTTGTCTGGAGAATATCCAGTCACGAAGCTTATAGGTGACAGCTTTTCTTCCTAATCCCAATTTCTCTAATTTTTCAGTAATTTTCTTAATTGCCTCTTCAGATTTCAACCCAGAAAATTCGCCTGAGTTAACCAAATATCCATAATCAATAAAAGCCCCCTCTCTCCATTCATTTTGGATTTTAAATTGTAATTTTGAATTTTGAATTTTGAATTTTGAATTTTTTTCTGGCACAACAACTACTTTTATTGGTAGATTAAATTTTTGCGCAAATTGATAGTCGCGTTCATCATGAGCCGGTACCACCATCACCGCTCCTTCACCATACCATCCCAAAACATAATCTGCCACCCAAATTGGTATTTCCTCACCGGTTAAAGGATGAATTGCTTTAAGACTGATATCAACCCCAGTTTTTTCTTTGGTTAAATCAGTGCGCGCCAAATCCATCTTTTTTTTTGCCGCCTCGACATATTTTTTTATTTCTTCAAGCTTTGAATTTTGAATTTTAAAATTATTTATGATTTGGGATTTAGGATTTAGAATTTCTTCAATCAACCAATGTTCAGGAGCAACAACTAATGCTGTTACTCCATATAAAGTATCTGGTCGGGTGGTGAATACTTTTATAAATTTTTTTGTTTCAAATTTCAGATTTCGAATCTCGAATTTTATTTCCGCCCCTTCACTTTTTCCAATCCAATTTTTTTGCATCTGTAAAATCCCTTCCGGCCAATCTAAGTCTTTTAAATCTTCCAAAAGTCTATCGGCATAGGCCGTAATTTTAAAAACCCACTGGGGTAAAGTCCGCCGTTCAACTTCTTTTCCACAGCGCTCATGAGTGTTGTTGGGCAAAACTTCTTCTTCGGCTAAACCGGTTCTACACGAAGGGCAGTAGTAAATCGGCATTTCCTTTTTATACAAAAGCCCCATCTTAAAAAATTGAATAAAAAACCATTGAGTCCATTTGTAGTAAGAAGGATCGGTAGTTGAAAATTCTTTTTCCCAATCGTAGGAAAAACCAAGCATCTTCATCTGCCTTTTAAAGTTTTCAATATTTTTTGGCACCAGATCCATTGGGTTTTTTTTCGCTTTAACTGCCGCATTTTCTGCTGGTAATCCAAACGCATCAAAGCCCATTGGATGAAGCACTGGGCAACCTTGCATCCTAAAAAAACGCGCTAAAACATCGGTACCCGTATAAATTCGCACATGACCTACATGAAGACCAGAACCTGATGGATACGGAAACATAGCCAAAATGTATTTTTTGTTATTTTTATTCTTTTTATTTAAAGATGAAGTTTTATAAACTCCTTCCTCCTCCCATTTTTCTTGCCATTTTTTTTCAAAATCTTTAGGTTGATATTTTGCCATAATTAAATATTTTAACAAAAATGGTATAATTTTTCCATGGTAAGAACCCGAATTGCTCCCTCACCAACCGGCGAGGATATTCATATTGGCAATCTTTATACCGCCTTAATCAACTGGGCCTTTGCTAAAAAAAATAAAGGTCAATTTATCATTCGAATCGAAGATACCGATCGTCAACGTTTAGTTCCATACGCTGAAGAAAATATTCTTCAAACATTAAAAGATTATGGCCTTGAAGCCGATGAAGATCCAAAAAAAGGAGGTCCTTTTGCTCCCTACCGCCAATCAGAAAGACTTAATATCTATCAAAAATATGCCCATCAATTAGTTAAAAAAGGATATGCTTATTATTGCACTTGTTCAAAAGAACGACTAGAAAAAGTAAGAAAAGAACAGTTGGCTAAAAAGCAAATCCCTCGATATGATGGCCAATGTCGCAATTTAAACATCGATCTTAAAAAAATTCAAGAAACTAAAACTGCTTATGTGATAAGACTTAAAGTTCCAAAAAACCAAAAAATTGTTGTTAACGATTTAATCCGTGGCCAAATTGTTTTCAACAGTAATGATTTAGATGATCAAATTCTTATAAAATCTGATGGCTTTCCCACCTATCATCTGGCGGTTGTTATCGACGATTATTTAATGCAAATCTCTCATGTCATTCGGGCGGAAGAATGGCTTCCTTCTACTCCAAAACATATTCTTTTATATCAAGCTTTTGGTTGGCCTCTGCCTATTTTTTGTCACTTACCGATTTTACGCAACCCCGATCGATCAAAACTTTCCAAAAGAAAAAATCCGGTCTGGGCGTCTTGGTATTTAAAAGAAGGTTTTTTACCGCCGGCAGTTTTAAATTATCTAGCTTTAATGGGTTGGTCACACCCTAAGCAAAAAGAGATTTTTGATTTGCAAGAATTTATTGAAGTTTTTGATTTAAAAGATATTGAGGTTGTTGGCCCAGCTTTTGATATAGTAAAACTTGAGTGGTTAAATGGCGAGTTGATAAGAAAAACTCAAAACTCAAAAATCAAAACTCAAATCATAGAATACTACCAAAAATATCATAATAAAAACTTAGATCATAATCTTATTGAAAAAACTATTCCTTTAATCAAGGAAAGAATTAAAAAACTTTCTGAATATTGGTTTTACTGTCAATTTTTCTTTGAAGAACCAAAAGTTGATTTTAATCTTATTAAAGACAAATCTTATTTAAAAAATATTTATCACGCCTTAGAAAAAATCGAGGATTGGACGGCCCAAAATATTGGTCAATCAATGCAAGATTTGGTAAAAAAACTTGGGGTTAAAACCGGTGATTTCTTTATGTCTCTAAGAATTGCAATTTGCGGCAAAAAAATTTCCCCTCCTTTAAATGAAAGTATGGAAATTTTAGGGAAAAAAAAGTGTTTGGAAAGGGTGAGAAGAGTAATGCTTTTTTAAACAAAACGTCAGACTTTTTGTTTTAAAAATCTTAAATATATATTTTCGGTGTCGATTCAAACTCGACAACCTCGTCTAACTCAACAAGTCAATTTGGACTTGGTGGACCGAAGGAGATTCGAACTCCCAACCTCTGCAATGCGAATGCAGCGCTCTACCAATTGAGCTATCGGCCCAAAAAAATTTTTTTAGTGCTCTTGGCCAGAATCGAACTGGCATCTTCGGCTCCGGAGGCCGATGCTTTATCCATTAAGCTACAAGAGCAAAAATTTTAATATTATTATACCAATGATCAGCCGATAAATTCCAAAAATCACCAATGAATTTTTTTTCAAAAAACCAATCAACCACTTAACCGAAATTAAAGAAAAAATAAAAGAAACAAAAAATCCAATTAATAACATCCACAATTGATTAAGATTAGTCAAAAAAATATCTTTTGATTTATAAAGATCATAAAATGAAGCCATAAAAATCGTTGGAATCGAAAGAAAAAAAGAATATTTAGCCGACTGATCACGTTGGTAGCCTAAAATAAGCATTGATAAAATTACTACTCCCGCCCGCGACACACCAGGAATCACTGCCAATGACTGGGCTAATCCAATAATTAAAGCATGAAAAATGTTAATTTCTTCAATTTTCTTTTTTAAGACAATCTTTTTTTTGTTCACTAAAATTTCAATAATAATAAAAAAAATCCCCACCAAAATTAAAGAAACACCAATAAAACTTAATGATTCAAAAAAAACATTTTTAATCACCTTATAAAGAAAAAACCCAACCAAGGCTGTTGGTAAAAAAGAAAAAAACAAATTTTTTAAAATCTTAAAATTAACTCTTAATTCATTAAAATACAAAAAAACAACTGCCAATATCGCCCCACTTTGAATAAAAACCTCAAAAAGTTTTTGAAAATCAGTTTGAGAAATATTTAACAACTTAGAAGTTATTATAAGATGTGCCGTTGAAGAAATTGGTAAAAACTCGGTAATTCCTTCAACAAAGCCCAAAATAATTGTATTTAATAAATTCATAAAATAGATTATAATACCAATTATTATTAATTATTAGCATAATTCGCGTCATTCGCATATTTATTCGCATTATTCGTATCATTTTTTATGAAAATTGCCTTAGTTCATGATCAACTTTCCGAATTTGGCGGTTCAGAAAGAGTTTTGGTTGCTATAAAAGAAATTTTTCCACAAGCCGATGTTTTTACTTTAGTTTATAATCCAAAAAAACTTGGTCCACATAAGGATATAATTAAAAAATGGGGAATCAAAACCTCCTGGTTTGATAAAATTCCAATTATAAGAAATTTTTACTCTCCCTTTCGCTTTTTAACCCCTTTAATTTGGGAAAGTTTTGATTTTTCTAAATATGATTTGGTAATTTCTTCTTCTGGTTCTTGGATGTCAAAAGG
>Ga0308411_10001918_pt1 | contig 14135 bp, 9 predicted proteins | sample HotsprottomLayer_2_FD_203530 | JGI IMG/M metagenome (GOLD analysis project Ga0308411, IMG submission 203530) | Hot spring phototrophic mat microbial communities from Octopus Spring, Yellowstone National Park, Wyoming, United States -... | ecosystem: Environmental > Aquatic > Thermal springs >...
CCGTGAGCGAAGAGGCAAAGTCACACGAGTTCTCGGCAGCGACCGCGAAGGAGGCTGGATCGGGTGGTCGCTCTACAGCGGGTGGGATGGCCGCAAGCGGTGATCGTCAAAGGCCAGGCTCGACTCGTTCTGTTCGTTTCGGTCCAGCGCCCGAATGAGCATCCGAGCCGTCAGGGCCGCGCCAATCCAACCGGCGTCAACCCCCAGCCGGGCGGAGACTAGGGGAATGCCCCGATTGAGTTCCGACCAAATGTGCTCGCGAAGCGATTGCTCGAGGCTCTCTCGGAAAACCCCGCCAATTAGACCCAGCCCTCCGCCGACAACGACCAGGTTGGGGTCGAGGACGTTGACAAGCTGGGCGACCGCTCCCCCCACCGCTCGCCCAGCTGTCTGGAGGATCGACGCGGCGAGATCGTTGCCCTGCCCAGCCAGGGTCACCACATCCGCTGCCGAACCCGAATAGTCCTGGATCACCGCGCGCATCCGGCTGGCGATTGCCGGACCCGAGGCAAACGCCTCCAGCGGCGGGCCGGTCACCAACTCTCCCTGATCATTGGCAATCGTGACCCGCTGGCTCGCGAACGTCCCCGTCAGGCCTCCTGCGCCCAGGTAGGGAACCCCGTCAATCACCAGGCACGAGCTGATGCCCGTGCCGAGCGTCACGTACAGGAACGACCCCAGGCCCGACCCAGAGCCAAGCGCCGCCTCGGCCCGTGCCGCAGCCCTGACATCAGCGTCGACCGCGACCGGGAGGCTGACTTCTCGGCTCAACAGCTCCCGAATCGGTAAGCCCTTCCAGCCAATGGTCGCCTCGCTCAAGATCACCCCATCCCGACTGACCAACTCCGCCACCCCGACTCCGACGGCCAGCGGGCGGATACCCAGTCGCTCGGCCTTGGCACACAATGCGACGACGAGCTTCGCCACATCATTCAGAACGGCCAAACCGCCGCGCTGAGGCAACGTCGGCTGCACCGAGGTCGCGAGAATTCGATTCTCCTCGAGTGCGAGAATGCCCCCAGCGCACTTGGTCCCTCCAACGTCCACTCCGATCAGCCCACCTGGGGCCGTTGCCGGCGAGCCAGAAACCGCAGCAAACGAAGTGCATCCCGCTCCCGGTTCATCCCCTCGGTCGCCCCCCTCGGCAGCCATCGGTCATGCCTCCCTGAACTCTTCACCGTTGGCGGTGGCATGCAACCCGGAGGCGAGGGACCGGATGTAAGCTGCGTTGCAACCGCAGCAGCCGCCAACATAGCCCACCCCCTCATTCTTGGCGAATCGGCCGAACTCCTCAAAAACTCGGCGAGAGACCTGGATCGTTTCGAGGTCGTCGGGAAACTCGGGCATGCGGGTGAAGCTGTGGCAGGTCTCGTTGGTGCGAAAGGCGGCGGGTTGGGCCGCCAGGGGAATGGAAACGGCGGTCCTCATTTCGCGCAGGAGGCTGATCATCCGAGGTGGATCCTGCTCACAATTCGCACCCACGGCCATGGCTCCCAGGTCGGCCATGGTGCGGGCGCACTCGGCAGGGGTGTGTCCATCGCTGCAGCGGGCGATCAGGGGTCGGAAGCTCATCGTGGCGATCACCGGAAGGCCGCTTTCCGCCGCCACCTGCAACGCCGCCGTCATCTCCGAAAGATGAAAGAAAGTCTCCAGGATGAGAAAATCAACCCCTGCATCCTGGAGAAACCGAATCTGTTCGGCGAGGTGGTCACGCGCCTTGCCCAGAGCACCTTCTCCCTCGCGTTCGAGGATCTGAGTTCGCGACACGCTGCCGGCGACAAGAGCCCGGTTGCCAGCGACCTCGCGGGCCAACCTGACCGCCTCGCGGTTGATCGTCTCGGTCTGGGCCCCGTAGCCGGCTCGATCGAGCTTTTCCCGGGTTCCAAAAAACGTGAGCGCCTGCAAGACCTCCGAACCTGCGTTCAGAAACTCACGGTGCAATGCCCGCAAAGCATCCGGATTTTCAATGGCGACCTCGGGGGTGAATTGACCACTCCCCCGGCCGGTCCCGACGCGTTCACGACCTGACCCGCTGTCCACCCACCCTCGCCGCTCGAGCTCGATCAAGTAGCCGCCGTCTCCCAACACAACGCCCCCCTGCAACTGCTCCAGCAGGGTTTTCATGAGGAGCCCTCCGTCGAGAAAGAGGAACGCGGACTGCATCCCACATTTGCAGGCGACTCGTAAGCCAAGGTCGCCACTCCCCCCAAAGCGAAGACCACGCCGAGGGTCTCACGCCAGGTGATGCGCTCACCCAAAAGGAAGACAGCGATCGGGATGCTGACCAGAGGATAAAGCCCCACAAGAGGAGTGATGACCGATGCCTTCCCGTCGCTGGCGTAAGCCAATAAGACCGCGAAATTACCCAAAGCCAACGTGAACCCCAAGGCGATCGCGAGCAACCACGTTCTCCAGGAAACATCCGCCGAAAGGGGTTGCCGGAGGACGATCAACACGCCCACCGGCACGAAAGCCGCCAGAAACCAAAGCGCTGAGCGAGCGCCGGAAAGATGATTGGTCGCCAGTTTCTGGAGAAATCCGGCGACCCCCCAAAGCCCGACGGAGATGAGAGCGATCAACAACCAAAAGGACAGCAGGCTTTCCTCGTCTCCCACGTTGAAGAGATAAATCGCAGCCAGCGACAGCACTACCCCCGTGGTTTGGACCCAGTTCAATCGCTCGCGCAAAAGCGGTACGGCCAAGAGAACGGTGACCAGCGGATACAACGCCGTCACCGGAACGACCGTCGCCGCCTTTGCACCGCTGGCGAGCACCTGGTAATAGGGAATGTTGCCCACACACGAAAGCGCGCCGGCCCCAAGGGCAAAAACCATCCCCAGGCGAGCGTTGCCGACGGCCTCCGGCTCCCGCATCACAGCCAGGGCCGCAAGGATCGGGAGAAGCCCAATCGTCGACAGTGCCTGACCGTGGGCGGGTGTGAGATCGTCTCCGATCAACTTCGAGAGGATGGCCCAAATTCCCCAGGAGACTAAGGCGAGCAGGGTCCAGCGCACCCATCGCGGCATCATCCTTGCCCTACCTCTCTCCACACAAGAGCTCATGGACCGACCGACCCACTCGTGCCTCGTCTGCACAATCCTCCGCGGAACCAACAGCCAGTTTACTGCCGCCGCAGGCTTCGTCTCCAGGGGCTTGGACAACCAGGCGGCATGACCGGTTTGCAGAGCCTCGTGGACCGTGGGGCAACGGGCTCCGGTTGGTCGCAATCCCCTTCCTCCCATCGACTCTTGAAGTCGAATCGCTGGAAATCTGCCCGCGATCCGCTCAGCGAATGCTATCTAAAACATTTTTGGATTGAGACTTCCGATCATTCCATGGGGCCTAGGGTGGAGGTTTACGGGGGCCGGCTGCTTCATGATGCCTTCATGTAATCTACATACTATGTTTAATCAATCTTCCTTCACTCTTGGTCTTCGTTGGCTACAAAAGATTGTCTTTTTGCCATGGATTGGGCAGCCGTATTGTTCGATGAGCATGTTTTCGGAATCGACCCCTTTTGATTCTGTGATCTTGAAGCGAGATTGGAGCTATGAAACCACATCGTCCTCAGCCGTGCTCGGTCGTTCCGCAGCGGAGCGTGGGCTTCACCCTGATCGAGCTGCTCGTGGTGATCGCCATCATTGCTGTCCTGATCTCCCTGCTGCTTCCGGCCGTTCAAAGCGCCCGGGAGGCAGCACGGCGGGCCCAGTGCGTGAACAATTTGAAGCAGATCGGGCTTGGGCTGCACAATTATCACAGCACCCACAACGTCTTCCCACCGGGACGGTTGAATCCTGACGGGTTGATTGCCGGCGCCCCAGCGCTGGGAGGAAACTACACCAACTACAATTGGTCCGACACCCCCTCACCAGGGATGTGGACTGGCTATTGGTCCGTGCACACCCATATCCTCAACTACATGGAACAGGTCAACGCGTACAACGCGATGAATTTCTCTTTCCCGAACCAGGCCAGAGTTTACGTCAATGGGACAGGAGCCAGCTCGAATCCGATCCCGATGAACGTGAACTTCACGGCCTTCGTTCTGGCCCAGAGCACCTTCCTCTGCCCCAGTGATCCGAACCTCACCGGTGGGGGAATTGGCGAGAACAACTACCGAGCGAACTTCGGGGGCAACACTCCCTATGCGGGGGGGCAAATCCGCCCCAACAACACAGTCGGGGGAATCTCGGGGGGCACCGGCGCCTTCACGATCGGTCCTGGCTTGGCAATCGCCACCTTTACGGATGGCACCAGCAACACGGCGGCATTTGCCGAACGGACCAAAGGCTCCGGCATCAACAACGACAACGTGACGGTGGGTCAAAACCGGGTCAAGCGGAACGACAACATCTTCGTCCCCAACGGGATCTTGCAGCTTCAAAACGCCTTTGTCGACACCGAAGCCTTGTTTGCCGCCTGCCTCAACCCCTCCCCCGGGGCGTTTGTTTTTACTGGCCAGGGCCGCTTCTCGGTCGGCAACGATGTGAGCCGAGATTTCAGCGACGGTTGGCCGTACTCGTGGTACATCTCGACGCTCTACAACCACGTTGCCCCGCCGAACTGGAGAGGCTGGGATTGCGGTGTGGGTTCGAGCATCATGGACGTCCCCAGTGAGCATGGCATCGTCTCGGCCCGCAGCGAGCACCCCGGTGGTGCGAATGTTCTCTTCGCCGACGGTTCGGTGAAGTTCGTGAAAGACAGCGTGAGCGTGGAAGCCTGGCGAGCGATTGGTTCGCGTGCTGGGGGTGAAGTGGTCAGCGCGGATAGTTTCTGATCCGCCGGAGAAAAAAATCCCTTCCGGAATCTGAGAATGATCCTTCAATTGCTCTCAAAGGCCGCCAAGCTTTCGTTGGCGGCCGTTCTTTTACCACTTTTAGGCTGCGGGAGTTCAGGAACGACAGGCTCGGGCTCAGGAATCGTTCCCGGGCCTGCGCCGCACGGCGGTCAGATGTTCGCGCTCCCCGGCGACAAAGGATTCGTCGAGATCTTGACCGACTACGAACGGATTGGGGCTCGGAAGAAACCCGGCAGCCAATCACAGATCGTCGTCTATTTCCTCAGTCCGGATCAGACCTCTGCCCTTTCTCCAGCACCCACCTCGGTCACCGCGACCATCATTACCCCTGAGGAAGGCGAGGCCACCACGGTGACCCTCAAGCCGCAACCCGCTTCGGACAAGGATCCGCTTTCGGCGGGTCGGTTCGTCAGTGACCTTGGGAAGTTCGACTACGACGAGATTCGCGGGGAACTGACAATTACGCTCGACGGCGACACGATTAAGCAATCGTTCTCGTTTCGCTAAGGCGACGACATGTCCCCTGGGCCGCGACCAGAGCGCGGCTTAGGGGATTCTTCATTTGTCTGACAGCTTCCTTCCCGCCGATCCCGCCGATCCCGCCGGGATCCTTCAGATCGGACTCATGGCGCGGCTTCTTGAGCGCTCTTCTCACCCGACGCTGCGAAGCGGCCACACGAGCGGGATCAACACGATCGCGCACACCCACATCAGAAGGTTCAACGGGACGCCGACCCGCACGAAATCACCAAATCGGTAGCCACCTGGCCCGAAGACCATCATGTGGGTCTGGTAGCCGATGGGTGACGCGAAGGCGAATGAGGCCGCGAGGGTGACCGCCATGAAAAAAGGGCGTTCGCTGACGCCCAGGATTCGCGCTGCCTCCAGGGCGAAGGGAAACGAGAGAACCGCCGCCGCGTTGTTGCTGACCAATTCGTTGAGAACCATCGTACCGAGATAGATGGCGGCGAGGGCGGCAATTGGTCCCCAGACCTGAGTTGCCGTTACCAACTGTCCAGCGACCAACCGGGCCAATCCCGATTTTTCAAGGGCCGTGCCAACTCCGAACGACGCTGCGATGGCGATCAAGACCGGCAGCTCGACCGCCCGACGAGCATCTCCGGCGGAGATGCAGCGGGTCGCGACCATGGCGCCGGCGGCAACAAACGCTGCCAGCAGGATGTCCACCATTCCGGTGACAAAGCTCGCGATCATGGCCAGAAAAATGATCACCGCTGTCCGGGCGCGGTCGTAGCGGATTGGCCGCGAGTCCTCGACGTTGCTGACGAGATAGAAATCGGCGCTATTGCGAAAGGCCCGGCTGAAATCTGGGCCGACTTGGAGCAGTAACGTGTCACCGGCTCGAAGCTCGATGTCACCGACCTTGTTGGTCATCCGCGCGCCGTTGCGGTGGACGGCCACCACCGCGGCGTTGTACAACGCGCGGAAGTCGGCTTCCCGGATGGTCTGCCCGATCAGGGGAGAGCTTGGGCTGATCACTGCCTCGCAGAGTTGGCGACCGCGCTGCTTTTCCGGCGAAACTTCGTATCGGGCGTCGGCCGCAGGAACCAGGCCGGGGATCTTCTCGAGGTCGACGATGGTACTGACGATTCCGGTGAACACCAGTCGGTCGTTGGCCTGGATCACCTCCTCCGGACCGACCGGGCCGATGATATGCCCGTTGCGGTCGATCTCGATGAGAAAAAGACCCGGGAGGTGGCGCAGCCCAGCCTCGCCAATGGTCCGGCCCACGAGTCGGCAAGGGGGTTGAACGAGCATTTCGACCAGGTATTCTCGACGCGACTCTTCAAGTTGCTCGATGAGTTCCTTGCGATCTGGCAACAACCGGCGTCCCACGGTGAGCAGGTAGGTCGCTCCCAGGATTGCGCAGGGGATGCCGACGTAGCCGATCTCAAACATGTTCATCGGCCGGAGATCGAGCCGATGGGAAGAGTCAGGGGGCAGGGCGTTGAACTGCTTGGTCACCAGACCCTGCACCACCAGATTGGTACTGGTGCCGATGAGCGAGCAGGTTCCGCCCAAGATTGTGAGGAACGAAAGCGGCATGAGGAGCCGAGACGGAGAGATTCGCCGTTTGCGGCACCAGGACAGGAGGACGGGTACCAGTAACGCGACGACGGGAGTGTTGTTGAGCACCATCGAGATCGGGATCACCACCACCGCCAGATAAACAAGGGCTTTCCCCTCGGATTCGACGCGGCCGAGGAATCGCTCACCGACATGCTCGAGAACTCCCGTTTCCCGCATTGCGGCCGCCACAATGAAGAGGGCCGCCACCGTCAGCATGCCCGAGTTGGCAAATCCGGCGAAGGCCTCTTCCGGAGTGATGATTTGGAAGACTGCCAGGAGGACCACCCCCCCGACGAAGAGCACATCGGTGGGCAAGTCTCGGATGAGTCCGTAGAGAAGGGCGGCGAGGACTGCCAGGGTGACGATCATTGCATAACTGACGCCGTACTCCATCCAAGCGTTCTCCAGGCAGTTGGTCGGGATTCGTTCGTTTCTTCAAGTTCCGGTGGTTGCGCTCCGGCGCGGAGGCACAGCGGCAAGGATTCCTTCTGAATCGAGGACCCGCCTCATCGTCGGAGACCGAAACCTGCCAGGTGAGGACGGAGTTGCGAGACCCCAGTCTCGATTCCGTCTCGGTGCTCAACGGACGAAGAATCCTAACACAGCCAGCAAACGCTCAACAAGGAACGTCGATTCTCCGCGCTCGGATCGGACCATCGCGACCAGCGATCGCTTCCGCCAGTGTGCCGAGGCCGTGAGCGAGACCGGCTGAGGCCCGGTTAAAGTTCAGTGAAGGCGTGCATCATCGAATCCTCGAGGTCGTGCCGGAGTTTGAAGCCAAGCTTTTCGCAAACCTTCTGCATTGCAAGATTTTCCGGCAGGATATCAGCGACGATTCGTTCGATATTCTCGTCCCGGCCGACTTGCAGAAGCCGCTTCAGCAGTTCGGTACCCAGCCCCATTCCTTGAAAGCGGTCGCTAATGAGAAGGGCAAACTCGGCATCACCGGTCCCTCGGATCTTGCTCAGTCGACCCACGCCCATGATCTCCGGCTCGTTGGTCACCGGGTTTTTGCGCTCGGCCACCAAGGCCATTTCGCGGTCGTAGTCGATGAAGCAGATGCGCGTCAGCCGCTCGTGGGCAACCCGTGCGCTGTATTTCATGGCGTGAAAGTAACGCAAGGCCACGCTGCGTTCGGAAAGCGTGCCGTGAAACTTGACCAGCAGCGGTTCGTCTTCCGGACGAATCGGCCGGATGAGAACTTCGGTTCCATCCGGCGCCTTCCAAGTGCTGATGTATTGAGTCGGATACGGTCGGATTGCGGGGCGGGGAAGGTCGCAGGCACGGGTTTGCGAATCGTGCAGAATCACGCGTGCGTCGAGGGCCGTGAGGTGCTCGTGGGAGGCGAGAAGGGGGTTGATATCGATCTCCTTGATCCAGCGCTGTTCGACGACCAGATCGCTGAAACGGACCAACAGGTGCTCGAGCGCCGCGAGGTCCACGGGAGGTCTGCCGCGGACACCTTTGAGCGCCTCGTAGATCTTGGTGCGTTCCATCATCCTTCGGGCCAGAGTGGTGTTCAGGGGGGGAAGTCCGAGGGCTCGGTCCCGAAAGATCTCAACCAGCTGGCCTCCGGTTCCAAACAGCAGGACCGGGCCGAACTGGGCGTCCAGACTGCTGCCGATGATGATCTCGTAGCCGTCCAGCTTGATCATTGGCTGGACGGTAACCCCCTGGAAATGCTCCAGGCCGGCTCGCTCGGCCACCGATTCGCGGATGGCGCGAAATGCCGCCCGAACCGCCGCCGGATCGGTCAAATTCAATTTCACGCCACCGACGTCGGTCTTGTGGGTGATGGTCTTGGATCGGAGCTTGACGACGACCGGGAAGCCGAATTCTTCGGCGATTGCGACAGCGACATCTTCGGTCTCGGCCTCGGCGGTCGGCACGGTGGGGATATCGTAAACCGCCAGCAGCTGCTTGGACTCAGCCTCGGTGAGGATGGTCCGCCCTTCCCGCCGGACGTTGGCAACGATGGCCTCCCCGCGAGCACGCGCCGAACCCGGCAGCTCACCGCCGGCCGGGAGAGTCGGAGTTTCATAGAGGCCCTGGAGGTTGTAATGCGACTGCCACATCAACGAGAAGACCTCGGCGGCGGTATCGGGGTATTCGTAGGTTGGGATGCCTCCCTGGTTGAGGATCTGAACCCCTTCCGCGACCGAATCTCCTCCCATCCAGCTGGCGAGCAGGGGTTTTCCGCCGGTCTTTGAGAATCGCCGGAGTTTCTCGGCCGTGACCGAAGGGTAGGTCATTGCCTGGGGCGTCAAAATGACTAGCAAGCCGTCGATGTTGGGATCCTTCAGGGTTCGTTCGATGGCCTGTTCGTAGCGCGTGGGGTCCGCGTCGCCCAGGATGTCGATGGGATTGTTGTGGCTCCAGGCAGCCGGCAGGACCTCGTCGAGAGCGGTCATGGTTTCTGGGGAGATCGATGCCAGTTGAGCGCCGTGTTCGATGAGGGTGTCGGTTGCAAGAACCCCCGGCCCTCCGGCGTTCGTGACGATCGCGAGCCGAGGGCCCTTGGGACGCGGTTGCTTGGCCAGCACCTCAGACATGTCGAAGACCTGGGAGATCGAATCAACCCGCAGGACCCCGACTCGCCGGAACGCGGCATCGAGGACCTCATCGCTCCCCGCGAGGGAGCCAGTATGGGACGCTGCCGCTTTGGCGGCGGCCTCGGTCCGGCCCGCCTTGATCACGATGATCGGCTTGCTTAAGGCCACCTCCCGCGAAGCCGACAGGAACGACCGGGCCTCGCCGATGGACTCCATGTAAATCACGATGCATTTCGTGTACGGATCATCGCCCAGGTAGTCGATGAGATCGCCCCAGCCCACGTCCAGCATCGAACCAATGGAAATGAAGGCGCTGAAGCCCACGTTTTCGCGGAAGCTCCAATCGAGGATCGATGTGCAGAGGGCACCGCTTTGGCTGATAAACCCCACGGTCCCCGGCCGAGCGATCTGAGCAGCGAAGGTCGCATTCATCCCGGCGTAGGGGCGCATCACGCCAACACAATTGGGGCCGATGATCCTCATCTTCCCCCGTTTGGCTTCCGCCAGCACTTGCTCTTCGAGCCTCGCTCCCTCCGGGCCTGTCTCCCGAAAGCCGGCCGAGATGATGATCGCCCCTTGAACGCCGGCCGCGACGCACTCCCGGATCACGCCTGGTACTGTGGCCGCAGGGGTGATGACCACGGCCATGTCGACGTGGTCGGGCACGGCGGTGATGCTGGGATACGCCTTGATTCCCAGGACGCTGGCACGCTTGGGGTTGACCGGATAAACCGTCGCGCCGAAGGGGTTGCTGATCAGGTTCCACAAGACGGCTCTCCCGACGCTCCCGGGCTTCTCGGTCGCGCCGATCACCGCGACCGAGCGCGGAGAGAAGATCGCGTCCAGTGGAAGACGGTGTTCCGTGCTCCCCACCCGGCCCGAAAAATCGCCGAGGGCTATCGAATGGCTCATGGTATTTGACCTTGATTCTGGATGGTCTCACCGAGCGCGAGCGCATACCGTCACAGTTCAGACATTTCGACGGTCGATTCCACGGGGACGCCAGAAGCGAGGGTCCAGGGAATTGGCAAATGGAGTCGGGGGGAGGGTGCGTCAAGGCGGTGGGTTGTCAACGTCGAGGGTCTCTCCTGGATTCTGAAACCATCCCGTCCTGGGAACCTCTCGGCCAGACTCGATTTTCGCCGATCGAGTCGCGGCTGTCCATGAGACTTTGTGCGTTTGCGACGGGTCGACGAATTTCGCCGTCGTTGAAAATTTCGATCTCTGCAACCAGGTCAGAGGTGGTGCCGGTTGGGTCGTGAGCAGGCTCAGAAAGGCCGGCTGCTCGTCGTTACCTGCCGGGAAGTACTCCCATGACCGGACTCGTCGGCGGGACCGTCGGCATCCCTCCGCATTCGATGGTTGCAGCGACCTGAGGGGTTCGGTGTCGTCAAGCCTTCTCAGGCTCCACGCCGCTGACGTATGATTGACTGACGTACCCATAGCTCGTGCATGTCCGCCGAGGGTGTCATGACAGACTCGCCGGCTTCCCGGAAACGCATCGTCATCACCGGCGTGACCCGAGGTTTGGGCCGTGCGCTGGTGGATCGATTCGCCGATCTGGGTCACTCCGTCGCCGGTTGCGGCCGTTCGCCAGCGGGCATCGCCGAGCTCCAACGGGCCCACGGCGCGCCTCATGTCTTCGATGTTCTGGATGTGACCCAGGACGCCGACGTTGCGGACTGGTCGGGCCGCTTGCTCCGCGATTTCGGCTCCCCTGACTTGCTGATCAACAACGCCGCTGTGATCAACGCCAATGCCCTGCTCTGGGAGGTTCCGGTCAGCGAATTTGATCGGGTCGTTGACATCAACATCAAGGGCGTCGTCAATGTCATCCGGCACTTCCTGCCGGCCATGATCGCTCGGGGCTCGGGAGTCATCGTGAACATGAGCTCGGAGTGGGGCCGAAGCACCGCTCCCGAAGTGGCTCCCTACTGCGCCACCAAGTGGGCCATCGAGGGGCTGACCCGCGCCTTGGCCCAAGAATTGCCCCGCGGGTTGGCGGCAGTCCCGCTGAGCCCCGGTATTATCAATACCGACATGCTCCGCAGTTGCTTCGGGGACCTTGCTGACCGCTATCCCAGCCCGCGCGATTGGGCCGAATCCGCCGCCCCCTTCCTGCTTTGCCTTGGTCCACGAGACAACGGCCAGCCCCGCTCCCTCGCCTGAAACCAGGCCCGGGGCCCGATCGAACCAGCTCGCCTGGTTCACCTTTGGTTCGTGCCACTGTATGATGGGAATTGCAGGATCGCGCAATTTTGTTATAGACCTACTAATATACAGCAATATGTATATATAGATTAGAAGTGCGCGGCGGAACCGCCACGAAAGCTGCGGATCGCTGGCCAATTCGGGGCGAAAACGCGAGGAAACAGACAGATGGCGGCGGCTTGACGGGTCGTCAACGCCGTTGTCGAGGGATGCTGGAAGAGGAATGTTTAGGTGCGAGAGTGGATTATGACCCCATCGTTGGAGCAACTTGCCGAACTCGTGAGGCAGGCGGAGGCGAAGTCGCGAGCCCGAAAGATCGAGGCAGAGACGCATCAAGCGGCCGAGCAGTTCCGGGCCGCGGAGCTTCGAGCCCGGCAGGCCGTGGAGCGACTGCGGGCGCTTCGACCTGCTTGCTTGCGTGCGTTGGAACAGGCCGATGCGGACGAGCAGTTGTTGAAAGAGTTGGTTCGGAAGCTTGCCCAGTTCAAGTCCTCGCTGGAATCGGAGGCCCACGCCGAACAACTGATCAGCAATTCCCAGGCGGAAATCGAGCATACGCGCGTCCAGGCCCGTTCCGATCTCGAGGCGGTGGACCGAGAGATGGAAGAGGCCCGCCGCGACTTGCGCGGGGCCATCGACCAATATCGCCAGCTCCGCCGCGAGCTCGATCGCCTCCAGCCCGAACTGGCCGCGCAATTCAGCGCCGAGGACCGGCTCCTGTGGCATGCGGAGGGTCATTTTCCCGGTGGCCAGCTCCAGCTTTTGGCCCAGGACGTCGAGGCAGGGGTGGGCAGTTTTTCGACCCTCGGGAAACACGAGCAGTACGCCCAGCTGAAGGTCTGGATCGGTCGGTTTCGGTATTGTCAGGCGACTCAGGATCGCGATGCCGAGCTGAGCGAAAGCCTCCAGGCTCTGAGCCATCGGGTGTTTCATCAGCTGAAGTGGCTCTCGCGGCACTACGAGCCGGGATACATCGAGGCTTTCCGCCACGATTACGCGACCGACTGGGCCGCCTACGTCGCCGAGGCTCAGGAACAGCTCCTCCAGGTCTTGGAGAATGGACGCAGGCTCCGCGAAGGCGATCCACTGCGGCCGAGGGATCGTCCCCACGAAGATGCCACCGCGGAGCCGACGGCGTCCACCCTCGGTCCCCAGTCCCATGGCGTGCAACCTCCACCGTCGGGGGCCGATTCGCGGTCCGTCACCCTCGACCACCTCCGCCGCCTGATCGCGCACAACCCGAACTCCGAAGCGGGGATCGACCGTGTCTTGGAAGCCCTGCGGGCGGCGGCCCGAGAGCTCGGTCCCGATGATCCGAAGCTGATTCAGCTCGCCGAACCCTATCGGGACCACCTTGCCGGCGACGAGTTGTTCGACGCCTTGCGGCGCGGCCTGGAACCGGCCGACTCTCCCGAAAACCTTGGTGACGAGAAGGGCGGGGACTGAGCCGCTTTCGACGACCATCCGAGGTTCCGGTCGCGAGCCGAGCGCTCCCCCTCCCGCGATCCCAGGCCTGAAACTAACTTCCGACCACCTGGCTGCGGGCAACGTACGTGAGCCCTCCTTGGGGGAATACGCGGAGGCGAAGAGGTTGAACACGGCGGTCTCCGAGGGCCGCCACCACGGCCCGCCAGAGCTCCTCCTGATCGGAAAAGATGCGGATCGGCCCGAGGCGGGGACCAATCCGTTCGCGGAGCGGGGGAGCGTAGATCAGCACGTCGCGGTCAACCACAAGCTCCCGAGCCCAGCGGACCATGAAGGCCCAGCTCGATCCGCGGCGAAACGCAGCCCGCTCTGCATGCCGAACCAACTGGCGGATGGCCCAGCCGCCCGCGGTCCCGGTGGCAGCGATCGTTCGAAGGGCTCGGGCCGGGAAGGACCGCTCGATCTCGGCGGGGTCGGTCCAAAAATACCCGACGAGGATTCCGCCCGCTCGGCAGGCCGATTGGTGGTGGAGCAACACCTTGAAGCTCTGCATGGGGTCCCCCGGCCAGGGATGGTTGCCCACCACCAACACATCGACTGGGGGGGCGGCCGGTGCCTGGAACCGTCGTCGAGCCTCTTGGGACAGCCGATCCTGAACCGCCTCGGGCTCCCCCGCCAAGACGCGGAGCACTTCGCCGGGCCCGCCAATCAGGTGGCTGACCGAGACGCAAGGACCCAGGAGACTGGCGGCTTCTCGGACGGCCAACCTCATCGGGTTCGATTTCGGGTCGCTCCCCAGCAGCCCCGAAACGTCACCCCCTCCTTCCAACCCCTGACGGTGCAGCGCGCCCAGCGTGGTGCGATGGCTCGTCCCCGGCAGGATGAGCTTGTAACCTCCCCCGAAGCCCGCCTGCAAGTGAGGTAGGACCGAGCCGATCATGACCCGAAGATCGGCTTGCGCCACCGGCCGAAAGACCCGCACCGGGATCCCCCGAGCGGTGGTTCCAAGCTCCAAATAGGCACGAATCTCGTCGACCGGCGGATTCAAACAGCGATAC
>Ga0308411_10001919_pt1 | contig 14135 bp, 10 predicted proteins | sample HotsprottomLayer_2_FD_203530 | JGI IMG/M metagenome (GOLD analysis project Ga0308411, IMG submission 203530) | Hot spring phototrophic mat microbial communities from Octopus Spring, Yellowstone National Park, Wyoming, United States -... | ecosystem: Environmental > Aquatic > Thermal springs >...
ATGGTCGCGCTGCCGGCGTTGCAGGTGACGGCTTCCAGCGTCCAGATCATCGGGCCAGAGTGCATCTGCGCCTCGCAAAGCGCCTCGATGTCGGCATCGTAAATCACCTTCTTGCGGTCGGCCAGGGTCTTGAAGCTATCGAACACACGCTGCAACTGTTCGTCGTTGAGATGGAAGCCCAGGTCGCTGATCCGCTGTCGCAGAGCATGTCGGCCCGAGTGTTTGCCCAGCACGAGTTCCGTCCGCGGGATACCAACATCCTCGGGATTCATGATCTCGTAGGTTGAGCGTTCCTTGAGCATGCCGTCCTGATGGATGCCCGACTCGTGCGAAAAGGCGTTCTGGCCCACGATGGCCTTGTTGCGTTGGACGACGATGCCGGTGACGTGGGAAACCAGTCGGCTGGTCGGATAGAGCTTGCGAGTGTTGATGCCGGTGGTGAGCTTGAAGAAGTCGTTGCGTGTTCGCAGAGCCATCACCACTTCTTCCAGGGCACAGTTGCCGGCCCGTTCGCCCAGGCCGTTGATAGTGCATTCGATCTGCCTGGCTCCCTCGAGGACGGCGGCCAAACTGTTGGCTACTGCCATGCCCAGATCATCATGACAATGAACGCTGATGACGGCTCGATCGATGTTGGAGACGTTTTGCTTGAGGTAGCGGATCAGGTTGGCATACTGACTGGGAACGGCGTAGCCAACCGTGTCGGGGATGTTGACGGTGCTGGCTCCCGCCTCAATGACGCGTTCGACGACCTCGGCCACGAATTCCGGCTCGGTGCGAGCGGCATCCTCCGGCGAGAATTCCACATCCTCGCACAGATCCCGCGCTCGTTTAACCCCTTCGACGGCCCGGCGAACGATCTCCTCCTTGGCCATCTTGAGTTTGAACTCCCGATGAATGGCACTGGTGGCCAGGAAGACGTGGATGCGCGGTCGGGGACAGTCGCGTAGAGCCTGACCAGCTCGGTCGATGTCGGTGGGGGTACAACGAGCCAGGCCGGCGATGATCGGCCCCTGCACCTCGCGGGCAATGGTTTCGACGGATTCAAAATCGCCCGGGCTGGCAATCGGGAACCCCGCCTCGATGATGTCCACTCCCAGCTCCTTGAGAGCCTTAGCCACCTGGAGCTTTTCCGCCAGGTTCATGCTGGCTCCTGGGCTTTGCTCGCCGTCGCGCAGCGTGGTGTCAAAGATCAGGACGCGGTCGGGGTCTCGAGTGTGGTCGGCCATGTTAAGTTACCTCCCCGGGGGCTGAGAGCCTGGCGGGGTTGAAAGAAACAGACCCTGAGACGACTGTCGTCCCAGGGTCTGCATCAGCTTGCATCAGGTCAATTGTGCTGAAGACATACCAGGGACGGGTGTTCACGAAGAAGAATTTCGAGCGGTGTCCGTCGCAGTGTGTCGCCCATCGAAATGTCCCTGCATGTCGAATACTTATCAAGTAGTCTATCGCTCGCTGGGTGATTGGGCAATGGCAATGCCTGGCAGAAAGTATGCAGATGGCGGGCTTCGCTAAACTTTCACGATGCACGTCTTCTGCCACTTTCGCCTCTCTCATGCCGTCCCGTCAGGTTCATAGCCCACCGATCAGCAGGGGTATCTTTGTCGTAACTCTCTTGCAGATTGGATTTTGCGATCCTAAAGTACTCGCCACGTTTTCTGGCACGCTACTTGCAAGCCAATAAGTGGTATTTCTGGAACAGACACTGGAGGAATAGCACTCATGGATTTCAACCGACTCACCGAAAAAGCTCAGCAGTCCCTGGTTGCCGCACGCGATCTAGCCACCAGAAACGGACAAACGCAGATCGATCCGGAACACTTGTTGCTAGCCTTGCTAGAACAAGAAGGAGGGGTTGCGAGCAGCATCATCGAGAAAGCGGGATTATCCCCAGAGTCGTTACGTGAGCGGATTCACCGCGAGGTAGCGCGATTGCCCAAGGTTTCTGGAGGCAGCGATCCGAACCCAAGCGGTCGACTCAATCGCGTTTTTCTCAAGGCGGAGGACGAGGCACGATCTCTCAAGGACGACTTCATCGCGGTCGAACATTTGTTGCTCGGCTTGCTCGACGACGCGGGTGTTTGTGGCCGTTTGCTCAAGGATGTCGGGCTGAATCGCGACCGCTTGCTGGCCGGCTTGAAGCAGGTTCGTGGTAATGCTCGCGTAACCACCCAGAACCCCGAAGGCACTTACCAGGCACTCGAGAAATATGGCCGCGATCTGACCGATCTGGCACGCAAGAACAAACTCGATCCGGTGATCGGCCGCGACGAGGAAATCCGCCGGGTCATTCAGGTGCTGTCCCGTCGAACCAAGAACAATCCGGTGCTGATCGGTGAGCCGGGCGTGGGCAAGACCGCCATCGTCGAAGGGCTGTCGCGCCGCATCATCCAAGGCGACGTGCCCGAGGGACTCAAGGATCGTCGGATCATCGCCCTGGACATGGGCGCGCTCATCGCCGGTGCCAAGTATCGCGGTGAGTTCGAGGAACGACTCAAAGCCGTTCTCAATGAGGTGCAGAAGTCCAACGGCGAGATCATTCTCTTCATCGACGAACTGCACACCGTCGTCGGAGCCGGCAAGGCCGAAGGCGCGATGGATGCCGGCAATCTGCTCAAGCCCATGCTGGCGCGTGGCGAATTGCATTGCATTGGTGCGACCACGCTAGACGAATACCGCCAGCACATCGAGAAAGATGCCGCTCTGGAACGACGCTTCCAGCCCGTGCTGGTCGATCAGCCCTCGGTGGAGGACACCATCTCCATCCTCCGCGGTCTGAAGGAACGCTACGAAAGCCATCACAAGGTGCGCATCAAGGATGCGGCCCTGGTAGCGGCTGCCGTGCTGTCGAATCGCTACATCTCCGACCGCTTCCTGCCGGACAAGGCCATCGACCTGGTGGATGAGGCAGCGGCCAAACTGCGCACGGAGATGGATTCGCGGCCAACCGCTCTGGACGAAATCTCTCGTCGCGTCATGCAACTGGAAATCGAGGCCGTCTCGCTCCGCGCCGAGAAAGACGCAGTCTCGAAAGATCGGCTGAGCAAACTCGAAAAGGAATTGACCGAACTCAAGGCCGAGCAAGCGCGACTGGAGCAACGCTGGCAACAAGAAAAGCAGGCCGCTCAGAAACCGCTCGAACTGCAAGACCGCCTGGAACAATTGCGGCAGCAAAAAGAGCAGGCCATGCGCGAGTTCGACTACGAGCGAGCGGCTCGCATCCAGCACTACGACATCCCTGCTGTGGAAAAGCAATTGCAGGAGTTGCAACCCGGCGAGGGGGGCGAAAAACTTATCCGCGAGGAAGTCACCGAGGAAGACATCGCCGCTGTCGTCAGCCGCTGGACGGGCGTGCCGGTCAGCAAACTACTAGAGGGCGAGAAACAAAAACTGCTCCACCTGGAAGAAGAACTGCATCGCCGGGTCGTCGGCCAGGACGATGCCGTCACCGCCGTGGCCGAGGCTGTCATCCGCGCACGCTCCGGGTTGAAGGATCCCAATCGGCCCATCGGGTCGTTCATCTTCCTAGGGCCGACCGGCGTAGGCAAGACGGAACTGGCTCGCGCGCTGGCCGAGTTCCTCTTCGACGATGAGCGCGCGATGGTGCGCATTGACATGTCGGAATATCAGGAGAAGCACACGGTTTCACGACTGGTCGGTGCCCCTCCAGGCTACATCGGCTACGAGGAAGGTGGCCAACTCACTGAAGCGGTTCGTCGTCGTCCCTACTGCGTGCTGCTCTTCGACGAGATCGAAAAGGCCCATACCGATGTCTTCAATGTGCTGTTGCAACTGCTCGACGATGGCCGACTGACCGATGGCCAGGGCCGCACGGTGGACTTCAAGAACACCATCGTCATCATGACCTCGAACATCGGTAGCCAACGGATTTTGCAGTATCAGGGTAGCTACGTCGGCGAGGTCTATGAACGCATGAAGTCGGCGGTGCTGGAGGAGTTGCGCAAGCACTTCCGCCCGGAGTTCCTCAATCGCGTCGATGAAATCATCGTCTTCCACGCTCTGAGTGTGCAGCACCTCAAAAAGATCGTCGAGATCCAACTCGGCTTGCTCCGCAAGCGACTGGAGGATCGTAAGATCACGCTGGAACTCGACGATGCCGCCCGCGAATATCTGGTGCGAGTTGGCCACGAACCGGCCTATGGTGCCCGACCACTCAAGCGGACGTTACAAAAGGAACTGGAGACAGTTCTAGGACGAAAGCTGCTGGACGGCTCGATTCGCGATGGGCAGACGGTTTACGTCAGCTACGACGAATCGACCAACGCTCTGACTTTCCGCAGCCAATGAGACTGAGGCGATTATGTCGAAAGATCTCATTCGCCTGATGCATGCGTTGTTCTTGCCGGGAGTGGAAGCCGCTCATTCCGCTCCCTGGCAGCCCAACACAGATATCTACCGCACAGCCGACGGCTGGCTAGTCAAGTTTGAATTGGCCGGCGTGCGTGCTGACGACATCGACTTGCAAGTTCTAGTCAATCGCATGACGTTGCGTGGCATTCGTCGCGACAACGTATTGGAGGATACCGGCCGACAGCACACTCCCAGTGCGATTCATTATCGGATGGAGATCAGCTACAGCACTTTCGAGCGGTCGCTCGAATTGCCCTGTGATCTGTCCAGAGCTCAGATCGAAACTGAGTTTCGCGATGGGATGCTGCTGGTTCGGATTATTCCTCAGAGTTGAAACTGCCTGAATCATCCAACCCACAGGAGGCGACCATGCCTCAAGACGATACGACTGCGGCTCTGTCTGTGCCGACTCCCATCGCTGATGTGTCCGTTCTGCCCCTGTTGCCGTTGCGTAACACGGTGCTGTTCCCACATCTGTTCGTACCGCTGTCGGTGGGTCGGCCCAACTCAGTGGCGGCCATCGAGGCCGCGCTGGCCACTGAGGAAAAAACCTTCCTAGTCGCGGCCCAGAAAGACGGTTCCTCAGAGCAGCCTGGCTTTGGTGATCTCTACAAGGTCGGCACCCGTGCGGTCATCAAGAAGATGGCTCGCAACGAAAACGTCATCGAGTTGATCGTTCAGGGCATCGAACGTGTTCGTCTGCTGGAGGTCGAACAGGTCGAGCCCCACCTGCGTGTTCGCTTTGAGCCGTATCCCTTGCCCGAAGACAGCGGTGCCGAGGTCGAGGCCCTGCAACGAACTGTCGTCGAGCAAGCCTTGAAGGTTCTCGAACTGGCCGAGGTGCAAACGCCCATCACGGTGCAGCAGCTATTGGCCCAGAGTCAAGATCCGCTGCGCTTTGCGTTTCTGCTCGGCTCCATGCTCAGTCTGGAGGTCGAGAAGGAACAGGCTCTGCTGGAGGCAGCGACCCGCGTCGAGGCTTTGTCGCGATTGCACGACTATCTCAACCACGAGATTCAGGTTTTGCAAGTGCGACGGCAGATCTCTAGCAAGGTGGAATCGGAGATGTCCCGTCAGCAGCGGGAGTTCATGCTCCGTCGCCAGATGGAAGCCATCCAACAAGAGTTGGGCGAAAAGAGTCCCGAAAAAGCCGAGGTCGACGAGTTACGTCAGCGACTCGATGCCGTGGATCTGCCGCCCGAGGCACGCAAGGAAGCCGAGCGCGAGTTGAAACGTCTGGAACGTCTGCCGCCTGCCGCTCCAGATCACCAACTCATTCGCTCGTATCTGGAACTGATCCTCGAACTGCCCTGGAAAAAGGCGACAGTCGATCACATCGACTTGGCCCACACTCGGCAAGTGTTGGATGAGGATCACTTTGGCCTGGAAGAGGTCAAGCAGCGTATTCTCGAAGATTTGGCTGTCCTGAAACTCAACCCGGAAGCCCGAGCGCCGATCCTGTGCCTGGTTGGGCCGCCTGGGGTGGGCAAGACCTCGCTGGGCCAATCGATCGCTCGGGCGATGGGACGCAAGTTCGAGCGGTTCAGCCTAGGTGGGATGCACGATGAAGCGGAGTTGCGTGGCCATCGACGCACTTATATCGGTGCGATGCCCGGCCGACTCCTCCAGGCTCTGCGCCGAGCCGGTGTGAGCAATCCCGTGCTGATGCTGGACGAGATCGACAAGCTCGGCCGCGACTTCCGAGGTGACCCCGCCAGTGCCCTACTGGAAATTCTCGATCCAGCGCAGAACGCCACATTCCGTGACAACTACCTCGATCTGCCCTTCGATCTGTCCCGAGTGTTGTTCATCACTACCGCCAACAGCCTCGAGCCGATTCCTCGGCCGTTGCTGGATCGCATGGAGGTGTTGCGATTGTCCGGCTACAGCGAAGAAGAAAAACTGCAAATCGCGCTCCGCTATCTGGTGCCGCGACAGCGTAGTCAGGCGGGACTGAGCGCGGAACAATTGCAGTTGAGCGAAGAGGTGATTCGTCAGATCATCAGCCGCTACACCCGTGAAGCGGGTGTCCGCGAACTGGAGCGCACTCTAGCGAGGGTGGCTCGTAAGGCCGCCCGTCAGTTTGCCGAGGATCGCACTGAGCCGTTGATTGTCACGCCGGAACAGTTGCCCGATCTGCTGGGGCCGCCGCGGGTGCGTCCCGAGAAGTCTCGACAGCAACTCGCTCCCGGCGTGGCGACAGGGCTGGCCTGGACGGAAGCGGGAGGCGATGTGCTGTATGTAGAGACGGCCCTTTTGCCGCGCGATCCCGGTTTGCGTCTGACCGGACAACTGGGCAAGGTCATGAAAGAGTCAGCCCGCACCGCCCGTTCGTTCGTCTGGTCGCATGCCAGTCAACTTGGCATCGATCCGGGCAAGATTCGCAGCAACGGAGTTCATATCCATGTGCCTGCGGGAGCGGTTCCCAAGGACGGCCCTTCAGCGGGAGTGGCTCTCGTGACGGCTTTGGCCTCGCTGTATTCCGGCGTGCCAGTACCGGCCAACCTCGCTATGACAGGGGAGATCACTCTGTCGGGTCTGGTCTTGCCGGTGGGCGGTATCAAGGAAAAAGTGCTGGCCGCTCGTCGAGCTGGTATCACGACAGTGATCCTGCCGCGTGACAACGAAACCGATCTACGCGAACTGCCCGAAAACGTCCGGCAGGAACTCCAAATCGTCCTCGTCGAACGTATCGAGGAGGTGTTGCAAACGGCCTTGCCGGAACTGAGGGCACGCCAACCGGTTGCCACGGGGATACCATAAAGGCACCAGCTAGCTTCGTTGACCCGACACAACGGCGATACATAGAATGACGGACGGTTTGCCAAGCTCCGACCGTTTCAGCGTGTTGGCTCTCTGCAATTGTCTTCCTGGAAAGGTGCCAGATGTCCACCGATGATCGCTACCCCTGGGCCAGCCCGAGGCAGCCTGTTCGCACCTCGCTGTTGCCTCCTTTCGTGACGTTCCTGGTGATCCTGGGAATCGTGACGGGCACCTTGCTGCTGTATCGCGCTTGGAAGGACTACACGGCGACGGGGGTCGATCCCAGTGCCGTGGCCCCTCCCATCGCGCCACGCGGCGAACTGATGGAGATCGAGAAAACCAACATTCGCATCTACAACGAATCGCGTCCCTCGGTGGTTCACATCAACACGATCGTTGTTCAGCCCACCCTGTTTGGCCCCGATGAGGTGCCGCAGGGAACGGGCACAGGCTTTTTCTGGGGCGACAAGGGCCACATCGTCACGAACTTCCACGTCATCAAGGATGCCAACGCTGCTCGAGTCATCTTGTCCGATAAATCCAGCTACCCAGCTCAGTACGTCGGCGGTGATCCTTCTAAGGATCTGGCCGTGCTGTGGATCAATGCCCCTCCCGAGAAGATCAAGGCGATTCGACTGGGCACCTCGAAGGATCTGCAAGTGGGGCAGATGGTCTATGCTATCGGCAATCCCTTTGGCCTGGATCAGACCCTGACCACGGGAGTGGTCAGCGCGTTGGATCGCGAGATCGAGTCGGTGTTGCAGAATCGCGTGATTCGTGGCGTGATCCAGACTGATGCAGCGATCAATCCCGGCAATTCTGGCGGGCCGTTGCTCGACTCCTCGGGACGACTGATCGGGGTCAATACCGCCATCTACAGCCCCTCGCGAGCCTCGGCGGGCATCGGCTTTGCCATCCCCGTAGACACAGTACGCGAGGTCGTGCCCGAACTCATCCGCAGCGGGAAAACTCCTACCGCGCCCACGATCGCTCGCGCTGGGCTAGGCATTCGCATGCTGGATGACGCTGCCGCCCGGCAGATCATTCCTCAGGGGGTCATCATCACTCAAGTTCTTCCAGGAACTCCAGCGGCCCGAGCGGGTCTGTTACCCACTCGTCGCTCGGAATTCGGCCGACCGCGATTAGGCGACATCATCATCGGCTTTGACGGCATGCCTATACGCAACAACAACGACCTGCTCAATGCCCTGAAGAGCCGGGCGGTCGGCGACACCGTTACGCTGACCATCCTGCGAGACAACCAGCAAATGGACGTGGAGATTACCTTGGCTGCCATCGAGTAGTGGAGGAACACTAGCGTCGGTGAGTGGAGGCAGCCACTCCGGCCGCTGACGCGGGCTGGTTCGCTAAGCGAGCCACCTGGCGTCAGCGAGTGGAGTAGCGTTCTATCCCCTACATCCCAATCTCTTTGCCCACAATTTCTCCATTCCGCAGACTGCCTGCTCTGGTAATTCCCTGATGTAGTCGGCATCCTTGAATGTCGGCTCTATCAGGGAGGTCAGGATGAGCATTTCTGGTGACTGTCAGCCTCGGTTTGCCGAGGTTCGTGAGGAATTCGAGCGCAACTTTGCTGAACGCGGCGAGATTGGTGCGTCTGTTTGTGTCTACCTCGACGGCGAACCCGTGGTGGATCTATGGGGCGGTATCGCACATCGCGTGCATCAGTCGCCCTGGCAGCGCGATACCATCGGTCTGGTCTGGTCGTGTACCAAAGGAGCCGTTGCCCTGTGCGCGCATCTGCTGGTGCAGCGCGGACTGCTCGATCTAGATGCGCCGGTGAGTCGCTACTGGCCGGAGTTCGCAATCCACGACAAGCAGGACATTCCCGTTCGCTGGTTGCTCAATCATCAGGCCGGTATCCCGGCGATTCGTCAACCTCTCCAACCGGGGGATCTGTACGATTGGAACAAGGTGACGACGGCCATCGCTCAGGAAACACCCATCTGGCCTCCTGGTACGGCACAGGGGTATCATGCCTTGACGTTCGGCTACCTGATCGGCGAGATCGTACAGCGGGTGACCGGACGCGACTTGGCGGAGTTCTTCCGTGAAGAACTTGCTGGCCCACTGGCTCTCGACTTTCATCTGGGATTGCCGGAGTCCGAGGAACCGCGTGTCGCTCCAACCATTCGAGCCGACCCCGTGCCGCGTGGCGAAGTGCCGTGGCGGTTTCTGAGTGTGGCCAACGCTCAACCGGACAGCATCCAGGCGGTGTTAATTCGCAACACGGGCCGATTCACTGGCGACCATGATTCGCGTCAGGCCCATGCCGCTGTATTGCCGAGCATGGGGGGCATTACGAACGCCCGAGGGCTGGCACGACTGTACGATCCACTGTCGCGCGGCAGGCTCGTCGATGCCGAAGTGCTGGCCGGCATGCAGGAGGTGAGTTCCGCCAGTCCAACGGATGCCGTTCTGCTAGTCGGGTTGCGGTTCTCCCTGGGCTTTATGAAATCGTCGGACAACCGTGCTCGGCCTCCCGGTCAGCGCGACAGTGTGATTCTTTCGCCGACGGCTTTCGGACATGCGGGCATGGGCGGTTCTCTCGGGTTCGCTGATCCGGCAGCCCGAATAGCCTTCGGCTACACCATGAACAAACAGGGCCGAGGTGTCCTGCTCAACGAACGCGGGCAGGCTCTGGTGGATGCGGTGTATCGCTCGCTTGGTCGGCGTAGTAACACCGCTGGATTCTGGTTGTAACGGTCTCCCTCTGGAGTGTGATCTATGAAATGCTGGTTCTGCGATAACGAGGCTCGGGGCACCTGTGCCGCCTGTGGACGAGGGTTGTGCTACAACCATGCTCATCAGCATGACGTGTTGACATTCGCCAAATCAGACACCAGCACGGGCTACTCTAGCTACTACAACGTGCTGGGGGCCCTCAAGTGCAGCGATTGCAAGCTAGAGTGGAAGAGCTACTATCCGAACATTTAGTTCCGCTAGCTTGTCAAAAACCGCGTCAGCGAGCGGGCCCCTGTCAGGGACTGGAGTTGGTGTTGTCGGTTGGCTATACTGCCGGCATGATCACTATCGAGCCACACCGTCTGTTGCATCTGCATGCGTTTCTGACGCGATTTCCTCGCCCGCTTGGGGAACTGCCGTCTAGTGCCGAACTGCGTCAACTCCTCCGTCTCGATGCCTCGGTCGCTCCAGGAGATGTGAATTACGCTTTTGTCGGCACCCAAGCAGTGGATGACCGCCAATTGCGCGAGGCGGTTCGCGCCTTGCTGCGTTTGGGTGGCTTCAAACCGACCGGACGCAGCAAGCCGGCCTCGGAGTATCTCCTCCGCGCTGCCACCGATGGTAGCCTCAGTTCGATCAATCTAGCGGTCGATCTATGCAATGTGGTCTCCCTGCACAGCGGTTTACCAATCAGCGTGGTCGATGTCGATCGTCTCGCCCCTGGTGATCTCAGAGTAGCCATTGCCCCGCCCGGAGCCTCCTACGTCTTCAATGCGTCCGGCCAGGCGATGGATCTGGGCGGGTTGCTCTGCTTGTTTGATGCCATCGGCCCCTGTGCCAATGCCGTCAAGGACTCCCAACGAACGAAGACCTCCGCAACCACGACGACAACCCTGTCGCTCATTTGGGGAACCAACGCTCTTCCCGGTCTGACCGAGCGCGTGGCCGACTGGTATCATCGTCTCACTATCCAGGCTGGTGCCCAGGTGGAGGTAATCCTGTGACCAGCCTGCAAACCGTTCACCTTCGCGTCAATGATGCGGCAACCGGCCGACCGACCCCGGCACGGATTCGGCTCTCGGATGCCTCCGGTCGCAGCTACGCCCCTCTAGGTCGTATGTCGGCCATCGATCCAAGCGGCGATCCGCTCACCGGCGGACAAGTCGTGCTAAACGGCGAGCCATTCGCCTACATCGACGGCACCTGCGAAGTTCGTCTGCCGCCCGGTTCCCTTCGCGTACAGATCAGCAAGGGACTCGAATACTTGCCGATTGACCGCACCATCGACCTGACGGCCGGCAAACTGTCGCTCCGCCTGAACCTCGAACGCCTAGTGGATTGGCGATTAGAAGGCTGGTACGCCGGCGACCTACGCGTTCACGATTTGTCGCCCCACGCGGCTTTGTTGGAGGGCAGGGCAGAGGGGCTTGGCGTAGTGCAATTGCTCGCTCGACAGACGAGCCGCGGTATCAGCAACATGCTGGCGTTCAGTGGCAACCGCGAATGCTTACATGAGGAAGACAGCTTCGTTGCTGTCAACACTCTCAATAAGCATTCCTTCCTAGGCACTGTCGCACTGTTGCACTCGCATCGCCCTGTATTCCCGTTGTTGGCTGGCGAGTCGGGCCTGGAGTGGTCGGTGCTAGACTGGTGCGAGCAGTGTCACCGCAAGACGGGTCTGGTGGTCTGGCCCGACCTGCCGCGTTGTCGTGAAACCGCTCTGCAAGGAGAGGCACTGGCCGCGATGTTGCTCGGGCAGATTGATGCCCTAGAGGTGGCCGACCTGACCTCTCTGGAAGAGACGCTGGCTCTGCACGCCCGGTTGCTGCAACTGGGGCTGACTCCTAGTCTGGTGGGAGCTAGTGGCAAGGATTCCTGGACGCAAGCACTCGGAAGCGTGCGAACCTATGCTCGCTTGCTTCCTGAGCAGTCGCTGACTGCGGACACCTGGACGGAGGCGGTTCGCCAGGGGCGAACCTTCGTGACCACTGGGCCGCTGTTGTCGCTTGCTGTCGCCGAACAGTCTCCTGGCGGGCGATTGCAGGTCGAGGCGGGCACAAACTTGCCTATTCAGGCGACAGCTCAATCCATCCAGCCCTTCGACCGCTTGCAATTACTGGTCGATGGCGAGGTGCAGGCGGAAACGTCTGCAACTGGGCAACCCTGGTCGGCTCGATTGCAGCAGTCGTTGCGGATCGATCGGCCAACGTGGATTGCTTGCCGTTGCGTCGGAACTGCCTTCGCACAGTCGAATCCAGTATGGGTCGATGTTCCTGGGGTTGCCCGAAGTGTCCAGGCGGAGACGACCGCGTTCTTCCGGCGTATTCTCGAGTCAACTCGCCAGTGGGTTCTTGGTGTAGACCGTCCGGTCGAACCGCGCCTTGTGCAGCACTGGCTCGCTGTTCTGCACCGCGCTGCACGAGTGATCGAGGAGGGGCTGCGTTCCTAATGAGCTGAGCCCCTGACCATCGACAGGTTCGGAGAACTTTTTCCTTTTTCCGCACAAACCCTTTGACCCTTCGAGGGAATTCTGATACAATTCCTTTCTTCGTTCCTCCACGAGGGAGGCCGGCATTGCTGCCGTGAGATGCGTATTTGGGAACTTCTATCTGTTATTGCCGCCTGGGTTCGGGAGGTAGTGTGTGGCGATTGTGCAAGTGAAGGAGTTGATCGAGGCCGGTGTTCACTTTGGCCATCGCGCTAGCCGATGGAATCCAAAGATGCGGCCGTACATCTACGGCAAGCGTAACCTGATTCACATCATTGATCTCCGCGAGACGTTACGCGGTATCATCCGTGCCCATCGCTTTCTGGCCAAGGTAGCGGCCGCCGGTAGCTTGGTCGTCTTTGTCGGCACCAAGCGGCAAGCTCGCGAAGCTATTGAGCGGGAAGCCAATCGCTGTGGCATGCCTTTCGTCAGCGAGCGTTGGTTGGGAGGCACCCTGACCAACTATCGCACCATCCGCGATCGGCTCAAACGCCTTCAGGAACTCGAATCGTTGTGGTTGCCTCAAGGGGAAAACCCCGCCAACCACAACATGCCTGCCTACATGAAGTCGATGGTCACGCCCCAAGGCAAATTGGATGTCAATCTGGCTCCGCCAACGGCTCCGATTCGCAGCTATAGCAAGAAGATGATCGCCACGCTCAACCGTGAACTGACCAAGATCCAGCGCAATCTGTCCGGCATCCGTGAGATGTATCGCCTGCCCGATGCGATGATCGTCGTCGATCCCAAACGCGAACACATTGCCGTCAAGGAAGCCCAACGTATGGGGGTGGCTACGGTCGCTCTCATCGACACCGACAGCGATCCCGATACCGTCGATCTGCCCATTCCAGGCAATGACGACAGCATTCGCTCCATCGAACTAATCTTGGCCCGACTAGCGGATGCTATTCTTGAAGGCAAGGCGGCTCTGCCAGCCGATGGTCAGCAGGCACGCCCTTCTCGTCCCGCTGTACAACCTCCCGTGCCAATGGTTTCTTCTCCACCAGCCTCCTCGTCTACACCTGCGGCGGCATCGACCGCAAGTGAGATGGAAGGTTGAGGACGCCTCGGATTCGATCCTGGCAAGTGGTTCGCTTCGTTGTTATTCAGCAACTTCAGGCGAACCACTTGCCATCGTCGATTGCAACCCAGCTTAATGGCCTTTGCCTTTCGATGCGTCGAACGATTTGGCATCTGATTGAACCTTGTAAGATTGCATCAACCCTCATCCTGATACTCGAGAGTTGTTCCTCATGGAAGTCAACGCCGCCGATGTGAAGAAACTGCGTGACCGCACTGGCATGCAGATGATGAAGTGCAAGGCCGCTCTGCAAGAAGCAGGCGGCGACATGGAAAAGGCCGTCGAGATCCTCCGCAAGCAAAATAAGGATGCCCAGAACAAAACCGCCGAACGCGAAACGGCGGAAGGTCGTATCGCTGTCTACATCGATCCGGCTGCCGGCATCGGTGGCATTCTCGAATTGCGCTGCGAGTCGGCTCCGGTTGCCAAGACCGATCTGTTTGTGGCTCTGGCCAGCGACCTGGCCCGCCAACTGGTCAAGAATGGCAAGCCGGCCTCCGTTGCGAACTTCCTAGCCCAACCGTTCGTCGATGACCCTGCCAAGTCGGTCAACGACCGTATCGGCGAAGTGGTCGGCCTGATGAAGGAAAACATCAAGCCAGCTCGCATGGAGGTTCTCTCCGGCACTCTGGGCCAATACATCCATCACGACGGCACGATTGGTGTGCTGCTGGCCTGTGAAGGGCAGGGGGATGCTCAGGTTCTCCGCGACGTGTGTATGCACAT
>Ga0308411_10001928_pt1 | contig 14110 bp, 9 predicted proteins | sample HotsprottomLayer_2_FD_203530 | JGI IMG/M metagenome (GOLD analysis project Ga0308411, IMG submission 203530) | Hot spring phototrophic mat microbial communities from Octopus Spring, Yellowstone National Park, Wyoming, United States -... | ecosystem: Environmental > Aquatic > Thermal springs >...
CGCCCCGTCGGTGGTGCCGTTAATCGTCTGCGGCCCCGAGGTCCCGGTGATCGTCACGGTGATGGCGGTGTTCGTCACCGGGGCGCCGAGCGTGTCGAGGACAGTCGCCGTCGCGCAGTGCTCGTCGTCGGGGAAGATATTGAGGGCCGTGCTCGGATCGATGGTGATCGACTGGGGCGCCGTGGGTGGGGTGCAGCTCGAGCCGTTCGCGATCGCGTCGGCGATGATGGCATCGGCCCGCGCCTTCACGTCCGCCGGGCCGGTGATCTCGTAGCAGTCGGTAAAGCGCCAGATGGCCGCCTGCACGGCGGCCGCTTCTTTCGACGTTGGCGAGAGCACGGGGGCCGCGTTCGGGTAATAGTTATTCAGGATGTACACCGCCGGGCAGGGCAGGTCCGGCGCCGGGTCCTGAGGCACGCACTGGCCAGGGCTGATCGGGTTCTTGATGTCGACGCAGTAGGAAAGGGTGCTCGGCCCCCCATCGATGGAGATATTAAAAGTGCCGGCGTAGCTCACGTTGTACGGGTTCTGTGCCGGGGGGCATCCCGTTCCGCCCAGGAGCTTGCCCTGGACGGCCACCCCCCCCGCCGGGGAGTTGGTGTTTATGAAACAGGCGTTCGCCGCCATCGCGGACCGCACGCCGACGGCGCTCGCTACGACCACGACTGCCCACAGGGTGGCCCGCCCTGCGCGTCCTGCCCTCGGACAGATCGCCGCACTCGCTGCTTTATCATCCATTGTAAAGTCCCTCCCGCATGCCGGCACGCGGCCGAGGCTCGGCCCGCGCTGTGGCGTTGCAACATGGCACGCTAGCGATCTGTTCGTCAATGGAAAAGCGAGTTACAAGACCGTGCGAGTCTCGAGACGCCGGCGTCGCCGCTGGAGGGAGACCGCGTGCTATTCTCTGGAGCACCGGCGTTATACAAGGGGAAGAACCGTGCCCCCGCTGCGCCCGCACGACGCCTCGTCGCCGGCCGCCGAAGGCGACTACCTCGCTGTGATCGATGCCCTGGGCCGCCGTATCCGCGACCCTGTGGAAAAATTACGCTTCTTCCGCGGGTCCTTGGCAGTGCCCGTGTCGCCCGAGGGCGGGAGCGAGCCTTTCTCCCCGGCGACGCCGGCAATGCCAGCCCCGCGGCGACGCTGGCCGATCGGTCCGGCACTGCTCGCCCTGTCGAGCGTCGGGGTGGGTTGCATCGTGGCCACGGCTTTGGTTTTCGGGCCCATGGCCTGGAGTGGGGGCAGGGTGTCGGGTGCGGCCGTCGTGCCGCCAGAGCATCGCATCCCGCCACCGGTTGTCGTGCTTGGCGCCTCCGACCTGACCGCATGTACGGCCGGGATCGCCTCCTGCATGGCTCTGTCGCCTGGTGCCCCAAGGTCCCAGGACGGAGCCGAGGCGGACGGTACCATAGCGCTTGCCATGGCACCTGCGGAGGGCCGGGGGCTCATGTCGATCGGCCTGCGTCCGACCGAGGTGTGGCTCGTGGAGAGCGGCGAGGGCTGGGAGCAGTACAGCAACGGCCTGCGCATCGAGACCGGCAACGCGGTCCGGGGCGAGCCGCGGCGTTACCGAGTGTTCACGCTTTCGGGGGGGATGGGCGAGGAGGTAGTCGAGCATCCTGTGGGTATCCTGTTTCACACCACGGAAAGCCACGTCTGGCCTCTCGAAGCGACCTACAACGACAACCTGCGCCGTAACAGCCGCAACCTCGTCGGTCACGTGGCCCGCGATCGCCTGTACAACTACGTGATCGATCGCTTCGGCCGTGTCTATCGCAGCGTGGAGGACGAGACGAAGGCCAATCACGCGGGACATGGGGTATGGCAACACGGCGAGCAGATTTACCTGAACCTGAACCATGCCTTTCTCGGTGTATCCTTCGAGACACGATGGGATGGGGGCAAGGAGCTGCCGCTGACCGAGGCCCAGATCGTCGCCGGCCGCAACCTGACGGCCTGGCTGCGGCATCGCTGGAACATCCCGCCCGAGATGTGCGTGACGCACGGGCTCACGAGCGTCAACCCGCGGAGTCACCTGGTGGGGTACCACGTCGACTGGGCGCGCGGCTTTCCTTTCGCCGCCTTCGATCTCCCCGATCAGTATCAGCGACCGGCGCCGAGCGTCCTCCTGTTCGGTTTCGGCTACGACGCGGATTTTGTGCGCGCTGTCGGGGAGCCGTGGGCTGGGTTGCGCGAGGCCGAACGCCTGCTCGACGCGGAGGCGGCAGCGAGCGGGAGATCGGTGGCGGATCTCCGCCGGGAGCGGCGCGCCCTGTTTCGACAGTGGCTCCGCGAGCAGGCCGAGGCCGATGACACGAGCCAGCGGGCGGCGACGGCCCGCACGACTTCGGGAGGAGGCTGACTCATGGACGAGCGGAACGATCAGTTGTGGAAGGTCCCCGAAGGGGCCGAGGAGCGGGTGGAGGAGCTGATGGAGAAGACGCCGGTGGCCCAGCCAGTCAGTGTCGACGTGGGCACGAGCAAGGTTGTGGCGGCCCGGCCCAAGGGGAAGTCGATCGAGACGACATCGCAGTTGAACGCCTTCCTCGTGGTTCCCTGGACGCGCGTGACCGAGAAGACGCTGACCCAGAACCGCATCACGCACTATCGCGACGGCGACGACCTGGTGATCTACGGCAACGAGACCGAGCAGTTCGCCAACATGTTCAACGTCGAAGCCCGTCGGCCGATGGCGCGGGGTCTGCTCAACCCGCGCGAACGCGGAGCCATGAACGTACTCGAGGCGATCATCGCGAGCGTGGTGCCGAAGGCGCGCAGCCAGGGCGACGTGCTCGCCTTCTCGGTGCCTGCCGCCGTCGACGGCAACGAGTCGGACCTCACCTATCACGAGGCGACGCTGCGCCGCTTCTTCCAGACCCTCGGCTACAAGGCCATGGCGGTGAACGAGGGTCTTGCGGTGGTCTTCGCCGAGCTCGAGGAGGACAACTTCACCGGCATTGGCATCTCCTTCGGCGGTGGCCTGTGCAACGGGACCGTCGCCTACCTCTCGATCCCCACCATCATGTTCAGCGTGCCCAAGGGCGGGGACTTCATCGACCAGTCCGCCGGACGGGTCCTCAACGAGCAGGCCACGCGGGTGAAGCTCCTCAAGGAGGAGGGCCTCGATCTGGGCCGGCCCCCGCGCGACAAGGTCGAGCGCGCTCTGCACATCTACTACGAGGACGTCGTCGAGTCGGTGGCAGAGGCGCTCCAGCGGGCCATCTCCCGTGCCGAGAAGCTTCCGCGGACCGATCGTGCCCTGCCGATCGTGCTCTCCGGGGGAACGGCGATGCCCAGGGGGTTCCGCGAGCTCTTCGAGCGTGCGCTGAAGACCCGACCCCTCCCGATCGAGGTGGCGGGCGTCCGCATGGCGTCGGATCCGCTGACCGCGACGGCACGCGGGGCGCTGGTTGCGGCCATGAGCGAACAGCAGTAGTCGCCCGGATCAGCGCCGCGCTACGGCGCCTGCCGCCGCCAGACCGGCGAGGAGGGCGGCCAGGAGGTGGAGCGGCGCCAGAGGAGCGACGAGGAGGGGGATCGCGGCGACGGCCAGCGCGAGCGTGGACCGCTCTCGTGCGGCCGGGTGGCGCGGGGGTGAGAGCGCGCACGCCGCGCTGGCGGCGGCCAGGGTGCCGAGCGCGGGCACCGTGAACAGATCCAGCTCGAGCCCTACGAGGGCCAGGATGCCGGCGCTGGTGGCGAGAGCGGCGCCAGCGCCGGCGAGGGCCCGCCAGGCGCCCCGCAGCCCCTCGCTTGTGGTCCCGAGCCCGGTCACGATCGCCAGCAGCACGATTGTCGCGAGCGCGAGGCGGCGGACCATCCCGGCAGCCACCAGCACCACCGCGCCGTCGCCGCCGAGCAGGTCCACGGTCGTGCCGGCCGGGGGTGCCGCGAGGAGGGCTGCTGCGAGCTGCCGGTGCACGCGCTCGAGGTCGGCAAGTCGCTCGCCACGCACCTGCACCCAGAGCGCCGTCTGCTCGAGCGCGCGATCGAGGAAGCGACGAAAACCCGGCGAATAGGCCAGGGCGAGATACCGTGCGACGAGGCCGCGGTCCTCTGGCAATCGGGTCACGGCATCGTCGCCGGCGAAGGCCCGGTGGACGAGCGCGACGAGATCCGCCAGCGACAGCGCGCTCGCGACGGCCGGGTCGGTCCGTACCGCGGCGGTTGCCGCATCGAGTGCCTGGAGTACCGCCGGCTCGGCCATGAAGCCGGAAGGTCCGCGCAGGCGAACGGCGAGGCTCGAGGGCGGCGGCACGAGCCGTTCGAGCGCCCGGATATCCGCGGTGACACCTCGGGGAAGCCAGCGCGAGGCATACCCGGCAAGCCCGAACGCAGGCCTCAAGCCCGCAGCGCCGGCCGCTCCGAGTGCAAGGAGGACGACGCAGCCACCGACGGCGAGCGTGCGTCGCAAGCGCGGCGGCAAACGGTCGCCCGTTGCGTGCGCCGGCGAGGTGGTGTCAGGCTCGGCGGCTGTCGCAGCCGCCGCCAGCCATCCGGCCGGGAGTACCGCGAGCGCCGAGAGCGCCACGGTCCAGCCGAGGGCGCTCGCCGGTGGACCCACGAGGAGTCCCAGCACGCCGCCGCCAGCGGCGAGGGCAGCTGCCGCGCGCCAGGGCGTGCCGTTGCCTGCAGCCGAAGCGGCCGCCAGCACCATGCCCGGGAGCAGGCCGAAACCGCTCCACGGCCAGACGACCAGGCCTCCGGCGACCGCAAGGAGAAGCCCCCAGACGGCCGCCAGCGCTGCGGCTGCGGCTGCGGCCAGGGTGGCTCGCAGGCCGAGCACGGCGCCACCAAGGAGGGCCCCGGCGGCGAGCGCGACGAGGGCCTGCCGGGCCATCGCCGGTGCGGCCGCCATCGTGGTCGCGGCAACGACCGGGGCGCCCACGACCCATACGGCGACCGTCGGGTCTTGGATGCGCTCGCGGAGGGCAAGGGCGGCTCGCGCCACCTCGGCCAGATCCGCGGCGGGATCGATGCTCGCCACGATGAGCGCCGCGCGGCCGTCGCGGCTGACCAGCTGGCCGTGCAGCATGGGATCCTGCTCGACGCGTTCGCGCAGGGCAGCGACGGCGGCCTCTGTCGCCGGCACCTCCGCCATGAGATAGATGGGCTCGAGGCTGTCGTCCGTCGCGCGCAGGTCGCGCAGGTTGGGCGAGGCGAGGCTCAGGACCTCGGTGGGAAGCACGCCCGGGATCTCCAGGACCGCCCGGGTGGCGGCGTGCAGCCGGGCGAGTGCGTCCCGAGACCAGATGGTCCCGTGGCGCGCTTCCAGCACCCAGACGACAGGGATGGGCATCCCGAAGTCCTCGGTCATCTCGCGGTCGAGGCGCACCCAGGGATGCTCGGGGTGCACGAGCGCCACGGGAGCAGCGCGCAGCCGGGGCGCGAGTAGCCCGATGGCGATCGCCGTCGTCACGACGGCCAGCGCGAGCGCGGCGCGGTGCAGGCGGCGCGTCACTTGCCCATGCGCACGAGCACGTCCGGCGTGAACAGGGCCGGATCGGTCGCGATCCGATAGTCCGCCGGATTCTGCGGGTTGCGCGGCGGGAACAACAGGGCGGTCGCACGCCGGAGGACGACGTTCTCGGCTGTCTGGACGGGAATGCCGCCGCTGGCGATCCACGTGCCGTCCGGCATCGGATACCAGCTCCCGAGCGAGACCTGGTACGAGATCATCAGCCGACCTGCGCGGTCGTACTTGCTGACCCACGCGCCGGTGAAGGTCTCGGTGTCGATGCGCAGGACGATCTTGCCGAAGAGGTAATTCGGGTCACGCGGCGTGGCCTCGACCACCCAGACCGGGCGGCGAGCCAGGGCCGCGCTCACCGGTGCCCAGGGGGCTCCGCGCCATGCCGGGTCGTCCGCGCCGATCCGCGGGACCGGCTTCCATACGGTGCGCCAGCCTCCTCCAGGCACGGGGATCAGCTCGGCCTCCCCGCGGACGCTGAACGGATCGACGAGCACGAGCTGATCGCGACGCTCGAGGAGCCGATAGCTGAAATCCTCGGCTTTGCCGTCGAAGAACGGGCCGTCGTCCATGCACACGTCCGAGCCGAGAAAGCCGTCCGAGCGATTGAGCGGGCTCACCTGCCGCGCGCGGCGCAAGCCCGGAATGTACGTCCACAGGGCATCGCGCTGTGTCGGGTCACGATAGCGCCAGGTGAGCGACACCGTCCCGGCGAGATCCGCGGGCGAGACCACGGTGGCGACCGTCTGCAGGAGGAGGTTCGCCGGATTCGGACGGTCGCGGGCCTCGGGGGTGCCGTCGTACATGCGCTGCTGCACATCGGTGAGGATGCGCCGCTCGACGCCGCGGCGCCCGGTCATGACGATCTCCGTCAGGAAATGGTAATCACCGCGATACCAGATGGCGTAGAAGTGATTCCATACGATCTTGGCGCCGGCCTGCGGATCGGCCGCGTCGATCTCCGGAAAGGGCAGGCCGAGGACGAAGGCCGGCTGGCGCCCGCTTGTCGCCTCCACGAGGCTTCCCGTGTCGCTCAGACGGTACCGGCCCCGGTTCTGCCGGGACGCGGCAACGAACTCGGGCGGGTTGTCGAGCGGGCGTTGGCCTGGCTTGCCCAGCTCGATGATGGGGTTGATGTACTCGCCGCGCTCGTAATGCGCGAGGATCTCGTCGGGGAGCAGGTCGCGGGCCGCCGATGCCGTCTCCGGGCCGAGCAGGTCGCCCTCGCGGAGATCGCCCGCCGCGCGGGCCGTCCGTGCAGCGCGGGCCAGCATGCTGTGACGGGAGGGGAGCACGCTGCCTAGGGCAGCTGCGGCAGCCCATCCGAGGAGAAGCCTCCGGCGCATGGCGTCATGGGAAGCACGCGGCGTGCCGCGTGTCGGGAGACGCGGCGGCAGCGCCCCCTTCCGGCGGGCGAGAAAGCGGCGGGGCCGAGCTTCGCGCGCGAGCCTGGTGGCAGCGAGTTGTCACGCCGCTGCGCTTGCGCGTGTGCTTGCCAAGCTGCTTTGGTCGGACCCCATGGTGTCTTTCCGCCCCCGCATCCTGGTCACGGCCGACATGACCGACGAGGCGCTCGATGCTCTGCGGCGCCTCGGAGAGGTCGAATACGCGAGCTTCCGCACGGCGATGCGGCTGCTCGGAGGCCCGCAGCTCGTGGACGCGCTCCGCGGCGTACACGTGTTCGTCACCGAGGTCGATCTGGTCGATGCGAGCGTGCTCGCTGCCAGCCCGGACCTGCGCGTGGTCGTGGCGTGCCGCGGGGAGGCGGTCAACGTCGATGTGGAAGCCTGCGCTGCCTACGGCGTGCCTGTCCTGCATGCTCCGGGAAGAAACGCCGATGCCGTCGCCGACCTGACGGTAGCCTTTCTCCTGATGCTCGCGCGCAAGCTGCCTGCGGCGACCGCGTTCCTGCGGCAGGAAGGGATCGAGGCGGGCGATCTCGGCCGCATGGGCCAGGCGTTCACCACGCTGCGCGGGCGCGAGCTGTGGCGCAAGACGGTCGGGCTCGTCGGTTTCGGGGCGGTGGGCCGGGCGGTGGCGCGGCGCCTGGCCGGGTTTGGCTGCCACGTGGTCGCGTACGATCCTCGCCTGGACGCGGAGGCTGCGCGCGCGGTTGGCGTCGAGCCCCTGCCGCTCGACGAGCTGCTCGGCCGGAGCGACTTCGTGAGCCTGCATGCCGCGGTGACGCCCGAGACGACCGGGATGATCGGGGCCGCAGCGCTGACAAAGATGAAGCCCGGTGCCTTTCTCGTCAATACGGCTCGCGCGGCCCTGGTGGACGAGAGCGCGCTCGTCGAGGCGCTGCGGAGCGGGCACCTCGCTGGCGCGGCGCTCGATGTGTTCTCGATCGAGCCGCCCGGCTCGGATCATCCGCTGCTCGCCTTCGACCAGGTCATCGCCACGCCGCACGTCGGCGGAAACACGGTGGAGGTCGGGACCCACCAGGGCGAGATCGTGTCGGCCGATCTCGAGCGGTTGCTGCGCGGCGAGCGCCCGCTCCACGTGCTGGTGCCCGAGGCGCTCGAGGGCTTCGACTGGCAGGCGCCTCGCCGGGCGCCCGATGCCGAACGTCTGTCAGCGCTGGGGAAACGCCCGGGACCTGCGGTGACGGACCTCCAGCGCGATCGGCAGGCGCCGCCTCCGCGTCCGCGGCCGGCGCCCGCCCTCGAGGAAGGCCGAGCGACCGTGGCGCTGTCGCCGGCCGTGCGCGAGCAGATGGACCGCCTGCTCGAAGCCTTCCTCGGCAACCTGCAAGGCGACGCAACGCTCACTGGCTTCGCGGCCGGGCGCGACGTCACTCTTCGTTTTACCCTTCCCGACCTCGAGCGGTCGTTTTACCTGCGGCTTCGCGACGGCGCCGTGCGCACCGGGCTGGGTGACCCGGATGCCCCTGCGGATGTCGAGTTGCGACTGCGGACCGAGGTGCTCGACGCGATGCTGAGCGGGCGGATCGATCCCATGCACGCGGCGACCAGCGGCAAGCTGACCTTCCGCGGCGACTCGCTCAAGGCGATGACCCTCCAGCAGGCGCAGGCGGAGCTGGCGCGCTGCTGGCAACGCGCCCGGGACACCGTCGGCATCCCCCTCGATCTCTCGACCTTGCCGGAGCCAGCAGGCCCGCGGCGGACGGTGCCGCCTCCGGGGGCCGCGGCCGAAGATCTCCGCGCCGAGGTGGTGGCCGTCGTCCAAGAGCTGTTCGCGGCCCAGCTCGTCACCGCGACCGGCGGCAACGTGAGCGTGCGCATTCCGGGGACCGATACGCTGTGGATCACGCCGAGCCAGATGTTCAAGGGTGGGCTCCGGCCCGAGCACCTGGTGCGGATCGACCTCGACGGGAACCCGCTCGACCCGGAGGCTCTGTCGCCGTCGAGCGAGCGCACCATGCACTGCGCTATCTATCGGGCCCGCGCGGATGCCGGGGCGGTGATCCATGCCCACGCACCGTATGCGACCATCCTGGTGAACAGCGGTCTCCCCTTCCTGCCGATCTCCACCGAGGCGGCATTCTTCGGAGACATCCCGCGGGTGCCCTTCATCATGCCGGGCACCGAGGAGCTTGCGCGGGCCGTCGGCGAGGCGTCGCGGGAGAGCTGGGCCGTGCTGATGCAGAATCACGGGCTCGTCGTCGCCGGGCGCTCCCTGCGGCGCGCCGCCGACATGGTGGAGATCGTCGAGCGCAGCGCGCAAGTGCTGCTCGGATGCCATGCGGTCGGCCGCACGCCCCCCGTGCTGCCCGACGAGGTCGTGCGCTTGCTCCGTTCTGTCGGCGACCTCATGGCGTGAGCTGGCGGGTCCGCCGCGGCGAGCGCCCAGTTCGTGCGGCGCTGCCGGCGGCTGGCGGCGGTGCACGATGGGTACCCCGGTGCATCGTGCGCAGACCGAGAGCGGCGTGGTACGCGGGTTGAACAGCGTGCGGCGGCGTGAGCACGCTTTCTACGTCGCATCATCGACCTCATCGCCGCTCGGTAGCATGCTTCGGCCTGCTTGGGGCGCTGTGCCTCGCGAGCGTCACGGCGCACGCCCAGCCGAGTCGCAACCTCGCAAGCTATGTGCTGTTTGCCGACTGGGCGCTGTCGATGCGAGCCGTGACCATCGAGGACGGCGACGTGGGCGTGAACGACGGGGTGCTCGCCATGCGCGGCACGATCGCGGCACCGCGCTCCGATGTGGCGGCCTGTCTGGTGAAGACGGGAAGCCACAGCGTGTGCGAGGAGCTCTTCGCGAACGAGCTCGTCGGGGTGGCGCCGTACTGCCCGCGTACGACGGGCGTTCCAGTGCCGGTCCCGCTGATCGCGGACCTGCGGACGGCCTGCGGGTATCCGACTGACGTTCCTGCCTGTGGGTCGGCGGATGCAGATGTCGTCGTGGCGCCGGGGACCACGCTCGCGCTGCCGCCCGGTACCTACGGAGCGCTCGAGGTCGGGGGTGAGGATCCGGAGCCACCGGCAACGCTCGTGCTGGAGGGAGAGTACGTGTTCTGCAGCGTCGGCGTGGCGACGGGCGCTCGGGTGCTCTTCCGCGGCCCGTCGGTGGTCTTCGTGCACGGCCCTGTTCACGCAGCTTCGGGGGCCACGATCGCGCCGGATCCGGCGATGCCCGACCTCGGGGCCGAGGCGATCCGCTGGTACATCGATGGTCCGTGCGTTCGTCTGTCGCGAGGCACCCTGCTTCGAGCGTCGGTGTGCGCACCGGATGCGCGGTTTTCCGCAAAGCCGCGCACGCGCATCGCCGGGCGGGTCGTGGCTGGCGCCATCCGGCTGCGTGGCGTGACGATCGGGGCCGGGCCGGGCGGTTCGGGTACGTGTGGCGACGGGCTCGTGAGTCCGGACGAAGACTGCGAGATCGACGAGGACTGCGGGGACGAGGAGGCGAGGCAATGGCAGCAGCGAGGTCGTCACGAGGATCTCGTGTGCTCGGCCTGCGAGTGCGTCCCCGTGGGCAGCACGACGACCTCGACGACGCCGACCACTACCAGCACCAGTACCAGCACGAGCATTCCGGTCACCTCCACGACGACCACGACAACGACCACGGTTCCTGCATGTACGGTCGACGCGGATTGCAACGGCGGCTCTGCGGAGGGGGCTTTCGTGTGCGAGAATGGGCGCTGCGTGCTCGGGCCGACGACGACCACGACGAGCGAGCCCAGCACGACGACTGCGCCGGCCCCGACCACGACGACACTGCCGGACGCCACCACCACGACGGTCCCGGCGAGCACCACCACGACCACGGTCGTGGCCACCAGCACGACGACGACGAGCGCGCCGGGCGCGACCACGACGACGGCCCCCGAGGTGGTGACGACGACCGCGCCGGCCAGTACGACGACGCTGGCAGCCGCTACGACGACAACGCTGGGGGCGAGCAGCACCACCACGACGGTGCTGGCGGCGAGCACGACGACGACGAGCGCGGAGACGACGACCACGAGCCCGGTCACCACGACCACGCTCCCGGCGTGCGCCAGCGATGAGGACTGCCCTCCGGGAACCGTATGCCAGGGCGGCCGCTGCGAACCTGGCGTCGCTCCCCGGGAGATCTGCGGCGACTGCATCGACAACGATGGCGACGGCCTGGTGGACTTCGAGGACGCGGCTGACTGCTGCGGGAACGGTGCCGCGTTCGTCTCGAACATGTGGCGGGCGCGCTTCCGCAGCCGGGGCGGGGACACGACGCGCATGCGCATCAAGTCCCGCCTGGCCGACCGGGGTCTTGGCGAGCGCCTGGCACCGCCGGCGCAGACGGTTGCGCTCCAGATCCGCGAGCGCGGGGGACGGCAGCTCCTCTGCGCGACGCTGCCCCCGGGCGCCTTCGCGAAGAAAGGCAAGTGGTTCCGCTATCGGCGGAGCGCCGCTACGCCCGAGTCCGCGCACGGGATCGACCGCATCCGCATCCGGACGATGCGCTCGGGACGGGTCAAGTTCCGTGCCTTCGGCAAACGTGTGCGTCTTGCCACGCCGCCGGCGACGGCTCTGCAGATTACCGTGGGCTTCCAGGGGGCGGATGGGGTGGCCGAGCACAACACCTGCTCGTCCATGGTGCGCACGTTCCGGCCCACGAAGCGCGGCGTCCGGTATCCCTGAGGCATCGGGTCGTGGCCGGGATGGCCTCGGGCTGGCGACTCACGTATGGGTAGCCCATGCGGAGAATCGTCGAGGGCGTCCGTCGGTTCCAGCACGAGATCTTTCCGCAGAAGCAGGATCTATTTCGCCGTCTCGCGGGTGGGCAAGCGCCGCGGGCCCTTCTCGTTACCTGCGGCGATTCTCGCCTGGTCCCCGATCTGCTCATGCAGACCGAGCCGGGCGAGCTGTTCATTTGCCGCAATGCCGGGAACATCGTGCCGGCATATGGCGCGAGCACTGACGGTGTCTCGGCGACCATCGAGTACGCGGTCGTCGCGCTGGGCATCCGGCATCTCATCGTGTGCGGGCATTCGGACTGCGGTGCGATGAAGGGCGTCCTCTATCCCGACAGCCTGCGCACGATGCCGACGGTCGCTGCCTGGCTACGGCACGCGGATGCGGCCCGCCACGTGGTCGAGGCGCTGTATCCGGACCGGCCAGAGGTGGAAAAGCTCGAGCTGCTCGCGCGCGAAAACGTCCTCGCCCAGCTCGCCAACCTGCTCACGCATCCGGCGGTCGCAGCGCGACTCGCCTGCGGCACCCTCGACGTGTATGGGTGGTATTACGAGATCGCTACGGGCGCCGTGCTCGCCTGGGATGGCGACTCCGGCCGATTCGTGCCGCTCGAGTCCGAGGAACGGGTGCCGTGCGCGAGCCCGCGACCGCATTGGGTCGAGGGATAAAGGACAATCGATCTCGCCGGGGATGAGCGAGTCGGCGCGGATCAGCCCCACGGCGCACTACACGGCGTACGTCTGGGCTCGCCATGGGCTCGGGCCTGCGGCGCTGGCGACGCCGCTCGGCGCGGTGCTGCACCACGCCCTGGCCCCCATGAACCTCGCGTGGGAGTACTGCGCCAGTCGCCCGAGTCTCGATCAGATGCTGCTCGCGCGGCATCGTTGCATCGACTGGCTGCTCGAGCGGGAGATCCGGGCAGGTCGGGTGGGCCAGGTGCTCGAGGTCGCTGCGGGGCTCTCGCCCCGCGGAGCTCGGCTGACGGCGCAGTATCCGGACCTTGCGTACGTGGAAGCGGACTTGCCGGCGATGGCCGCGCACAAACGAGCGCTCCTCGAACAGGCTGGGCTCCAGCAGGAACGCCTGCGCGTGGTCGAGGTCGATGCGCTCGCCGAGAGCGGCGATCTCGCCGTGGCGGAGGTCGCCGCGCGCGCGTTGGATCCCGAGGTGGGAACCGCGCTCCTGAGCGAGGGGCTGCTCGGGTACTTCGACGACGCGGCGATCCGCGCGATGTGGTCGCGATTCGCGGCGGTTCTGGTGCGGTTCCCGGCGGGAGTGTACCTGAGCGATCTCCATCTCGCGGGCGAGGTGGCTGGCATGCGGGGCACGGGGGTGTTCCGCTTCCTGCTGGGGGCTTTTGTCCAGGGACAGACGTACCTGCACTTCGCGGACGAGACGGCGGCGGTGGCAGCGCTCAGGGAGGCTGGCTTCCCGCTCGCGGAGCTTCACCGCGTGGACTCGCCCGCCCTCGCCGGTGCCGAGGTGCCGGCGCGCGATCGCGGACACGTCGTCCGCCTGATCGAGGCCCGGACGCGGTAGCGCGCTCAGTCGGCGGGAGGGCTGTATCGCTCGAAGTGCAGGCACTCGTCCACCGGCCGCCGATGCGGGCGAAAATAGCCCGGTCCATCGGGCCAGCCGATCGGGAGCAGGGCACAGCTCGGACAATCCGGGGGGAGACCGAGCCAGGCGTCGACCTCGGCCCCGATCGCCAGGTGGATCTGCGTGAGCGAGGCGCCGAGGCCCACCGCACGGCAGGCGAGGAGCACGTTCTGCACGGCGGGAAAGAGCGCCTGGAGCTGCGGTGCTCCACGTCGCGTGCGACCGGCGATGAACAGATGCACCGGCGCCTCGTGGAGATGCTCGGCGAGGTGGATGGCGGCGAGCATGTTCTTGCGCTTGTGGGCGGGGAACCCGGGATCCCGTGCCGCCTCGAGAGCCGGCTGGATGTACTGGAGAAACAGCGGCCGGTAGCGATCGGCGACCCAGCGCCGCCGGGCAGGGTCGGTGACGGCAACGAAGATCCAGGGCTGGCGATTCCCGCCACTCGGGGCGTAGGTGCCTGCCTCGCAGACCTTGCGGATCAGTGCCGGCGGGATCGGATCGGGTCGCAGCCGGCGTACAGCCCGGCACGTCCGGATCCCCTCGAGCAAGGGGACGTCCTCGCCGATGCGATCGATGTCGAGCGCGTCCACGTGGGCGCAGCTTTCGCGTGCGGACAGGCGATGCAAGCCGCATTCGGCCGTGTCACGGCTCGCGCAACGCCACGAGCGGTGGCTTGCGCGCAAGCCGCCAGGCTGGCAGCACGCCGGTGCCCGTGCCTGCGACCATGGCCAGCAGCCCGACGGCGGGGAGTCTCTCGACCGCGAGGTGCAGATCGAGGTCCCAGCCGAGCTGCTGGGCGAAGTTGATGCGGATCCAGAACACGGCCAGCACCATTCCCATGACGAGCCCGCCGAACAGGCCGAGGGCCGACACCGCCCCCGATTCCGCCAGCACCGTC
>Ga0308411_10001932_pt1 | contig 14103 bp, 12 predicted proteins | sample HotsprottomLayer_2_FD_203530 | JGI IMG/M metagenome (GOLD analysis project Ga0308411, IMG submission 203530) | Hot spring phototrophic mat microbial communities from Octopus Spring, Yellowstone National Park, Wyoming, United States -... | ecosystem: Environmental > Aquatic > Thermal springs >...
CCGCAGTTCCACGGCCAGGATCTCTGGGGGATCGTCTTCCAGCACGCAGCGATAGGCCCGACGAAGGTGTTCGGCTCCGCGTTCGACATGGCCTCGACAACGGCCCACGCTCTCGCCCAGGGCCGGCTCGGCTCGTTCCTCGTAGCATTGGGCGATACGCCGTCGTAGTGTACCCAGTCCCTTGCGGGTCACAGCACTGGTCGCTAGCCAACCTTCAGGGGCTTCCGCCAAGTCGCACTTGGTGGCCACCGCTAGAGCCGGCGGCATTTCCTGTTGCAACAAGGCCAGTTCGTCGGCGTTCGGTTCTTTGCCAGCCTCGACGCACACCAGCAACAGATCGGCCTCGCCACGTTGCTGACGAGCCAGGGCCTGTGCCTGCGTTTCGATGCCGTCCACCGCGATCTCCCAACCCGGCGTGTCCACCAGATCCGCCGGCGAGACATCCAGCAATCCCACAGGACGAACCAGATAATCGCGTGTCGTGCCCGGCTCTGGACTGACCAGTGCCTGCGCTCCGGTTAGAGCGTTGAACAGACTCGACTTGCCGGCGTTGGGCCGACCCGTAATCACCACGCGAAAAGCCCGGCCACTCAACGCCCGGCTGTCGAGTTGCTTGCTCACCACAGCCAGTTGTGCCAGGGCCCCCTGCAACCGTTTTAGAAGCTCCGGCTTGTGGACGAATTCAATGTGTTCCTCAACGAAATCCAGTCCGGCCTCGACATCGGCTAGCAGACTGAGCAGATCGTCGCGCAACTGATCCAGTGGCCCAGCGATGCCGCCCGCCAGTTGCTTGAGAGCCAACCGTAGTTCGTTCCGCCCGCTCGCCTCGATCACGGCGTGAACCGCCTCGGCCCGCGTCAGATCCAGCTTGCCCGCCAGAAACGCTCGCAGGGTGAACTCACCAGGTGTGGCCGGCCGACCGCCCGCCGCGATCAGAGCGGCCAGAGTAGCCTCGACCACTGGAACGCTGCCGGGCAAGTGCAACTCCACCACGTCTTGCCCAGTGTAGCTATGCGGAGCTAGAAAGCAGTAGACCTCAACCGGCACGGCGGCCGTCAGTCCGGGCAATCGCAACAGACCAGCAACCAGTTGTCGCCGCTGCCCCGGCAACGCCGAGGCCGGCTCGAAAATAGCTCGAGTCAACTCTACACTGCTCGGCCCACTCAGCCGCACAATCGCCCGTCCACCCGGTGCAGCGGGTGTGGACTGGGCTACGATCGTGTCTTCCAGGGTGGTTCGCACACTCACGACTTGTCCTCACCGCCCCTTGGCCGCATGGCTCACTTCTTGCGGGCTTGTTCCAATACGTCATTCCACCAGTCGCGGAGTTTCTGCCAACTTGTCGGCGGTTCGGGCTTGTTTTCCTGCGCCGCCTTCTTGCGACGGTTCTTGCCCTTTCGATTGGCCTCCCCCGTGGTTATTTTGCCTTCTCGCGCACTCGACGACTGCTCACCGACTTTGTTCCTCGCGGCCGCTTCGTCGATACTGGCAAGAATGGTAGCTTTCTCGTCCGCGTCTGGAGCCATGGAGTTCTTCATCTTGGGCAGGAACTGCCGCTCTGCGAAGCCCCACAACGTCGAGACGATGATGTAGATGCATAACCCCGCTGCGATCTTGTAGAAGAAGAACCCCATGAGGATCATCATGAACTTCATGGTGGTCTGCTGCATTTCTTGCTCCTTGTCGGCGGCTGGCGGCATCATGATCTGTTGCTGGATCACCATGAGTGCTACCGCGAAGATCGGCAGGAGGTTGAAGTACGGCCCCATGTAGAACATGCCGCCGTAGTCGGCATCACGGCTGATTAGAGGAATCGACCGCGTCCAGTAGATCAGCATGTCCGGTGCCGCCAGGTTCGTGATCCAGGTCGGCCAAAAACTCGCCAAGCGGAACGAAATGCTCTCCTGTAGCGCAAAGTACAGGCCCATCATGATCGGCATCTGCAAGAGAATGATCCAACACGAGCCGAACGGATTAACCTTGTGCTTGCGGAACAAAGCCATCTGCTCCTGAGCGAAGCCCTGCTGATCGACCGTACCATCCGGTCGCGTGAACTTCGCCCGCAATTGCTTGAGTTCTGGAGCGAGAGCCTGCATCTTCAGGGCCATTAGGGCCTGTTTGCGACTGAGCGGGAACATGATCAGTCGCACCAGAATGGTCAACACCAGTATTGCCAGCCCATAGCTCGGGATAATCACGATCAAATGACCGAGTACCCAGTGCATGACGTTAGTGCAGGCGATGACCAGATCCGTCCACAAAATGGTCTTGAGGAAACTGCCGAACCAGTTGTTCATCTGGTGATCGACGATGCTATTGAGGTGCAGATCGTTGACATAACGGCTGATGACTTCTGGAGCCACGGCATTGTCGCCGTGCAGATGGCGGAGCAAGCTCGGCTTGGCTGGGCCGTTGTACAGCACATAGCGATGGGTGACGGCCTGCTGTCCCGGCTTGAGAGCGACCGCCTCAGTGTTGACGCGAACCGTCAGATCGTCTTCCCAGGGAGCATGGGTGGCATCGGCATCCAGTCCAACGCGAACATCCTCGGCCAGTCGCGGTGCCTCGCGTAGAGCCGGCACATAGCTGAGCGTGCGATAGACTACAGCGACCGATTGATTGTCTCGCAACTGCCCACGAATGGGCCGCAGATACTCCGGCAAATAGACCACTGTGGTCGTCCGCCCGTCTTCGCGCAGCAGCACCAGGCGATCCGGTAGGGTCAAGGTGCCAGGCTTGATCCGGCCGCGCAATACGGCTGTCTCCTGCGTTGGGCGAGCCTGCTGCAAGAAGTTGCGCGAGGACTGCTCATTGTCCACGGCGATGACCGAAGCAAAATACTGCACGGCAACACCGGCGTAGCGGAGATACTGCCCCTGTTCTCGCTTGGTCGCGTTGCCGCCTGCCATGTGCGTCAGTTGCGGCTGCATGATCAATTCGCGATACAGATTGCCTCGATCATCCTCGACACCGATAACGGCATTGCGGAACGTCGCGGTGTACCACTTCCCCTCGATGGGCAGCCCTTTGGCTCCTGTAAGCTGATAGCGGAAGTTGATCGGATTGGTGCTAGTCTGTCCCGGTGCCCGCTCGAGCCGGACTTCCAGCCCGACGTGGTATTCTCCCTCGATTAGGCTGTAGGTCTTGGTCAGCAGCACGCCCTCGATCTCGGTCTGGAACGACACCTGCTGGCGTGCCTTGCCCTCCACTTCATCGACGACCAGCGCTTTTCCTTCGGGAGCCAGGACTTGCCAGCGGCGGCGGCCCAAGGTGTCGAGCGGGCGGTCAGCGTTGCCATCACGCGGATCGAAGTGGAAGAGCAAGTGCGACGGCTCGTGCAGGTTGGCTGAGGCCGGCACCAGAACTAGCGGTTCCTTGAGCGGCTTGCCGTCCTCGTCGGCAGCGCGAAAGTGGTTGAGCGTGACACTACGAACGCCCGCCCCCAAGGGATCTAGCACGACATGCAACGCGAAGCGGGAGTCCTCGCCAGGAGTGCCTAATTGCAGAACCTCGCGGTCGGAAGTGATGGGGGGCTGAACCGGCAGGCGAACCACCTCCTTGACCTTGCTCGGATCTTCCTCCGGTCGAGTCGTCGAGGGCGGCGGAACAAAGAAGCGTTGCCGAAGCGGGATGTAGAGAAACAGGATCGCTGTCGCTACCAGGAAGAACAACAGAAGGTTCCGCGACTGCTGCATGACTGATGGCATCCTGATGAAAAGGCACCAAGGACGAACTTAGAGAGCGTGGCCAGACGAACTGGCACGCCTCTCCTGTTGTTCATCCTTGTGCAAGTGAGGTGTTCTGTCAACGGCCATCACGCAGACGATCGCCGAGGAAGTTTTCCAGATCGGGGATGGCGTAGATTTTCTGGATGGTGGTTTCGATGTCGTATTCGACGCGACGATAGCGGATGGTATCGCCATCAAGTAGCACATAACAGGCTCGTGGATCGCCGTCGCGGGGTTGACCGACCGAGCCGACGTTGACCAGGGTCTTGCGATTGTCGAGGCGATAGGTGTATTCGATCTCTTCGGGACTATGGAACATGTACAAATCGTCGGGAGCCTGTTCGATGAATATGCCAGGCACATGGGTGTGGCCCTGGAAGCAGTAGCGTTCGACCAAGGCAAAGATGCGTTCCATCTTGCGCTGGTTGTAGATGTCTTCGGGAAAGACGTATTCGTTGAGCGGATTGCGGGCCGACCCATGCACGAACAGATAACCGTTCTCCTTGAAACTGCGTGGACGCTCGGCCAGGAACTCCCAGCGGCGTTCGCGAGACTGTCGGCTTTCGGGCGAGGATTCGAGTTGGTTACGCGTCCAGAAAATAGCTCGTTCAGCGGGGCCGTTGAACCCCTCAGGATCGAACATCGCCCCCTGGTCATGATTGCCCAGCAGCACCATCTTACACTTCATGACCAGATCCACGCACTCGCGTGGATTGGGGCCGTAACCGACCACGTCGCCCAGGCAGTAGATTTCTTTGACGGGATGTTTCTCGATGTCCTTGAGAACTGCCTGAAGGGCTTCTAAGTTACTGTGAATATCGCTAATGATCGCCTTCACGCCTGGGTCTCCCGGGGGTATGGCGATGCTTGACACCTCGCCCCGCTCACTCCCCGAATTGGTGTAGCGGATCTAATGGCCTAACATCCCTTTACATGAAGTTTACTGGTTGTGCAAAATATCTGTCAAGGGCACGGAGTCGCTTTGCCCGATGCCACGCCCCATCACAGGCCGGAGTCTGCCGGTCGCATGCACGGAAGCACCCCGATTCACGCGCTTGTCCGCTGTGAAACGGGATTGGCAACAGGAGTTCCTCATGGGGTTGCTCCGCGAATTGTTTCGCCGTTGGCGACTTTACCAGCAGCTACCTCGACACTGGAGATGGCGACCTGACACCATCGACCGCACTCTCCTCCGCCACGTCCTGCTCGAGAACGAATATCAGTTGCCCCGTCGGTTCGCGTCCGACGATGTCTTGCTCGACGTGGGAGGACACATCGGTTCGTTCACCCTCGCCGTCCTGCGTCGAGGTGCGGGACGGGTTGTCTGTTACGAACCCGACAGCGACAACTTCCAATTGCTCACCCACAATCTAGCACCCTTCGGTTCGCAGGTCGAACTGCACCAGGCCGCCGTTTGGCACGAACGGCCTGCTGTGCCCTTGGCCCTGCACAATCCTCTCCAGGCTCGCAACACCGGGGCCAATCAACTCTGTCGAGCCACTGCCCGCCAGGGCGTGCCGGTGGTCGTCTTCGACGAACTGATCGACCGCTTGACCGTCCATCGTCGCTTGCGTCTGGTCAAGCTCGACTGCGAAGGAGCCGAGTGGCCCTTGCTGCTCACCTCACGCCGACTCGATCGCATCGAGCAGCTTTGTGGCGAATACCATCTCGGGAGCCTGTCAGAGGTCTTTGCCGTCCCCGGCGTGCCGTCCTTCAGTACCGATCTGCTGGCGGAACATCTGCGGCAACAGGGCTTCGAGGTGCGACTGTATCCCCATGAGCGCGCCGCCATTGCGTCTGGGCTGTTCTTCGCCACGCGACTCTCTCGAAAACCTGCAGAGCGAACGCTTGCTGATCGCATAGCGTTCGCCCCGATTTGCAGCTGTTGAAGCCGATCTGAGTTCGCACGAGCAACGGCACCTTGAGTACCAAGTGCTGCTCACCGATTGCCGTAGCCGCTCGTCAAGGTGGTGGCAGGGGGCTGAGTGGGATTGAGATGTAGCAGCACCGAGGTTTCCTTGCCCTCGCGAACGATCCGCACCTCGACGGTCTCGCCAGCCTTGCGACTCCACAGGGCACGTTCGAGATCGAAGCGATTCTTCAGGGACTGGCCGCCCACTTCAACGATCACATCGCCCTTGCGAATACCGGCACTTTCTGCGGGGCCGGTGGCGATGACGCGATCGACCACGACGTGCTGGCGAATGCCGCCCACCTCGTCGCCGGGCTTGTCGATGCAAGACAGGCCGTGCTTGACGCGAGCGATCCGGCTGGCACTGAGGTGCCGTGCCAGCACGCCCTTGACGGTCTCGGCGTTCAGGGCGAAGCAGATGCCCTGGGCCCCCTGATGCAGAGCGACATTGATACCGATGATGTCGCCGTTGATGTTGAGCAGCGGCCCGCCGGAGTTGCCGGAGTTGATGAGAGCCGAGTGCTGAATCACGTTGTCGATCTTGGCACCGCCGGGCAGCGGGATCTCGCGATTCAGGGCACTGATGATGCCGGTGGTCACTGAGTTGGCGAAGCCGTAGGGATTGCCGATGGCGATCACGGTCTCGCCGACCATCAGATCCGAGCCGGGGCCGAAAACCAGTGCCTTGACCTTGCAGTCGGCCGGCAGCTTGAGGATCGCTAGATCGCTTTCCGGGATGGCGGCGAACAGGCTAGCTTCGACCGTCGTACCGTTGGCCAGGGTGACCTGGATGGACGTGGCGTTGGCGACGACGTGGTTATTGGTGATGGCATAGCCGCGTTCATCGACGACGACACCTGTGCCGATGACTTCGCGAGAACGCGAACCTCGATAGGCGCGAATGGTGAGAACGCCATCACGAGTCTTGTTGACCGCTTCGACAATGGCGGTTCGACGGGCATATTGTGCCTCGACAGGTGTAGGGCAGCAATAGGTAAGCAGGACGACGCTGGCGGTTATAGAAACGAGGAGCTTGAACATCGGACACAACCCTTTCGGCAACCCAGCCACCTCGTAACAGGTTAGCGAAGGAATCCTGACGAGGTCCGTAGGCTTTCCGTCCCCGCCTCGCGACGGGTTTGGCAGTTTCGTGGGAAGTAACGGGAGGGGAGGAGCGGTGAGAGGGGAGCCGCCGTCTAATCGTTATAATCCTAGCATTCGTTTCTTCGTCGTGTCAAAAAACTTCGGAACTTCTGTCTCAAGAGAGAAGCTACCCTCGCGCCACAGGGCAATTTCACGGTCAGGCCATATAGCCTGATCGACTTGCCGGGGCTGTCTGCGAGCGATTGGTTGCTACAATGAACGCAGCTAAACACATTACACCCCTCTGGCACAGGAGAAACAGGCGATGGCAACGGCCACGGCAACGCTGAGCAAGATGTACATCGATGGCAAGTGGGTGGAGGCCGCCAACGGCCAGACGCTGGGAGTCATCAACCCGGCGACCGAGGAAACGATCAGCGATGTGGCCTATGGCGGACGTGTCGATGCCCAGCGAGCCGTCCAGGCCGCCGCTCGCGCTATGCCGGCCTGGATGAAACTGACTCCCTACGACCGGGCTAAAGTTCTCAAGAAGACCGCTGAGTTGATGCGCGAGCGTGCCGACCACATCGCTCGCACCCTGACCATGGAGCAGGGCAAGCCGCTCGCCGAGTCCAAAGCCGAGGTGCTGCACTCCGCCGATACCTTCGAGTGGTTCGCCGAGGAGGGCAAACGCGCCTATGGGCAAGTGATCCCCAACTCGGTGCCGGGCAAGCGACACCTGACGATCAAGCACCCTGTGGGCGTGGTCGGGGCCATCAGTCCGTGGAACTTCCCCGTCACCCTCCAGGCGCGCAAGATCGCGCCGGCACTGGCGGCCGGCTGCACCATCGTCTGCAAACCCGCCAGCCAGACTCCGCTGTGTCTGATTCAGGTCTTCGAGTGTCTGGAAGAGGCTGGTTGCCCCGCTGGAGTGGCCAATCTGGTCATCGGGCCGGCCCAAGAAATCGCCGACGAGTTCCTCGAGAATCCCGCCGTTCGCAAGATCAGCTTTACCGGCTCGACGGAAGTGGGGAAAAATCTCATGCGCGCCGCTGCCGACCAGCTCAAGCGATTGAGCCTGGAACTGGGCGGGCACGCTCCTTTCATTGTCTTGCCTGATGCCGACCCGGAAGTCGGGGCCAAGATCGCCGTCACCGGCAAGTTCCGCAACAATGGCCAGGTGTGCATCGCCCCCAGCCGCTTCTACGTCCACAAGGATGTCAGCAAGAAGTTCACCGAGGCCACCGTCGAGTTCACCCGTCAACTCAAGCTGGGCAACGGCCTGGATCCGGGCATCGAAGTCGGCCCGATGTTCGAGAAGAAGGCTCTGACCAGCACCCAGGCACTGGTCGATGATGCCCGCAACTGCGGTGCCCGCGTGCTGACCGGCGGTTGTCGCAGTGAGCGGTTCGATCGCGGCTACTTCTTCGAGCCGACCGTGTTGACCGATGTCCCCACCGCTGCCAAGCTCATGGTCGAGGAGCCGTTCGCGCCGGTGATGCCGCTGCTGAACTTCAACGACCTCGACAGCGTCATTCGCGAGGCCAACAACACTCGCTATGGTCTGGCGGCCTACGTCTTCACCAACGATCTGACGACGGCCTTCAAACTCGCCGAGGGCATCGAGGCCGGCATCATCGGTGTCAACGACCCAGTGCCGGCCACTCCGCAATGTCCCTTCGGCGGCATGAAGGAGTCCGGCATCGGTCGCGAACTGGCCCACGAGGGGCTGGAAGCCTACATGGAGACCAAATACGTCTCTATCAAGCTCCGCGACTGATCCGGCTAATCGCAGACCAACGGCCCACTCCTCTTCCAGAGTGGAGTGGGCACGCGGCACGATTTCGTATCGCCGTCCCTATCTGCCAGGCAAAGGCACCGCATGCCCTGTCTCGACTGGTCTGCCGCTCGCGCCGCCATGCTGCTCGATCCCACGGTGGCCAACCTCAACACGGGATCGTTCGGCCCGACTTCGCGTGTCGTCTTCGACCGGGTGACGGCTTTGCGTCGCCGACTGGCCGAGGAGCCGATGGATTTTCTGCTCCGTCAGCAACCCAGTCTGCTGTGGCACGCTCGCGAACGGCTGGCCGCCTTTCTAGGCACCGATCCACGTCAGCTGCTGTTCACGACCAACGTGACCACCAGCATCAATCTCATCGCCTCCAGCATCCAACTGACCGCGCCAGGCGAAATCCTGCTGACCGATCACGAATACGGAGCCATGCACTGGTGCTGGCAACGCGCCGCTCGTCGACTTGGGCTGACGTTGCGCACCTTTGCCCTGCCAACCCGCACCGAGAATCCCGCGGCCATCGTCGAAGCGGCGGTAGCGGCCTTCACGCCACGCACTCGGCTGTTCTTCTTCAGCCATGTGCTATCGCCCACAGGGCTAGTGCTGCCGGCTCGCGAGTTGTGTGCTGCTGCCCGTGCTGCCGGCATCCTCACCGTGGTCGATGGAGCCCACGCGCCGGCCTTTGCTCCCCTGGATCTGGGCAACATTCCCTTCGATTTCTATGGCGGCAACTGTCACAAGTGGTTGCTCGCGCCGATCGGCACCGGCTTTCTGGTGTTCGCACCCGGCAACGCCGAGCGACTCGCGCCGTTGCAAGTGAGTTGGGGCTGGTATCCGACCGGCCCACTCGACGAACCCGACGAGTTCGGCTCCACACCGCGACTGCGGCAACTCGAGTTCGAGGGCACGCGTGATTGCTGTGCTTGGCTGAGCGTTCCCGAAGCCATCGACTTCCAGGCCGCGCTCGGTTTCTCGGCCATTCGCCAACGGCAGCGTGAATTGGTAGCGCACGTTCGCCGTAGGCTGGCTGGGGTGCCCAGCCTTAAACCCGCCACGCCGGAGAATCCCGAACTGTGTGGGGCCATGATGGCCTATGAGTTGCCGACCGACATCGATCCATCGCGATTGCGACAGGCACTGTGGCAGGCTCGCATTGAGGTGCCGGTTTTCGAGCGTGCCGATCGCTGGCTGATCCGCACCTCGACACACTTCTACAACACCGAAGCAGAGGTCGATCAACTAGCCGCTGTGCTGCCTGAGGCACTTGCGGCAGCGCGAATCCCAGCGGCGTGAGGCCAGGGCCGTATTCACCGAGGCCGCGAGTGGACGATCTCGATCTCATTGCGAACCGGGGCATCTCCCGCCGCGTCGGCAGCCAGGGCACCGGCCAGTTGTCGCAGATAGTAGGTCGGCAAGTGCCCTCGCAAGGTCAACACGCCGTGGCGACAATCGCAGCGAATGTCCTTGTGCGCCAGGTAGGAGTTGTGCCGCAGTTGATTTTCCACGCTTTCGAGGAGTTGCTTATCCGCTGGGGAGTCGGGTAGGGTCGAGTCCCCCTGCGCAAGCAGTGGTGTTGCCGGACTCATGTCATTCTCCGACCGCGTCTGGTGGGGCTGGGACAAAACATCACTTTGTGTGTGGTAATAGACCTTATTCAGAGTAAAACGGCAGAGCAGGTCTGTCAACGAGATTCCCTGGCAAATCGTCGAGTCAAAAACAGATCGGCGGCGAATGTTGGAACACTCGCCGCCGATCCAGGATGCAGCACGGGAGAGGCTTACAGCTTGCCGAGGAGATCCTTGGCCTTGCTCTTGATATTGCCTCCCTTTTTGAGATCCTCAAAGCCCTTTTGGAGGATATCGGCCTTGGCGGGGTCGGTCTTGCGTACCGAATCGACTATACCGGGGAACATAGTCACCTCGCTGCCGAGTTGCTGGCCCTCGACGTACTGCTTGAGGATGTTCTTGGCCTGCGTCAGCGAATCGACGACCTTGATCTCGATCACTTCCTTTTTGCTGTGGCCCCCACCACATCCCACAGCCAACAGGCCCAGACAAAGGGCAACTCCACAAAGGAGAGGTCGCATGAGAGAATCTCCGAAGAAATTAGAAGTTGCCGAGAACCTGACCGTCGTTCCGCGCCCCGAGTCGCTGGAAGGTCAGTACGTCGATATTGTTAGACAGGAACCGCACCGAGCCATCCCCCAGAACGGCATTGACGCCGCCCGAATGGTAGCTGCGCGGCGGAATGATACCAAAGCCCCAGTCGTGGGCACCGCCCGGACAGCAGTTGCCGCCTGCGCTGGGGAAACTCCAGTTGGGCGGAGCGGCCGTGTTGAGAGTGGACTGAGCGGCGGCGTACCAAGCCCACATGGTGCCGTTGTTCGACTTGTAGCCGATCGGACTGGTGCGAGCGGCGTTGCCGATGGCGTTCAACTCGGCGAGCGTAGGGAACTCGCGATTGGCCACAGCCGTGAACAACCCGTCACCGACGTAGAAGATGTCGTTGGGGTAGACACCAGATCCACCCGTGCGGCCCGAGCCGGGGAGGATTTCCGAAGCCATCAGGGTGTTGGACAGACCGTCCTTGACATCGGCCATCTTACGATCCACCTGATAAGCGATCATGCCGTTGAAGCGTGATCCGGCCCACACGGTTTCGATGTTGCTACCGGTGCTCCAAGCGTAGTTGGTGCCCGGGCCATCCCAGCCGTGCGGATGGGTACCGCGTCGCGGAGCCTGTTCCGACGAGGGGCAGATGAACGTCGAAACCCGCGTGTTCATCAGGTTGTAGGTCTGTCCCCAGTTGGTCAGGTCGAAGGCGCGGAACAGGTTGTCCTGCTCGATGTAGGGCAGGATGAAGTAGTTCGCGCTGAGAGCTTCCCAGGCGTTGCCACCCACTTGCCGATAGTTGCGCGGGAAGAAATTGTTGGCATCGTGGAAGCTGTGCATGGCGATGCCCAGTTGCTTGAGGTTGTTGCTGCACGACATGCGAGCCGCCGCCTCGCGCACCTTCTGAACAGCCGGCAACAGCAGGCCGATCAGGATGGCAATGATGGCAATGACCACCAACAACTCAATGAGCGTAAAACCGCTCCGTCGCCGGATTGGGAGAGAGTGTCTCACGAAGCAAACTCCTCGATACAAATAACGGTGGGAATACAAAGCGTCTGCTAATAATGGAGGGAGAGCGAAGCAGACTACTCCATAATACGCAGTGGATGTTTGGGTTGACAAGGCAAAAATCGGAGCAAGAGGTGGAGAAGAGCGCCTTGATTGTGGGCTGCGGCTACCTGGGCAATCGGGTGGCGGATGCCTGGTTGGCGAGCGGCCGACGAGTGTACGCCACCACACGCCGTCCGGCACGCGCTGAGGAACTGGCCCGACGAGGTATCGAACCCGTAATCTGTGACGTGGTCGATCCGTCCTCGTTGCAGTCGCTGCCCGCCGTCGAGGAAGTGCTGTACTGCGTCGGCCTGGATCGTTCCGCAGGCCATTCCATGCACCGCGTCTACGTCGAGGGACTAGCGGCGGTGTTGCAGGCCCTGCCGGGTCGGCCGCGATTGGTCTACGTCTCCAGTACCAGCGTCTACGGGCAGACCGATGGCAGCGAGGTGGACGAAAACTCGGCTACCGAGCCGATCGAGGACTCCGGCAAGATCGTCTTGCAAGCCGAACAGGTACTGCGTACCCACAGGCCCGATGCCATCGTGCTGCGATTCGCAGGCATTTATGGGCCGGGCCGGCTCTTGCGATCGCGCGATCTGTTGGCCGGCAGTCCGCTGGCTATCGACCCGGACAAGTGGCTCAATCTGATCCACGTCGAGGATGGAGCCACAGCCGTGCAAGCCGCTTTGGAACGCGCTTCGTCCACGCTGTACAACGTCTGCGACGATCATCCGGTACGGCGCCGAGATTTCTACACCCGCCTGGCCGAGTTGCTCGGGGCAGCACCGCCCAACTTCGTCCCCGTGCCACAACCCTTGCCTGTCTCGGAACGGAGCAATCGGCGGATCAGCAATCGTCGTTTGCGTCAGGAACTCGGCGTGTCGCTGCGTTACCCGAGTTATACTGAAGGACTAGCCGCTTCGTATCGTCAACCGCTATGATGGCTTCAAATCGCTCGCACCAGGACTCCTGTCATGCTGGCTCGCAAGTATTTGTTTCCTCACGTCATCGAAATGAACTACCAGGCCGGTCGTCGGCTGGGGGTCAACGTCTACCTGATCGATGGTGGCAGCGAGTGGGCCTTGATCGACATTGGCTATCTCGATAGTGTCGATGAAATCCTCGAATTGATCCGCCGGATGGATTTCAGCCTGTCGGCCTGTCGCTTGTTGATCGCTACACACGCTGATGCCGACCACATTCAGGGATTGGCCCGGGCTCGCGAGGTGCTGCGTACTCGGGTTGCCGCTCATCCCAAAGCGGCCGATGCCTTGCGAACGGGCGACGGGGAATTGACCTTCGGCACCATCAAGGCTCAGGGCATCGATCTGCCCATGCCACGCTGCCCCGTCGATGTCCTCCTCGAAGAGGGGCAGATTCTCAAGATCGGCAACCTGTCGTTGGAAGTCTGGCACACGCCGGGCCACACCGATGGCCAGTTGAGCTTCAAGATGGGCAATCTTCTCTTCTCCGGCGACAACATCTACAAGGACAGTTGCGTCGGCGTGATCGATGCCCATCACGGTTCGGACATCCCAGCGTTTCTACGTTCCCTGCGACGTATTCTCAACGACGACAGCGAATTCCTGCTGCCCAGTCATGGCCCAGTGTTCCGCCGCGACAATCGCATCATTCAGAAAGCCATCGACCGGCTCGAACAGTATCAATACATGGCCGATTTCGGCACCTGTGCCGTATCCTGGCCCCTGCTGGACGAGTGGGAACAGGAGGTCAATGAGGGCCGGATGCCAGACTTTTCTCGTTCTTGACCCCTTTTTCGGGAGGGCGAACCGTGCGACAACTACTGGTTCTTGGGCTGGCAGTGATGCTGCTGGCCGGCTGCAAGCGTCAGGCGACGACACCAGCCACGCCCCCGGCAAAGACTACGGTGGCGCAACCCACGGCTCCAGCTCCCGCGGCGCAGCCGAGCGGCCAGACTACTATGCACGCGCCGACTGGAGTGGTCATCAATCCCGGTCTGGGCAGCGGCGGCAGCGGAGGAGCGGTTCAAGCGGTTCGCAAGGCCGTCGGCCGAACCGTCCAGCAGCACGAACTGAACAACATCCGTCAATTCATCGACACGGCCTCGTCCGTCAACGGCAGGATGCCCACCGCCCAAGAGACGATGGCCGCTCTGCAACGCGAGGCACCGGCCACCTTCCAACTGGTGCAAGATGGTAGTATTGTGTTGACCGGCGTGCAGCGGCGCGAGGGCATCTGGGCCTACACCCGCGACCCGCAGACGGTCGGTGGCGAACACCTCATCGTCACCAACATGGGGATCGAACGGCTTGTTGGGCAGCAACTGCAACAACGACTCGCTCAACAACGCTGAACCGACCCAAAAAATCGACGAGCGGGAGAACCGAGATCCTCCCGCTCGCCACCCCCTCCCCCCAAACGCAGCTTCACAAACCCGCG
>Ga0308411_10001938_pt1 | contig 14093 bp, 9 predicted proteins | sample HotsprottomLayer_2_FD_203530 | JGI IMG/M metagenome (GOLD analysis project Ga0308411, IMG submission 203530) | Hot spring phototrophic mat microbial communities from Octopus Spring, Yellowstone National Park, Wyoming, United States -... | ecosystem: Environmental > Aquatic > Thermal springs >...
AATTAAAACCAGGTAAGTATTTTTATAGATTTATTATTGATTTCTCTAATGAAATTCTTGACCCAAATAATCCAAATATTGGATATGATTTTAATGGTAAACAATGTTCATATTTCTTTTTAAATAAATAAAGTTAATATCAATTTAAAAAAAATAAAAAACTATAACTTTTTTAGTAATTAGTTATTTGTTGTTTTTTTATCATTGTTTTTAAGGATCGTTAATAATTCATTAAGGCATAGATCTAGTTGCTTCAATTTATTTTGATCTAAATCATTAAAAACACTTTTTATAAAATCATTACATATGTTATTATTTTTTACAAAAATATCTTCACCAATTTCAGTTAATTTTAAACAAAAAATTCTTTTATCTTTAATAGATGAATTTTTTTTTATATAATTTTTTAAAATTAAACTGTCTAATATTCTTGTTACTCTTGATTTATTAATATTTAATTCTTTTGCAATACTCATTTGATTACAATACATGTTTTTATAGATATATTCTAAAACTTTTGTTTCAGCAGGTGTTAAGTTATATTTTTTTATAAGTTTTTTTTTGCATATTATAAAGTTTTTATAGATTTTTTCAATTTTATCAAAAATATTTGAAATTAGATTTTCTTTTTCAATTTCACTTTTAAAATTATTTTCCATATGAGAGATAATAAAAAATATTATAAAGAAATCAAGAAAAAAATAAAAAATAAATAAAATAAGTAAAGATTAAATAATAAAAAAATATAATATATTGTTGACAATATCAACTAAAAATATTATATTTATTTTGTAGAAAAATTAAAATGGAGGTTTTTATGGTAATAGTTTATTCTACACCATCTTGTCCATATTGTAATATGGCTAAACAATTTTTAAGATCAAAAAATATCTCATTTGAGGATGTGGATGTAAGTAAGGATTATGCTAAAGCAATGGAAATGGTTAGAAAATCAGGCCAAACAGGGGTTCCTGTTATTGATTTTAATGGAGAAATTATTATAGGATTTGATAGGGGAAGATTGGAAAAACTTTCATCAAAATAATATTTATAAAAAATTTTGATAAATCTATTTAGACCTCTTTTTAAAGAGGTCTTTTTTTTTTAAAAAATTTTATGCTTATTTCTAATTTATTGTAAGAAAATAAATTGATTGATAATTAAAAATATTGTGATATTAAAAATATAAATGTTAAAGATAAAAATTTATAAAATTATAAAAAAAATTAAAGATTATATAAAAAAATTGAATTTTTACTATATTTTTATATTTGCATTTTTAATTGTTATAATTTTTGTTGGAACTTATTTATTTTATTTAAAAACTACAAATGAAAATAATAATAATGTTAAAAATAATAATTTTATAGCTATTGATAAAGATCTATTAAAAAATTTTGAGATTTTATTAAAATTTCAAAATGAAAAGATAAATCTTTTTAATTTAAATCAAGATCTTTATATAAATAATTTTTATCTTGAAAGATATATTGAAAGTTCAAATTTTTATAAAAAAAATATAGTTGTTGAAGGAGAGAAAGCTTACAATCTTGTAGATAGAAATAATTCAAAAAGCTATATTGTTGTAAAGAATGGAATAATAAAAATATTTCGGGATAAAGATATTGAATTTATCTTATATGGAGATTTATTAAAGTTAGATTCTTTAAATCAAATAAATAATCTTACACTAAAAGGTAATTCTTTTATATTCATATTTAGTAATAATATAGTTTTAAATTCTGATATTATTGATATTGATTTAAAAAACAATAAGATTAAATCATATAATAATTGTATTTTAAATGATATAAATATAACTTTTAAAAAAAATATTAATAAAAATAATAAATTTAATGAAGATGAAAAATATTTTAATCAATTTAGTTTTAATGATAAATTAAAAAAGGAAGTCTTAGATAAAATCAATGAAAAAAATAATATTAGGACGAATAATAAAGATATAAATATTGATGAAAGTATAATAAATGTAGAATCAAATTTTATATATATTGATGGAAATGTGAATTTTGTTAATTTTCAAGGTAATGTTAAAGGATTTATGACCAATAAGGATAATGAAATTGAGTTTGCAGGGAATTATGCCTCATTCAAAAGCCAAAATAGTTTTCAATTTTTTATTTTCAATAATAATAATTTAAATTATAATGAGGGTGATACAAATTTAATAGATAATAACAATTTAAATAATGAGGGTAAAATTGATATAGAAGTAAAGGAAGGGTATTTAAACTTAAAAAGTTTAAAAGATAATATTTTATTTAATAATAAAGGAAAAATTATATATTATGAAATATTTACCATTGAAAATAGAACTTCAAATGAAAATATGTTTAAAAAAATAAATATAAAAAATAATTTTGGAAACTCATTTTTTTTGAATAAAGATTATTATTTTTTAGGTGATGGTAATTATCAAGAATATGAAATAATTTTCGAGGATAAAATTAATAATAATTTTATTAATAATTCTTTCAATGATCAAAATAATAATAAATATCAAAAAAATAATAGAGAAGAAAATACTGAAAATAAAATTAAAAAATTTGAATATTTTTTCAAAAAATCAAATGGTACTTTTAGTCAGGATGAAAATTTAATAAAATTTGAAGGTGAAAATGGTTCTTTTTCTTATAATAGGGAAAATGAAAATTATAATTTTGTTATAAATAGTGGTTTTATAATAAGAAATACAAAACATAGTTTTTTTTTCTCAGAAGGTCAATTTTTAAATTTTCATTATAGTAATATAGAAGAATTAAAGTATAAATATAATTTTGTTAAGGCTTATAATTACTTGATAGAAGTAGATGATGATTCAAAAATTGATTTTAGTAAGAATAACTATATTAATATTGAACAAAAAAATGTAAATAATAAAAAAGAAAAAAGAGTTTTATTTAAATATTTTGATAGTTTTAAAGAGAACAATCTAATAAAAAATTATTTATATTTTGCTTCTGATAAAGGTGAAGTAGTAATTGATAGTTATATTGATTTAATAAATAATGCTAAAGTAAAAGATTTTTTAAACAATGTTGAAATATTTGGAAATTTAATGAGTTATGACTTTTTGAAAAAAGTTGCAAGTGGTAAAGATAAAATATTCATATTTGAGTTTAATAAAGAAATTTCTATTTTTAATTTTGATGATAATAATTTAATTAGTTTTATAAATTATTTGAATATATTTGAGCAAATTGAAATAAATCAAATTTCAAAAAATTTAAATAACCCTTATTTTTTTTCAAACCCTTTTTCAAATAAAGATCTTTTAGAAATAATTAAGCTTTATTTTAAAGGAAATTTAAGTAGGTTAATAAAGGCAGATGAAGCAAATTATCAAAGTGAATTGAGAAGTTTTGAATTGAACCATAATGTTAAAATATTTGATTTAATAAATTTAATTTATCTTTCATCAAATTATATTTTTTATGAAGGGATTGAAAATGATATATATAATGTTGAAAATAAAATGGTTTTTTTAAAATGGGAAAATGAAAATGATTATGGGGAAACAAAATTAATTCAGATAATATTAAAAGGTGAAAAATCAAAAATATTTAATTTGGAAAAATATGCTATAATTACAGGTAATCCTATTTTTATAAATAATCAAAATAAGTTTATAGTAAAGTCTGAAAATATGGAGGCTTTTTTTGAACAAAATATTTATCTTTTTAAAAATAATGTTATTTTTATTTTAGAACAAGCAGATATTGATAAAAAAAGAGGGGTTTTTGTTAAAGGAGATTTTGCAAATTATGATAATAATAACAATATATTAAATATACAAGGAAATTGCGAAGTATATATTGATAAAAATTTTACAAAAGCATCATCTGTAAAAATAAATTTAAAATCAAGAACAATTGAAGCTGTTTTAGTAAAAGAAACAAAAATATTTAAGTATTAAAAATCATAGATAAATTTTATTACAAAAAGAAATTATAAAAAATTAAAAAAATAGAGGAAAATTTATGGATAATTTTTTAAGAAAAGAAGGAGAAATTAAAATATATATAGCATCTGATGGTAAAGGTGAATTTAAAGTTCATGAATCTTCATATATAGATGAAGGAGCAAAAATTGGAAAAGGAACAAGAATCTGGCATTTTTCTCATATTATGAAAGGAGCTATAATTGGAGAAAATTGCTCTATAGGTCAAAATGTTAACGTAGGAGCAAAAGCAATTATTGGAAATGGAGTAAAAATACAAAATAATGTTTCAATATATGATGATGTTATTCTTGAAGATGATGTTTTTTGCGGTCCTTCTATGGTTTTTACGAATGTTATTAATCCAAGAGCTTTTATAGAAAGGAAACATGAATATAAAAAAACTATTGTTAAAAAAGGCGCATCTATAGGAGCAAATGCAACAATTGTTTGTGGAACTATAATTAATGAATATGCTTTTGTAGCTGCTGGTGCTGTTGTTTCAAGAGATGTTGAACCATATGCCCTTGTTATGGGAGTACCTGCAAAAAGAAGTGGTTGGGTTTGTAAATGTGGAGAAATTCTTGTTCATAAAGATAGAATTGATGGAGAATTAGTAGAAAAAGATAAGATAAAATGTAAATCTTGTGGTTCTAATTATTTTTATGATGGTAATATTTTTAAACCTATATAGTTAGTTATAATAATTATTTATTTTATATAGTTAAAAAAATACTTACATAATTAAATTTAATATCAAAAATTTTAAGTACAAAAAAGATTTTAAAAATTAATAAGGAGATTTAAATGGAAGTACCTTTTTATACACCTGTTAGAGAGTATATTCAAAATAAAGAGAAGTTTGATCATGTTATTTCAAGGGTATTGAAAAGAGGTGATTATATCTTAGGGGAAGATGTATTTCTTTTTGAAGAAGATATTAAAAGATATACAAATGCCAAATATGCAATTGCTTGTGCTTCCGGTACAGATGCACTTGTTATTTGTTCTGATATTCTTGGTTTTAAAAATGGTAAATATGTTATTACAACTCCTTTTACTTTTTTTGCTTCTGTTTCTTGTTTTGTAAGACATGGTGCAAAACCTATTTTTGTCGATATAAACGAAAATACTTGTCAAATAGATGTTGATTCTATAGAAAATACTATTGAAGAGTCATTAAAAAAAGGAATTAATAAAGAAGATATAGTTGGAATTTTGCCTGTGCATCTCTTTAATCAAACATGTGATATGAATAAACTTATGAAAATTGCAAAAAAATACAATTTGAAAGTTTTAGAAGATGGAGCTGAATCATTTGGTATAAAAACAAAATATAATGGGGAGTTAGTTCATTCAGCAACCATAGGTGATTTTGGTATTTTTTCTTTTTTCCCAACAAAAACATTAGGATGCTATGGTGATGGAGGTATGATAGTTACTAATGGTGAGAAATATTATAATTTAGCAAAAGCTTATAGGGTTCATGGTTCAGCAAAAAAGTATTATCATGATTATATTGGTTATAATTCAAGACTTGATACAATTCAAGCTGCCATATTAAGAGTTAAACTGGAATATATTGAAGAATCTATAAAAAAAAGGGAAAATATTGCCAAAATTTATGAAGAAAGATTAAGTAAAATAGATAGAATAAAACTTTTTGAGGTAGACAAAAAAAATTCAAGAAATGTATTTTATGTTTTTAATATAAGAACAAAAGAAAGGGATAAATTAAAAGATTTTTTAAATTCAAATAAAATAGGGACCTCAATTTATTATCCATTGCCTTTACATCTTCAAAAATGTTTTGAATTTTTAGGTTATAAGAAAGGAGCTTTTCCTATTTCAGAAAAAATTTCAGAAGAAATCTTAGCTTTACCTATTTTCCCAGAATTAACTATTGATGAAGTTAATTATGTTTGCGATAAAATAGAAGAGTTTTTTAAAAAAAATTAAATATATTGAAAAATTTAAATTAATAATTAAAAAATAAAGAAATTTATATATAATATTAAAAAATATAAATTAAAATAATTAGAGGAGTAAAAATGAATTTAAAAGAAGAATTGTTAAGTAAAATTAGGGAAAATAAAGAGGTTATTGGAATTGTTGGCCTTGGATATGTTGGTCTTCCTCTTGCTGTTGCTTTTGCAAAAAAGGGATTGAAAGTTATTGGTTTTGAAAAAAGCAAAGAAAGAGCAGATCTTGTTAATAATGCAAAAAATTATATTGGTGATGTTAAAGATGAAGAATTAAAATATTCTGTTTCTAATAAATTTTTAGAAGCGACAACAGAATTTTCCAGATTAAAGGAATGTGATGCTATAATGATATGCGTTCCAACCCCTCTTGATATTTTTAAAAAACCTGATATGAGCTATATTGAGACATCTTGCATTGATATTGGTAGAAATATGAAAAGAGGGACTTTTATAAGTCTTGAAAGTACAACTTATCCCACTACTACAGAGAATTTTGTAAAACCTATAATTGAAAAAGAATCAAAAATGAAAGAAGGAGAAGATTTCTGGCTTTGTTTTTCTCCTGAAAGAGTTGATCCAGGTAATAAAATTTATAAAACAGAAAATACTCCGAAAGTATTAGGTGGCCTTGGAGAAGCTGCAAAAGAGATAGGTATTGCAATTTATTCTAAAGCTATAGAAAAAATATATCCTGTTTCTTCTCCAAGAGCAGCTGAAATGGTTAAAATATTAGAAAATACTTATAGATTAATAAATATTTCTTTAATTAATGAACTTGCACTTCTTGCTGGGAAGATGGATATTAATATATGGGAAGTTATTGAAGCTGCAAAAACTAAACCTTATGGTTTTCAAGCTTTTTATCCTGGACCTGGTATTGGTGGGCATTGCATTCCTCTTGATCCTTTTTATTTAGAGTACATTGCAAAAAGCTACAATTTTAATCTTACTATGATAAATACTGCAGGACAAATAAATGATATGATGCCTTATAGAATGATGAATAAAATAATGCATGCATTAAATAGATATAAAAAACCTATGAATGGATCAAAAGTTTTATTTTTAGGAGTTGCTTATAAAGCTGATATAGATGACCCAAGAGAATCCCCTGCTTTAAGAGTTATGGATGAGGTAAAAAGAAAAGGAGCTATAGTTTTATACCATGATCCATACATCCCAGAAGTTTATTCAGAACATTGTAACTATTATAAATCAACAGAATTAACAGATAATTTAATTGAAGAAGTTGATTGTGTTGTTTTTACAACAGTTCATTCTTGTTTTGATGTTGATCATATTGTAAGTAAAGCGAAACTAGTAGTAGATTTAAGAAATGCTGTGAAACAGGTACATATTGAAGATGGTAAGGTTTTTAAATTATAAGAATATAATCTTATTAAATAAATAATTAGACAAATTTTAATTTTTTATTTTTTTCTAAAATATTTTTTTATAATTTTTCTTTAATTTTTATATGTTTTTTCTAAAAATTTTTTAAACTTGTATTAAAAAAGATTAGAGAATATTTTAAATAATTCAAGATAAATCTTTAAATTCCTTGACAAATTTTAATATTTATGCTACTATCTTTTAAAAAAAGTAAAATAATTAATATTAAATCAAATTAAAATTAAAAAAATTTAATTTAATTGAGGATATTTAATGTCTATAAAAATAAAAATTATTTTAATTATTGCAATTTTTTCTATATTTATTTTAACTGTTTTCTTTTTTATTTTTACAAATTATGTTAAAAGTTTAGTTTATGAAAATTTAAAAAGTAACATGACCAAAGCTCTTGAATTTGCAAAACTTATTCCTGAATATACAGATATAAATGTTATAAAGGATCTTGCTCAAAATAATTTTGAAAAATATATGGAGATTGTAAAAGAAACTGATAAAATTGTTAAAATTTTTAATCTTATTTATTTATATATAATGGAACCAACAGAGGAGGGAATAAAATTCTTAATGTCAAATGAATATGTTGAAGAACTATTCAAAGAAGATTATCTTTCGATATATGATTATCCCCCTGAAGAATTAATTAAAGCAATTGAAAAAAAGGAACCTTTATTTACTCAAAAACCTTATAAGGATGAATATGGGACTTTTATTTCATATTTTTATCCTCTAATTAATGATGAAGGAAAAGTTTATGCTGTTATAGGCATTGATTATGAAATTAGTTTTGTTAATAAAATTTTAAATAATATTTATAGGATTTCTTTATTTATAATGTTTTTTATTTTAATAAGTATAATTTTTTTAACAATATTTTTGGAAATAAATATTATAAAACCAATAAATGAAATATCAGGACATATGTTATTAATTTCAGAAGGCAAACTTTTTAAAATAAAAAATAAAAAACTTAATGAAATTTCTAATAATAAAACTAAATCAAAAAATGAATTGTTGAATTTAATTAATAGTATAAATAAAATGGTAGAAAACACATCTAATTCGATCGTAGAATTAATGAAGATTAGTGAAAAATTATATGATATTACAGCTAAAAATAATAATCTTATTAATAATTTTCTTGAATCAATAAATTCTCAAGCATCATCATTGGAGGAAATATCAGCTGCAATTGAAGAAGCAACAAATTCTATAAGATTAATTTCTCAGAATGCTTCTGAATCATCTCAAAAAATTTTAGATGGAAGTAAAAAAGCTTTAGATGCAGATAAATATATAGATACTATAATAAATTCAATAACTAAAATTTCTGATTATTCAAAGAAAATAAGAAAATCTATTGATTTAATATATGAAATAACAGATGAAACACATATACTTGCTTTAAATGCTTCTATAGAAGCTTCTAAAGCAGGTGAAATAGGTATAGGCTTTGCTGTTGTTGCACAAGAAATAAGAAATCTTGCAGAAAAAGCTGAAAATACTGTTAGTGAAATTGAAAAAGTTATTAAAGAAAATGATAAAATTGTTAATGAATCTCTTATTTCTATTAAAAATTCAAGAGAAAAATTAAAAAGTATTCTTGAATTGAATATATCTTCTACGAATATAATAAATGAAATAAAAGATTCTATTAAGGAACAAGCTGATGTTACAGAGGAATTAACAAAAGCAATAGATGATATAAATCTTAATACTCAGAAATTTTTAGATGCAAGTGATATTCTAGGTAAAATAGCAAATGAGATTGTTGAAAGTGCAAATGATATAAAAGAAAATATAAAATATTTCACTCTATATAAAGATTAGTTTAAATAAATATTCCAAAAAATTAAAGTTTATTTTATCAGAAAATTAATCAAAAAAAAATTAAATTTTTGTTATAATATTTTGATTTTTTTCTTTTTTTAGTTAATATATTTATTGAAAGATTTTATAAGAAAAATTATTTAAATTTAATTTTTTTTATTAAATTCAAAAAAAATATCGAAAATATTAAAGAAGAAATAATATGAAAATATTTAATTCAATAAAAACAAAAATATTTCTATTAACTTTTTTATTTATTGTTTTAATGCCTATTCTTTTTAATATCCTATTTTTTATTTTTGGTAGAAACTTTTTTATAACAAATATCGAAGAGAATATAGTTCAATCTATAAATTATACTATCAGGCTTACAGAAGAGATATTTTTTAAATTTTCCAAAGATGTTGAGATTTTAAGAGATATGGATATTTTTAAAAAGAGGAGTCAATCTGAAATTTTGAAACTAATTTTTAATTATGCAAAAAATTATACTGATGTTTCGGCTGCATATGCCTGGTATGATGACAATAAATTATTTTTTGCAAATGATGAAGAAGTTTACGTAAAAGAATTAGACAAAAGATTTAAAATTTGGTATGAGGATGTTAGAAACACTAATAATACAATAGTTACAGATTTTTATAATGATCCTGTTACGGGAAATTTAACAGTAACAATTGCTACTCCAATATATGATTATTATGGAAATTTTGAAGGTATACTTGCATTTGATATAAATATGGTTGCTTTTGTATCAATGTTAAAAAGGCAGATTAAGGCTTCAGCTGCCGATCTTATAGTTTATAAGAGAGATGGATCTATTTTATTTTCAACATATAATATATTTAAATCTTATTATGATATTCCAGCGGTTGATTATTTTGAACAAAACAGAATCCTTTCTTTTAATGTTGAAGAAACAACAAAAGAAGGGGATCAGGTATTTAAAAAAACTCTTTTTTATATAAAAGTTGTTAATTCTGACTATTTAAAAGTTAAAATAGTTTCATTGCTTCATGTTGAATATGTTGAAGAAATATTTAATAAAATATTTAGAATTTTTATAATTTTTTCTATTTTTATGCTTATTTTCTTTGTAATAATAGATATAATTTCATCTAATAGGCTTTTAAATCCATTAAACAACCTTTCAAAACATATGATTGAGGTTTTTAAAATTGCTAGAATTAATTCATCTGAACTTCAAAATTTAATTGATAGTTTCAATTTTTTAATTAAAAATTTTGAAGAAGTTGTTTTCGAAATTCATAAATTTTCAAATAAATTAAGTGAAATTATTGAAGAAAATAGAAAAATTACAAATGTACTTGCAGATTTTTCAAATAATGAAGCAACTTCAGTAGAAGAAATTTCTGCTATTATTGAAGAATCTCTAAGTGCAATAAATCAAATTTCAGAAAATGTTGAAGAGACAAATAGGATGATATCAGAAGGTTCTAAATATGCAGATGAAGGAGAAAATTTTTTAAATGCAATTGTTGAAAAAATGAAAATTATAGAAGATCATTCAAATAAAATTAAAAGCTCTCTTAATCTTATTAATGATTTAACAGAACAAACAAACTTGCTTTCTTTAAATGCTTCTATCGAAGCAGCAAGAGCAGGAGAGGCTGGTAAAGGATTTTCTGTAGTTGCTTCAGAAATTAGAGCACTTGCTGAACAATCTGGAAATACTGCCGATGAAATAGGTAAAAGAATTAAAGAAAATGTTAATTCTGTAAATGATGCAATAGAACTTGTTAATAAATCGAAAAATACTATTCAGAAAATAATTGAACAGGTTTTAAAAACATCTAAGCTTATTAATGATATTGCAAAGTCAATGAGTGAACAGAGTCAAGGTTCTAAAGAAATTATGACATCTATAGATGATATAAATAAAGGGGTTTTAAATATTGTAAGTGCTTCGGAAAAAGTAACTAATATTGCTAAAATATTAGAAGAAGAATCAATGAAACTTACTGAAGTTTCCAAAAAGTTTAAAGTAGAAGATAGTTTTTTAGAAGACATAGGATTAAATAAGACAGCAAGTATTAGTGATATTGAAAATTTAGAAAGTAATCAATAAATATATCATAGTTAATTAAAATTTTTTAAATCGCAAATTTGATTAATTTATTTAATTGATTTTTTTTTATTATTATTTACTTTTTGTTTGATTTTCTTATCTATATTATTTTTAATTTTTTTTTATTGAATAGCTTATTTTTTATAAATATTTTTTAGCAAGAAATTTATAAAAATAAAAATAGGAGAGTATATGAATATTATTTTCCATAAACCATATATAAAAGATGAAGAAATAAATGAAGTAGTTTCTTCTTTAAAATCTGGTTGGCTTACAACAGGAAAAAAGACATTACAATTTGAAGAAGAATTTAAAAATTTTGTTGGAACTAAGTATGCTTTTGGAGTTTCTTCAGCAACTGCTGCTTTGCATTTGGCATTAAAAGCTATAGGAATAAAAGAAAATGATGAGGTAATAATTCCAACAAACACTTTTATTGCTACTGCAGAAGTCATAACTTATTTTAATGCAAAACCTGTTTTGTGTGATATTGAATATAAAACTCATAATATAGATGTAAAAAAAATAGAAAAATTAATAACTGAAAAAACAAAAGCTATAATACCTGTTCATTTTGGGGGACAACCTGTAGATCTTGACGAAATTTATGAAATTACTAAAAAATATAATTTGAAAGTTATAGATGATGCTGCACATGCTTTTCCTTCTTATTATAAAGGTAGACTTATAGGAAATATAGATAAGAGTGATATTGTTTGTTTTTCATTTTACGCTACTAAAACATTAGCAACAGGTGAAGGAGGAATGGCTACAACTTACAATGATGAATATGCAAAAAAAATAAAAACAAATAGATTACATGGAATAAACAGAGATATATGGGATAGATATGCAGGTGGAGATTGGTATTATGAAGTTATAGATAATGGTTTTAAATATAATCTAACAGATATATGTTCTTCGATTGGATTAGTTCAGTTAAAAAGAGCGTTATGGATGAATGAAGAAAGGGAAAAAATTGCAAAAAAATATACAGAAGCTTTTAAAAATACTAATGTTGAACCACCTTTTATAAAACCAGATCGCAAAACTTCTTGGCATTTATACGTAATTAAAGTTAATAATAGGGATGAACTTTATAAAAAGTTAAAAGAAGAAGGTATTTCTACTTCAGTTCATTTTATTCCTGTACATAAACATCCTTATTATAAAAACAAATATGGTTATAAAAATGAAGATTACGAAGTTGCAAATGAGGTTTTTAATAAATCTTTATCATTGCCTATTTACCCAGGACTTTCAGATGAAGAGATAGATTACATTATTGACAAAGTATTAAAATATTCAAAATAATATTAATTAATACTAAAGACATAATTAGATATAAATGAAAATACTTATTAAATAAATTTTATTTTATGTAGTTCTATACTATATAATAAAGTTATAACCATTGATTTTTCGTTGAAATTTCCATTTTTGTATAGAAAATTAATATCATTATAAAGTTCTTTGTTTTTAATAATATTATCTTTGTTTTCAATCATTTTTTTATTAAAAATTTGGTCATATGTTTTAAGTATCTCTGGATTTGTTTTTATCCATTTTGAAAATGGATTTTGAGAAAAATATGGTCTATTTATTAAGATTCTTTTTATATTATTTAATAAATGAAAAAATGCGCTTATATATTTATTTGCAATAACAGGAGATAAGTTATTGTGATATAAAAACCATCTAAGTTCTGGAAGAAATTTTATAATTAAATCATATTTTAAAACTTCGTAAACTCCGTTTCTATATTTTACTTTTAAGGGAAGTTTAAAAACAAAATCAACAAGATCTATATAATTTGAAGGTGAGATGAATTCTGAAAAATATTCTATCATTCTAAATCCATTTGTTATGCAATTTATGCCTCTATTTTGGGTATTAAACTCTTCTTTTGTTTCAAACTTTGAAATATATTTTTCAATATTTTCAATCTTATCTATTAACTTTGTAGAGGTTGCCCATTTTTTGTAAAAGTCTTTTTTATTTGATAAATCAAGATAACCACCCATAAAACCGTCTATAAGCATTCCATTAATGAGAAGTCCATAGTTATTTAAATTTATTTTACTTATGGTATCAAACATATGAGCAGCACCTGAAAATAATATAAGTCCATCATTTGCTTTGATAATTTCTTCTATATGTCTTATAAGATAATTCCCATGGTTTAAGGAATTAAAAATAAAATCAAATTTAAATTTTTCAGCAATTAATTGAGCAGTTTCATTATCCTGAGAAAAAGATTGAGCAAAATTAATAGCAGCAATGTTCTTATATCCGAGTTTATTTGCTAAACCAACAACTATTCTTGAATCAAGTCCACCTGATAAAAAAACAAAATGCTTAGAATTATCTTCTTTATTTTTATAATTAAGATATTTGATTAAAAAATTATCATATTCAAAAATTACTTTGATTGTTTCTTTATATTTTTCATAAGTTTCATATATAAGTTGTGAACTTTTTCCTTTTAATTGAGGGCTATTTGATAATTTGTGGTAAAATAGATTTTGTGCTTTAAAACTATTATTTTCTTTATTAAATAATAAATTTAGATATTCTCCTGGAAATAATTTATATGCATTTTCAATATATGTATCATTATTAAGCATATAACCAAATGAAAGCATTTCAAATAAAGAATTAATATTTGGGGAATTTGGAATAGCAAGTTTATTTCTTATTTTTGATATGAAGGATAATCTATTTGAAACTAAAAAGAATTCTTTTATATTTTTTAAATTTTCATTGAAAGAGTTTAGTTTTTTTAAATCCTCATCACTAAAATTATTATAGTATAAAG
>Ga0308411_10001940_pt1 | contig 14085 bp, 11 predicted proteins | sample HotsprottomLayer_2_FD_203530 | JGI IMG/M metagenome (GOLD analysis project Ga0308411, IMG submission 203530) | Hot spring phototrophic mat microbial communities from Octopus Spring, Yellowstone National Park, Wyoming, United States -... | ecosystem: Environmental > Aquatic > Thermal springs >...
TTGCGTAACATCTGCGCCGAAGACGAGCTGGCCGACAATGGTGGCGACGGCGGCGCTCTCCTGCAGCAGGAACAGCGACGCTGGCTCCTGGCCAAGTGCAACAACGATGGTGTCGCGATCAGCCAGCTCAAACTCATGAGAGTTGGCCGACCAGTACTCGGTCGGATCCGGTCGCAGCCCCGTCAGGTCTTCGTTGTATGCGGTTGCCTCCAGGCGCTGGAACAGCGGCAGCGAGACCATGTCCTTGCTGAACTCTTCCTGGACGATCACATAATTCTTCTGACGCTCTTCCAGACTCAGCGTGTTGTTGGCTCGCTTGATGGCATTGCTGGCCTGCTCGTTGCACCAGCCCATGTAGTTCTGGCCGTTCCAGTTGTTGTCCGGCCGCGGAATCTGGTCGCAGGCATAAAGCGTCTGGCCAGGCGGATCGGTCTCGCCCACCCAGGCAAAGGCGCCGATGTCGAAGTCGCGCCGGCGCAGGCCGGAGTTGCCGCCGAACCAGATCGAGCCGGGAATATACGACGGCAGGAGCTGAATGCCGCATTTCTGCAGTTGGCTCACCCACACCGCGCCCCAGGTCTGGCGGAAAGGCGCGTTGGTTGTGGTGAAGCGGATGGCCAGCGGCTCACCCTTGTCATTTGCTCGAATGCGCCCGCCCTCTGGGAGCTTCCAACCCGCCTCATCGAGCAGCGCCTGGCCTTTCTCAATGTCGAACTCATAGGTCACGACGTTGGCGTTGGCGTCAATGTTCTTGGCATACCACGGTGAGTCCTTCGGGATGAAGGTGTCCATGAGCTGCTTGGTGCGCTGCTCCTCCGGCAGGAAGCCATAGACCGAGCCGATCAGCTCGATGGGGTTGGTGCAGTGAGCGATGGCCTGGCGCACACGGATGTCGCTCAGGATGGGGTGCGGCCGCGTCCACTCGGGCACAGGCGTGGCCGTCACTTCGACGACCTTCTCAACTTCCTTCTCGACTTCTTTCACGACCTCGACGACCTCGGTCACTCTGACCTCGACGGTTTGCACCACCGGGGCGGCTCCCTGCGGCGCGCAAGCCGAGAGGATCAGGCCGGCTGTGGCAGCGGCTGCCAATACGGCATACGGTTTTCGGTTTTGCATGTGTATGGGTCTCCTCCTAGATGGGATTCAAGCTGTTGATTACGGGATGTGCAATTCACTGGGCATGCAGTCTTTCAGCGTATGGGGATCACTTTCGATGCGCAGGCATTCCTCCTCGTATCGCCAGATTAACAAATGTTCTACGATGATGCGGCCAAGCCTGCTGGGATTATCGCGAACGGTAAAAGGCTTGTCAAGAAAAGACCAGCGTGGCCTGCAGAGCCTCCCAACACCACCCGGCGCCCCCGACACCTTCCCAGCACCCCCAGTTCAGTTCTGGGTGCGTTCACCCATAGAGGCAAAGCGATCCCCGGCGACTTTTGCATTGGTGTAAGGACATCCTCCCGCAGGCTGCGCAGCCTGCGGGAGGTATAAAGGGGCGCGCATCCGTCATGCTGAACGCAGCGAAGCATCTAAGCAGCCGCGTTGACCAGGGACGCGCCGGCCTGGGTGACTCCGCGGCGCGCCTCCTTTCTTTCCCCCGCGAGCGGGGGAATAAGAAGGGGGCATCCCCCGCTCGCGAGGAATTAAGAAGGGGGCGCTGGCGAGCAGCGTAGTGGCCCCTGCGCGTGAACGCACCCAGTTCTTCTGCAATCACGGTAGAATATCGCTCAAGGGAGAGATGCCGGAGTGGTTGAACGGGGCGGTCTCGAAAACCGTTGTGGCTCGTATGGGTCACCGTGAGTTCGAATCTCACTCTCTCCGCTCAAATGCACGCCGGGCAACGAGAACTAAACAGCACCCTCCGCCTTTGGATAGCCTGATGCCTGGCACCTGGTTTTGAACTCGCGATTCCCAACCTCTCTGCCCCAAATGTCGGCGCGATGTGTGGACTGCTTGAACGAAGCGATCGAGCGATGCGAAGTGACCGGCGTGCCGCTGTGCGCCGAGCACCTGTGGTATGCCGATGATGGCCGGCGGGTGAGCGAGCGCGTCGCCCGTCAGCTCCTGGCCCAAGGCAAGCCTGTTCACGCGCCTCAGGTCTATCTGGATCAACTGGGCGGCGCAGCAGCGCTGCCGCGCTTGCCCACTGCCCCGCCGCCGCACATCACACGCCAGCGCAACGGCAACGACATCATCGCGCTGCTGGCCTGCATCAGCGGCGTGCTCTCCATCGCTACCTGTTTCGGCATTGGAATTGCCATCTGTCTGCCCCCGCTGCCGTTGGTGCCGCTGCTGCTCGGCAGCCTTGGCCTGGCCGGCGCGCGCAACGCCACCAAGCCGGACCAGGCGCGACTCCTCTCCTGGATCGGCATCATCGGCGGCGCCGGGTTCGTTGTGCTGGTGCTGTTGGCAGTGATCGGCTCGGTGGCTTTCGGTACCACTACGCTCATCCCGATGGTTCCTGTGCCGAGCGCCACCCCCACGCCGGTTGTCGGCCCATAGCCGTCATGACAATCGCCCCTTGTCCGGTGCTCTGTGCCTTGCGCCTCGCCTGGCTGTGATAGAGTTGCGCAGTAATCGAGATGCGTTGACGAGGTAGCTCCATCATGCGCGTGCTCATCACCGGTATGTCTGGGTTCGCCGGCAGACATCTCACCCGCCTGCTTCTGGACACAACTCATTGGACGCTGATCGGAGCGTCGCGCTCGACGCAGGGCGATCGCCCCAGCCCGCGCGCCTTTTGGTGGAAGGTAGATCTGCGCGACGCCGACGCCGTCGCCCGCCTGCTGCGCTACGAGCGCCCCGACATCATCATCCACCTGGCAGCCCAGTCGCACGTGCCCACAGCTTGGAAACAACCCTGGGAGACGTTCGAATCCAACGTGCGCGCTCAGTTGAACCTGTTCCAGGGGACAATCGCGGCCAGGCTGACGCCGCGCTTTTTGATCGTGTCGAGCAACGAAGTCTATGGTCGGCCGACCTCCGACCACGATCTGCCCTTTCGCGAGACGCGGCCGCTTCAGCCAACCAACCCATACGCCGTCAGCAAGGCGGCGCAGGAGCTGTTGGCCCTCCAGTATCATGCCAGCCACGGCTACGACGTGGTCATCGCTCGCTCGTTCAACCATTTCGGCCCCGGCCAGGATACGCGCTTTGTAGCATCAGATTTCGCACGGCAAATCGTCGAGATCGAGCTGGGCAGGCGCGAGCCAGTCATGTACCTGGGCAACATGCAAGCCGAGCGCGACTTCACCGACGTGCGCGACATTGTCCGAGCCTATCTGGCGTTGATTCGGTTCGCCGACGGCGGACGCGCCTACAACGTGTGCAGCGGGAAGCCGCGCTCAATTCAATCGTTGCTGGACACGATGCTCAGCCTGACGACCGTGCAGGTGGAACAGCGCACCGACCCGGCTCGCTTTCGCGTTGCCGACACACCGGTGAGCTACGGCGACCCGGCGCGCATCCGCGAAGCGACCGGCTGGGAACCGCTCATCCCGTTTGAGCAAACTGTGGCCGACCTGATGGACTATTGGAGGAATCAACTCAAGAACGAAAAGGAGCCCAGGGCGTGAAGCAGCGCACGCTGCGCATCCCACGGTGGATGCTGGCATCCAGCAGCGTCCCACGCCCAACACCTCGAACATGACTCGAAAAACTGCTCTGATCACCGGCATCACCGGCCAAGATGGATCCTACCTGGCGGAGTTCCTGCTGGGGTTGGGCTATCGCGTGGTGGGCATGGTGCGTCGCACCAGCACCGTCAACTTCGATCGCATCAGACACATCCAGGACGCGATCGAGATCGTGCAAGGCGATCTACTCGATCAATCGTCGCTGATGGAGATCCTCCGCGAGCACCAGCCGGACGAAGTCTATAACCTGGCAGCGCAGTCGTTCGTGCCCACTTCGTTCAGCCAGCCGGTGCTCACCGGCGAATTCACTGCGCTGGGCGTGACGCGCCTGTTGGAGGCGATCCGACACGTCAAGCCCGATGCGCGCTTCTATCAGGCATCATCGTCGGAGATGTTCGGCAAGGTGGTCGAAGTGCCGCAGCGCGAGACCACTCCCTTCCATCCGCGCAGCCCATACGGCGTCGCCAAGGTATATGGGCACTGGATAACGGTCAACTATCGCGAAAGCTACGGCCTGTTCGCCTGCAGCGGCATCCTGTTCAACCACGAAAGCCCGCGGCGCGGGTTGGAATTCGTCAGCCACAAGGTAACCCATGCCGCAGCGCGCATCAAGCTGGGGCTGCAACACGAGCTGCGCCTGGGCAACCTGGACGCACGGCGCGACTGGGGCTACGCCGGCGACTACGTGCGCGGCATGTGGCTGATGCTGCAACAAGACCAGCCGGACGACTACGTGTTGGCCACTGGCGAGACGCACTCGGTGCGCGAGCTGTGCGAAGTGGCGTTCGGACATCTCGGCTTAAACTGGCAGGATTACGTCGTTGTAGACCCGAAGTATTATCGTCCGGCCGAGGTAGACCTGCTGATCGGCGACGCCAGCAAGGCCGGCCGCGTGCTGGGCTGGGAACCGCAGGTGAGCTTCGATCAGCTAGTGCGCATGATGGTAGACGCCGACCTCAGGGCGCTGGAGAGCAACAACGCGACAATTGGGGCGAGCAAAATATGAACGAGATCAAATTCGGAACGGACGGCTGGCGCGGACGCATTGCAGAGGATTACACGTTCGCCAATGTGCGACGCTGCGCCGAAGGCTATGCCCGCTACATCGTGACCACGGCGCAGGCAACACAGGCCACGCGCCCGGCCGTCGTCATCGGCTACGACAAACGCTTTCAGTCGGAGGACTTTGCTGCGGCAGCAGCCGAGGTGTTGGCCGGCCACGGCCTCAAAGTCTGGCTCACCGACGGCGCAACGCCTACACCGGTGATCGCCTTCGCCGTCAACGCCAGGAAGGCGATCGGTGCGATCAACATCACCGCCAGCCACAACCCCCCACAGGACAACGGCTTTAAGGTGCGCGACCACACCGGCGGCGCCATTCCACCGGCCGGCCTGGCGCAGATCGAAGCAGCCATTCCGCCTTCGGACGCCGACGCCAAACGGCTGGACTACGACCGGGCCCTCGCACAGGGCCTGATCGAAAGATTCGATGCCTCGGTCGAGTACATCGCCAACCTGAAAACGCTGGTCGAGCTAAGACCACTGGCCGATGCCGGCCTGAAGGTGCTGGTGGACCCGATGTGGGGCAACGGTGCAGGCTGGCTGCCCAGGCTGATCGGCGGTGGCAAGACACAAATCGTCGAAATCCACAACGAGCGCAACCCCATCTTCCCGGAGATGACCCGTCCTGAGCCGATTCCGCCCAACGTGAACGTCGGCCTGGCCAAAACCAAAGAGATCGGCGCCAACTGCTGCTGCATCACCGATGGCGATGCCGACCGGTGCGGCTTCGGAGATGAACAGGGCGGCTTCATCAACCAGCTACGCGCCTACGCGCTGCTGGCGCTGTACTTGCTCGAGATCCGCGGCCAGCGCGGCGCCATCATCAAGACGCTCAGCACAACTTCAATGTTGAACAAGCTGGGCCAGCTCTACGGTGTGCCGGTGTACGAGACCGGAGTCGGCTTCAAGTACGTCGCGCCAAAGATGACCGAGACCGACGCGATGATTGGGGGCGAGGAGAGCGGCGGCTATGCCTTCCGCGGCAACGTCCCGGAGCGCGATGGCATCCTGGCCAACCTCTACTTCCTCGATCTGCAGATGCGCACCGGCAAGACGCCCTCCCAGTTGATTGACTGGCTGTTCGGCAAAGTGGGCCCACATTACTACGATCGCATTGACTCGCGCATAGACCCACAGCGGCGCGAGGCGATCAAGGCGCGGTTGCGCACAGCTCAGCCGGATAGGATCGGCGGTTTGAGGGTGAGCGGCAAGGACATGACCGACGGCTACAAGTTTATGCTGGAAGACGGCGGTTGGTTGCTCATCCGCATGTCCGGCACCGAGCCGCTCATGCGCGTGTATTGCGAGACGAGCAAAGAATCGCTGGTCGAGCCGATCCTGCGGGATGGCATCAAGATCGCCGATGGGGCGTGAGCGCCAGGCCGGGTAAGCCTTGAGCGATTGGCAACTCTTCGACACCCACTGCCATCTCGATGCGCCGGCGTTCGATGATGATCGCAGCACAGTCTTCGCTCGGGCGCGGGCAGCGGGTGTGGTGCGTCTGCTCAACCCGGCCTGCGACCTGGCCAGCAGCCGGCGCGCGATCGCGCTGGCCGAAGCTCACCCCGATCTCGTCGCTGCGGTCGGCATCCACCCCAACGACGCCGCCGGCTTCGGCGAATCGCACCTGGCAGAGTTGCGCGCGCTGGCCGGCGCACCAGGGGTGGTGGCCATCGGCGAGATCGGCCTGGACTATCACTGGCAAACGGTTTCGCGCGAAGAGCAGGCGCGCGCGTTCGTTGCCCAGTTGGGGCTGGCCCGCACGCTGAACCTGCCGGTGATCGTGCATTGCCGCGAGGCGTATGATGATGCCCTGGAGCTGCTGCGCGATCATGGGCGCGGCCTGCCCGGGCTGGTCATGCACGCCTTCTCCGGTGGGATGAAGCACCTGCGCGCCGCGCTCGCGCTCGGCTTCTACGTCGGCATCGGCGGCCCGCTGACTTACCCGAATGCGCATGGGTTGCGCGCTGTGGTCGAGGCGGCGCCGCTGGATCGCATCCTGATCGAGACCGATTCGCCGTACCTGGCGCCACAGCCGCACCGCGGGCAACGCAACGAGCCGGCTTATGTGGCAACCATCGCCCAAAAGATTGCCGAGCTGCACCGCCAATCTGCCAGTGACATTGCGCGCATTACGACGGATAATGGGCGGCGACTGTTTCGACTTAACTAACGAAGGACTGTGACCAGGGACGGTTTAGAGATGATCGCAAAGAATGTCCGCAGTGTGCCATGTGAAGCCAACGTCAGCCATCCACATCTTCCCGAAAAGCAAGTCATGCGACGCGCGCAGGAATTAGTCAAACAACAACTCGCCGATGTGGAGGCCACCCTCAGGCATCTGCCTGATCTGCAGCCGCCCAGCTTGCGCCAGGCCGTCGAAGATATCGTCGCCAGCGGCGGCAAGCGCATTCGTCCGATCATTACCCTGCTGATTGCGGGAATGTTCGACCAACTGGACAATCCGCGCGCGGTGAGCCTGGCCAGCGCAGTAGAGATGCTGCACACGGCCACACTTGTGCACGACGACCTGATTGACGGCTCGCTGGTGCGACGCGGTGCCGCCACGCTGAACGCGGTATGGACGCCGGCAGCGACGGTGCTGACCGGCGACTATCTGTTCGCGGTCGCGGCCAATCTGGCGGCTCGCACCGATAACGTCCGCGTGATGAGCATCTTCGCCGACACACTCGGTGTCATCGTGGCCGGCGAGTTACAGCAACAGTTCACCGACTTCGCACTGCGCGCCACGCGGGACGACTACTACCGCCGCATCTACAGCAAAACTGCTTCCATGTTCGTCCTGGCCGCCACGGCCAGCGGTGTGATCTGCGGGGCAAGCGAGGCACAAATTGCTGCCTTGCACGACTACGGGCGCGACCTGGGCATCGCCTTTCAGGTGATGGACGATGTGCTCGACTTTACCGGCGAGCAGGCCAGCGTAGGCAAACCGGTCGGCAGCGATCTGCGCCGCGGCCTGATCACCCTTCCCACCATCTGTTACATCGAAGCGCACGGCGAGGCAGGGTTGGAGTGCGCTCTGCGCGGTGAATGCGATCCTCAGACCTACGACCGCATCGTGGCTCAGATTCGAGCATCAGACGCGATCGCCTGCTCGCTGGATGAAGCCGAGGCGATCGCCCAGAATGCGAAGCGAGCCTTGCTCTCCTTTCCCGATACCACTTGCCGCGCAATGCTGATGGAACTGGCGGACTACACGCTCGAACGGACCAAGTGAGGGCGGCGCGACCGCCCCTGTCGGCATGTTGGGCATCGTCATCGTGAGCTGGAACGTGCGCGAATATCTGCGCGCGTGCTTGCTTTCGGTGCAGCAACATCCGGCTACGCGCCACGGGCAGCGCGTCGTCGTGGTGGATAACGCCTCCACCGATGGCACGCACGATATGCTGCGCCACGACTTCCCACAGGTGCAGGTGCTGGTCAACTCAACCAACCGCGGCTTCAGCGGGGGCAATAACGACGGCCTGCGCCACCTGGAACAGACGGCGTTCGCCGCCGAGCCGCAGCCGGCCGATCCACGCTTTGTCCTGCTGCTCAACCCCGATGCCCAGGTGACCTCCGGCGCGCTGGATGAGTTGCTGGCCTATGCCCAGGCGCACCCGGCAGTTGGCGTTGTGGGGCCGCAACTGCGCTATCCCGACGGCGCAGTGCAATCATCGCGCCGCCGCTTCCCCACCCTCCTCACGGCAATCTTCGAGAGCACCTGGCTGCAGCCGATCGCGCCGCGTGCCGTGCTGGATCATTACTACATGCGCAACTATCGCGACGACGAGACTTGCGAAGTGGATTGGGTGGTCGGCGCAGCCATGCTGGTGCGCTGGGAAGCCTACCTGCAGGTCGGCGGACTGGACGAGCGCACCTTCTTCATGTACTCGGAAGAACTCGACTGGTGCAAGCGCATCAAAAACGCCGGATGGAAGGTGGCCTACCACCCCCGCGCGGTGATCGTTCATCACGAGGGCAGAAGCAGCGAACAGGTCGTCGCCCGGCGCATGATTCACTTCAACACCAGCAAGGCGCGCTATTTCGCCAAACACCATGGCCGCGCACAGGCTGCGGCGCTGCGGCTGGCGCTGTTGGGCATGTTCGCCTGGCAGTGGGGGCTGGAGGGGGCGAAGTGGCTGGCCGGTCACCGGCGACACCTGCGCGCCGAGCGCATGCAGGCCTATGCTCAGGTGCTGCGGTCGGGGTTGCGCTAGGGCGGTTCAGTAGCCGCTCACCTGAAACAGCTTGCGCAGCAGCGCAGCGCGCTCCGCGGCGCTCATCGGCACGGGTTGCGCGTTGTCCACAATGAACGCTGTGCGCAAGTCCACCCCCAGGTATCTGCCGTCGTAGAACACGTGGCGATCCACGAACGTCTGGAGCGTGCCTTTGCTGAAAGTCTGATCGCCAAAGAAGAAGTTACCCAGGCCATAGTGCAGGAAGCCTGTTTCGTCCACATCGAAACCCTGGGCATGATGTCCCTGGCTGCCGCTGACCACCACTGCGCCTGCCTTGCGCAGCGCGTCGAAGTCGCGATGCTGCTGCAACGTGGCGGCGTAGGTGTAGTACTCGGCGTATTGCAGCGTGGCGATAACGTGATAGCCCTCCGCGCGCAACCGTCGGATGACCGGGATGATCAGGTCGAGCGCGCGTGGGTTATCGGCACCGCAGCGCGCCGAACCTGGGCGCGTCGGCGTCGCCCAGTTCGCGCCAAACCAGTTGCAGCCGACAAAGGCGATCTTGTTGCCGTTGAGGTCAAACGTGGCCGGGTTCAGCGCCGTCGCAGCGTTGCGCCCGCCGCCGAAGTATTGCCAGCCGCGCGCTTCATACATGTCCAGCGTGGTATTCAGGTGGCGCCAGCCGTAGTCCCACAGATGGTTGCCGGTCAGCTCGACCACGTCCGTCCCCACGTCTTCCAGCAGCTCGATGTACCTGGGCGCAGAGCACATGACCACGCCGCCGCGGAAGCGAGGCGGCGGACATTCTGCCCAGAACGAGACCTCGTTGCTGATGTGTGCAATGTCGGCCGTGCGCAGCCAGTCGCGGATGGCTGCGCCTGGATATAGCACGCCCTTCCGTTCCATCATCACGGCTGTGCCGCGCACCAGCGCTGTGACGCCGGTCATCGCCACTACGGTCATCTTGTTCACATCGCGGTTGGGCGTGCCGCTCGTCACCAGCGGATAGCGCGATACGTCGGCTTGTTTGTCGAACAGGTTGATCCCGTCCACGTGCAGCAGCTTCCAGCGCACGTCGAGCTGGTCGAAGGGCAGGATGGCAAACGAGGCGGGGCGTGCATCCCACGCAGCAGCAAGCAGCGCCTCAGGGTCAAAGACCAGGAAGCGCGCATCCGCGCCCGGCATGCCGAGCAGGGCAACCAGCGCATCGCGCGACTCGGGAGTGAGGAACAGCGTCGGCACAGCGCCGTTGTTGCTAAGCGACCTCAGTGCGCTCACATCGCCCGACCAGAAAGCCTTGAGACGATCGAAGTCGAGGCCATCGGCAACGGTGGGAAAGGGCGCAGCGACGGCAAGGAAGCGCGCCTGACCTCGCGCCCTGACGCTGGGCGTCACGGTCAGCGCTGCTGCCGTCAGGCAAATTGCGCCCACGAGTGCGAGGGCGCGCAGACAAGTTCTATGCCAGGCTGTCATAGGTGACCTATTGTGCATGAGGCGCCCAGCGAGGGCGCACCAGAACCGCGGTATGGCCAGTGTAGCCAGCCCGGCGCGGAGCGTCCAGCATGGCCGAAAGGCCAATCTGCTACTGCAGTTTCGATGCTGAGTGTGACGCAAGCTGACTTCGATAATAATCACATGCTCGCCGCAGAGGGCAGCGCGCGCATTCCGGGTTACGAGCGTGGCAGACCTCGCGACCGTGCCGAATCAGGTTGATATGGAAGGCGAACTGCGCGCCGGGCGGGCAGAGGCGATCCATCACGTCATGCGTCTGGTCGGCGGTCATCTTCGGGTCGCGCAGGCCCAGCCGACCGGTCACACGGTGCACGTGCGTATCCACCGGGAAGACCGGTTTGTCATAGCAGAACAGCAGCACGATGGCAGCCGTCTTCGGCCCGATGCCCTTGATGCTCAGCAACCAACGGCGCGCTTCTTCAACCGGCAGATGGGCAAGGAAGTCTATGTTCAGCTCGCCGCGTTCTTCGGTGATGCGCCGCAGGGCAAACTGGATGCGCGGCCCCTTTTGATTGGCCAGTCCGGCCGGGCGGATGGCTTCGATCACCATCTCTGCCGGCGCGTCGCGCACGGCTTCCCAGGTCGGGAACCGCGCGCGCAGGCGGGCGTAAGCCAGGTCGCGGTTGCCATCGTTGGTGTTTTGCGAGAGGATGGTTGCAACCAGTTCGCTTATTCCGTCCAGGCGCGTCCATTGCGGCTGACCATAAACGGCCAGCAACCTTTCATGAATTGTCTTCGCCTTCCGCCTCAGCAATCGCAAATCATCAGACATCTTCCCTCTTTTTACCTGCTCGGTTCTCAACCTACAGCCCACAACCTGTGATTTCTGCCCTTCGCAACTCCTCAGCATCGTCCCCTGCGACGATCCAAAATTCCGGAGAGGCCACACCTGCGCCCGTGCCCAGCAACATCCCTTCGGTGCGATAGCGCGCAGTCAGCCGATCGAAGCGCTCGCCGCTTACTTCCAGATGGATTTCGGTGCGCGCCGTCGGCGGGACTGCATCTGCGTCGAGGACACGGATCATCACGGCCGGCGGCCGCGTACGATTCGACACCGTAGGCTGCACGATCATGCAGCGGCGGCGCACGAACCCGCCAGGGATGGTGGGTGACCACGCTTCGCTCTCCGATGTGCTCCAAGTGTCGGGCACGATGGGGGCATCAGCAGGCGCAGCCAGCAACCCGCGCACATCCTCCAGCGATACCTGCCACAGACCAGGCGGCGCGCCCAGGTTGAACAGCCCACCGAACGCATAATCCACGCGAATCACATCCAGCGCGTGCAGATAGACATCGTCATCACCTTCGTTCGTCACTGCCAGCTGAGCCGTCCAACCCGGCCCCTGCTCCTTCCAAATCCACGCCGCACGCAACCCATCCCCGATGGTCATAAACGAAAGGGGATCATCGCTGTAGCGCTGTGAGGCGTTGACGCGCATTGTCCGGATGGTAGCCGCTTCGGCAATGCGATAACGCACCTGGGCGGCGATTCTGTGCATCGTCGGGCCGTCGTCCCAATTGATGGTCAGGTGGTGATCCATCACGGCCAGTACGCCATTTGTGTTGATCATAACTTTAGGGTTGAGGGGGAAGTTTACGGAACCGAGCGCTGTAGCTAGAGTCGGATGTTCGCCGCGCTATCTTTCATCCCGCCAGGGCGGTTGCGCGCCAACCACACGCGATCGTGTTCAGCAACCAGCCGGCGCCGTTCACGCTGGACCGCTCTGGGATCTGCGCTGTGCTGCCTGCCAGCCACACCAAGCCGATCCAGGCGCGCCATGCCGTAGCGCATCAGGTGGATGACGTGGGCAAACTCGCGCCGTATTAGCGCAGCGTCGGCGCGCTGCATCTTCAGAGTGGGAACAGCAGCTTCCAGCCTGTCCAGATCCTTGTTCACCTGCCTCAGCCAACTGCGCTCGGTGGCAACTTTGGCCAGGCGGCGCCTGAGCGCTTCTTCGGCGAAAGTCACTCCATACGCATAGGCCGTGCCGTTGTGCGTGCGGAAAGGAATGCGGGTATACACATTGCCCAGGTCGTAGACAAACTGACCAGTCGTCCCACTCGGATCGCCGAAGAGGTGCAGGCCGACAGCGCGGGCGACGTCCACATCACGGTTCGCTGCGGTGCACCACGACACGCCGGCGCCGTAGGCATACGGCAGATAGCTGACCGGCAAGGGCTGTAGATGACCGTGATCCCCCCAATCCGTGTTGAGGAAGCCAACCGCCCCATACTTCTGGCCGTTTTCGGCTGCGTTCAGCAGATTGCCGATGGCGTTGTCGGTGCGGCCGCCCAGGCTATTCCACGACGACGTGCCGCCGCACACATAGAACGGAATGCCGGACGCAGCGAACTTTGCCCCGTGATCGGCGAACGGATGGTCGAACTCGTAGCCCCACTCCATCGCGATTACATCCCCCGGCAGCTCGGCAACCAGTTCGGGGTGCGCCATGATGATGTCGCCCCAAAACTGCATCGTCCGGCCATGTCGCCTGACCTGCTCGTGGATCTTGAGCAGAAAGTCAAGGTAAACGCGCCCGACGCCGCATGCTTCCACCTCGGCCTTGCTGCGCCCCTGGCCCAAATCCACCGTCTCGTCGCAGCCGACGTTGAAGAACCGACTGGTGAAGTGTGGCAGCAACTCCTCGAAGATCTGCTCAACCAGCGCAATGCTGCCGGGGTCGCCCGGACAAAGCGTGAACGGCTCCGCAAAATAGCCCCAGGCCGTATCGCAGCCATTCGGGCACTCGGCCAGGGGACGATACGCTCCGTGAATGAGCCAGCGCCGCATGTGGCCGAAGCAGTTCTGATTGGGCACCAGGTCAATGTGCCGCTTGCGACAGTACGCATCGAGCTGCATGATCTCTTCGCCCGTCATGGGCGAAGCGCCGGCCCAGACAACCGGATGACGCCGATAGGCAAACGTATGCTCGGTGTAGAGCTGAAACTCGTTGATCTTCAGCTCGGCCAGCATGTCCACCAGCTCAAACAGCGTTTGCATCGTCGGCACCTTGTCGCGGCTGATGTCGAGCATAACGCCGCGCCGCGCGAAGTCGGGGTGATCTTCGATGTGCAGTGTGGGCAGCACCCGGCCATATTGCCGCAGGAGTTGCGTCAGCGTCATCACAGCATAGAACGCGCCGGCCGGCGCAGGAGCCGAAATGCGAATCCCACCGGGCGTGATGTCGAGCGCGTAGCGCTGCCGATCTGCATCTGTGCCGGCCTCTGTGGCGCCCCCGATCACGATCAGCAGGCCGACTGCCTCCGCCGGCACAGCATCGCTGGCGTGGATATGCCAGGTCACCCGCGCATGCTGGCTAAGCGCGCGTTGCGCAGCCTGCGCCTCGAAGAAGCTCCGCGCAGGCTGCGCAGCCTTGAGCACGATGAGCCTGCCGGGCTGAATCTCAAGCGCTCCACCATCCAGCGTGACTACGCGAGGTTCGGGCACAAGACAGGGCGCCAGTGGATGGGATCGAGCTGACCTGGGCATGGCAAGTGTTCACAGGGCATTGTACGCCGCATCACCTGATGCACGACCTGGCAGCACCGCTTCACCCAACCCGCAAGCTTCGCCCTCGTGGCCGCGCACGAGTGCCCATCGGGGCGACGCACAGCGTTCATCTGCGATGGTCGCGGCGCTCTGCGCAACGCGGATTGCTCAGCCGATCACCCTGGCCGCCTCTGGAGCGAAA
>Ga0308411_10001943_pt1 | contig 14067 bp, 9 predicted proteins | sample HotsprottomLayer_2_FD_203530 | JGI IMG/M metagenome (GOLD analysis project Ga0308411, IMG submission 203530) | Hot spring phototrophic mat microbial communities from Octopus Spring, Yellowstone National Park, Wyoming, United States -... | ecosystem: Environmental > Aquatic > Thermal springs >...
CCGCACTGGGAGCAATATGGTGTGGAGGTTGAGCCGACCGATCGCGTGCTGGATGCATTGCACCAGGTGAAGTGGAATCAGGATGGCACGCTGGCGCTGCGCCGCAGTTGCGCGCACGGCGTGTGCGGCAGCGATGCCATGCGCATCAACGGGCGCAACATGCTGGCCTGCAAGGTGCTGATCCAGAGCATCGCCCGAGAGGGCGAGACGATCACCGTCGAGCCGATCCTTGGGCTGCCGGTGGTGAAGGATCTGATCGTGGACATGGAGCCGTTCTTTGCCCACTACCGCGCGGTGATGCCCTATCTGGTGAACAACGATCCACTGCCGCCGGACGGACGGGAGCGGCGGCAATTGCCCGGAGACCGGGAACGCTACGACGACACGACCAAGTGTATCTTGTGCGCGGCATGCACCACCAGTTGCCCATCGTTCTGGGCGCGCGGCGAGTATGTGGGTCCGGCGGCCATCGTACAGGCGCATCGCTTTATCTTCGATAGCCGAGACCAGGCGGCACAGGAGCGGCTTGAGATCCTCAGCGCGGCCGACGGGGTGTGGCGCTGTCGCACGGTGTTCAATTGCACGGAGGCCTGCCCACGCAACATCCAGGTCACCAAGGCCATCGGTGAGGTGAAAGAGGCGCTACGCACCGGCGTGATTCGTTAGAAGGGGTGGACCTGGCGGAGGCGCCGGCCTGGGTTTAGCGCTTTCTGGCGCTGCGCGCGGCTTTGCGGGGCGCAGCTTTCGCCTTTCCGGACGCCGCCTTCGGCCGCCTGGCCGGCGCGTCATCCGCGCCGGGAGCAGGAGGCGCAGCCGACTCGTCGGATTCTTCGCTCTCCAGGTAGCGCATGATGTCGCCCAGCGAGAGGATGCCGATTGGGTTACACATGTCGTCGGCTTCGGCTACCACCACCCGGTGGATGCGATGGTCTACGATGATCTTGGCGGCCTCCTTCAGCGACATGTCCGGGGTCACCGTTAGCACGCGGTTGGTCATGATCTCGCCGACGGTGAGCTGATCCCAGGGCTTGACGCCCTCGTGGACGAGGCGGGCAGCCACGATGTCGGTCTCGGAGATGATGCCGGCCAACCCGCAATCGAAATCAACGACGACGAGCGACCGCAACCGCTTTTCGTTCATGATGCGCGCGGCTTCTCGCGCGCTGATGGATGAATCGCAACTAACGACGCCTCTGTGCATCGCGTCTCGGACTGTCATGCTTTTCATATTGCTTCCTCCGTAGGAGCATAAGTTTAACGCGGTCTTGGTGGGTGGGTTTGATGAATGCGCCCCGGCATCGCGAACGGACGATACAATCGCCTGCCATGACCTATCGGCTGTGCGTCATCCCCGGCGACGGCGTGGGGCGCGAGGTGATCCCCTGGGCTGTCGAAGTTTTGCAGCGCGCGCTGCCCGATCTGTTCACCGTGGAGGCCGAGGCAGGCTGGGACTGTTTTCAACGCACCGGCAATCCGCTGCCCGAAGCTACCGTAGCGAGGATCGCGGAATGCGGCGCAGCCCTGTTTGGCGCGGTCTCCTCGCCGTCGAGGAAGGTCGAAGGCTATCGCAGCCCGATCATCCAGATGCGCCAGCGCTTCGACCTGTATGCGAACCTGCGTCCCACCAGGGGACTGGAGATTGGAGGGGGGAGACCGGCTGCTGATCCTCCGCTATCCGGCCGCCGATCTGCCGTTGATCTGTTGATCGTGCGCGAGAACACGCAGGGGCTGTATGCCGGACGCGAGCGCATGCAAGGCGAAGAAGCGATTGCCGAGCGGGTGATCACCCGCGCAGCATCGGAGCGCATCGCGCGCGTGGCGTTTGCGCTGGCCTGCGAACGCCCGCGCCGGCAGGTGACTATTGTGCACAAAGCCAACATCCTGCCGATCACCGACGGCGTGTTCCGCGATGCGGTGCGCGCGGTTGGGGCGGATTACCCCGACGTGACAATCGGCGAGATGCTGGTGGACACGGCGGCGATGATGCTGGCGTGGCGACCGACGGAGTTCGACGTGATCGTGACGACCAACCTGTTTGGCGATATTTTGAGCGACGTGGCCTGCGTGTGGGGGGGCGGCATGGGTGTTGCGCCGGCGCTGAACCTGGGGAACGGTGTCGCCATCGCGGAACCGGTGCACGGCAGCGCGCCGGACATCGCCGGCAGGGGCATCGCCAACCCGTGCGGCGCCATGCTGAGCGCGGCGCTGCTGGTGCGCCACCACTGGCGATTGCCCGACGTGGCCGCCCGCATAGAACAGGCGGTGTATGGCGCAATCGAAAGCGGAGCGCGCACGCCGGATCTGGGCGGCCAGGCGACCACGCGCGACATGGCGGCTGAGGTGCTGCAGCGCATTTAGCGCGGCGTGAACGGCGAGCCTGTCTCGCGCGGAAGGCACGCAGGCAGCAGGCCAGGCCTCTGCTACGGCTGCTCTAAGCTGGCAGCCGTAGAATACCGTTGTGTTGTCCGATGGGTTTCTGCAATCGCTGCGCAGCTTGCGGCTGAACGCGCCCCGGCGCCGCATCGGCACGTTGACCGGCGAGCGACGCAGCGTGAAGCGCGGGCGATCTGTCGAGTTCGCCGACTACCGCAACTACACCCCCGGAGACGACCCGCGCCGAGTGGATTGGAACATCTACGCCCGCCTCGAACGTCCCTACATCAAGCTCTTTGAGGACGAAGAAGACCTGACGACGCACATTTTGCTGGACGACAGCCCATCCATGTTCTGGCAGCCGGAGGAGGAGTCTGAGGCAGGCCGCCTGGCCACAAAGTGGCTGTGCGCGGCGCAACTGGCAGTGGCGCTGGGATATATCGCGCTGGCCTCGGGCGACAGAGTGGTGCTGGAGACCAGCTCGCTGCAGCGCTTTGGGCCAAAGCGCGGGGTGGCTTCGGCGGCGGCGCTGATGGCCTTCGTTGAGCGCGTGTCGGCTGCTGACAAGCATCGCCTGAGCAGTGCCAATCCGGTCGGACGATCATCGCTGAATGCCTGGTTGAGGCGCTATGCGCTGGACGCTCGCCCGGGGCTGTGCATCCTGATTGGGGACATGCTGGATGAGGGCGGATACGCGGAGGGCTTCAACGCGCTCAGCAACAGCCGCCTGGATGTCAGCGTGCTGCACACGCTCAGCCCCGACGAACTTGACCCACAGTTCACCGGCGATCTGCGGCTGAAGGATGTGGAGACGGCAGCCTTGCAGGATATGAGCCTGGACGACGCCGTTATCGGCCAGTATCGCCAGCGGCTGGCAGCCTGGAGCGGGGAGATCGCTGCCAACGTTCGACGGCGCGGGGGGCGCTATCACCTGGCCGACACTTCGCTGCCGATCGAGGAGATTGTGTTGAAGGACCTGAGGCGCGCCGAGTGGCTGATCTGAGAGGCCGCCGGGGATGAGGGATGGCCCAGGCGCGCGCTGTTCTACTGGCGATGAACCTGCTGAACCCGCTGGCTCTTCTGTTTGCCCTGCTGGCAGTGCCGATCGTGCTGCTGTATTTGCTGCGCCTGCAGCGCCGCGAACAGCCGGTGAGCAGCACGCTGCTGTGGCGGCAGGTGACAATGGATCGCGAGGCCAACACGCTGTGGCAGCGGTTGCGCCGCAGCCTGCTGTTGTTTCTGCAGGTGGCCACGCTGGCGTTTTTTGTCTTTGCGTTGGCGCGGCCCTACATCAACCTGCCCGGCGCAGTCAGCGGACGGTCGGTGGTGCTGCTCGATGCATCGGCCTCGATGCAGGCGACCGATGTGAGGCCATCGCGCTTCGAGGCAGCCCGGGCACAGGTGCGCGATGTGATCAACAGCCTGGGGGCGAACGACCAGATGACGTTGATCGTGGTGGACGGCGCGCCGCGCGCGCTGAGCACGCTGACCAGCGACAAATCGCAATTGCTCGATGCGCTGGAATTGGCCCGGCCGTCGCTCGACGCGGCGAACTGGAGCGCGGCGGTAGCGCTGGCGGCCGCCACAGGGGCCGGCAATGACGACACCACCACCCTGGTGGTCAGCGATGGGGCGAACGCCGACGACCTGCGCCTGCTGGGCGGCAAAGTGCGCTTCATCCCGATAGGCAGCAGCGGCGACAACATCGCCATCTCTACGCTGACGCTGCGCCGCACATTGCGCGGCCTGTCGGCCTTTGTGCGGGTGACGAACCACGGGACGCGCGACGACCGGGTGTTGGTGTCGTTGCGGGCGGACGACGCGCTGGTTGACGCTCGGACGCTGGATGTGGCCGCCGGCAAATCCGCCGAATGGACGATCGGCAACATCAACCCGAATGTCATGCATGTGCAAGCCAAGATAGACGAGGCCGGTCACAATGCGCTGCCGCTGGACGACGAGGCTCATGCCATCAACGCAACGGTCGCGGTGCGGCACGCGCTGCTGCTCACGCGCGGCAACCGCTTCCTTGAGCAGGCGCTGGCGACGCTGCCCGGCCTGCGGGTCACGCGGGCGGCGACGGCGCCGCCGGAGGCGCAGAACTATGACCTGTATGTGCTGGACGGCATAACCATGTCTCTGCCTGCGCAGGCGAACGCGCTGCTGATCGGAGCGCAGTCGGTGTTCAGCACCAGCGGTGTGTTCAGCAACACCGGGTATGTGCGGACGGAGTTTCACCCGATTGCCCGCAACGTGGACTGGCGCAACGTGAATGTGCTCGACGCGCGCCGGGTGAACGCTCCTGGCTGGCTGCGGCCGGTCATCGAAAGCCAGGGCGGCCCGCTGGTGCTGGCCGGGCAAAGCCAGGATCAGGCGCTGCAGCGCGTGGTGGTGCTGGCTTTTGACCTGCGACGGAGCGACCTGCCGTTGCACATCGCCTTTCCGATCCTGATCGCCAACAGCGTGGAGTGGCTGTCGCCGGCACAGGGGCTAAACGTGCCGCTCAGCGCCAAACCGGGCGAGGTGATCGCAATGCCCGAAAACACGCGCGTAAGGCTGCCATCGGGCGAGGAGGTGATGGCCGGCCGGCGCGGTTTTGTGCAGACGAGTGAGATCGGCGTCTACGCCTTCGACACCGGCCGCGCACAAGGGGCATTCGCGGTGAACTTTAACAACGCCAGCGAATCGCGCATTGCGCCCAACCCGGATTTACCGGTGGGGAGCCCTGAGGCGAGCGGCGCGCCAGCAGCGGAGGCACCAACCTCGCAGCGCGAGTTCTGGCACTGGCTGGCGGTGCTGGCGCTGATGCTGCTCCTGGTGGAATGGTGGGTATATCAACGCGGCGTGCCAGCCTTGCCGCGCAAACGCCAGGGGACGGTTGCGAGCGAGCGGGGCTGACCGCGTCGTGGCCGATCGGCATGGGCGCCTTGGCGCCAGGATAGGCTCGGCGAGCTTGTGCCCTGTGCACTGCTGCGCCGCATCCCCGTTCTGGTAGACTGACTGTCGCTTTTGTCGGCACAACGATGAAAGCCTGATGACAACCTCGACCTGGTTTATTGATACTCAGGAGCGACAGGGACTTATGAAACTGCGCCGCGACCCGGCACTGACCTTTGACGACGTGCTGCTTGTTCCCAGGCGATCGCCCATTCGCTCGCGCCATGCCGTCAGCACGCGCACCTGTTTCAGCCGCAACATCTCGCTGGCCATCCCGATTGTTTCGTCGAACATGGACACGGTGACCGAGGCAATGATGGCGCGGGCCATGGCTCGGCTGGGCGGGCTGGGAGTTATTCACCGTTTCATGACCATCGAGCGCCAGGCCGCCGAAATACGGCGCGTCAAACGCACCGAGGGATTCATGGTGGAGCGGCCCTATCACCTGCCGGCCAGCGCCACGGTGCAGGAAGCCCGCGCGCGCATGGATGAGCACCACATCGGCGGTCTGGTCATCATCGGCCCACAGGATGAGGTGCTGGGTTTAGTGACCAATCGCGATGTGATGTTCGAGCCGAATCCGGACCGGCCTGTGGTCGAGGTGATGACTCCGCGCGACCGGCTTGTCGTGACCGGTGAGGACATCACATTGGAGGAGGCGCGCGGCATCCTGCACCAGCATCGCATCGAGAAATTGCCGGTGCTCGACGAGCACGGCCGTCTGCTCGGCCTGATTACTGCTCGGGACATCGCCAGGCTGGAAGAGTGGCCCAACGCCACCAAAGACGCACGCGGGCGCTTGCGGGTGGCGGCTGCCATTGGTGTGCGCCCCTCCGATATGGATCGCGCAGCGGCCTGCGTGGATGCCGGCGCCGATGCGCTGGTAGTGGATATTGCGCACGGTCACTCGGACAATGCGCTGGATATGGTGCGCAGTCTGAAGCAACGCTTCCCGCACGTGGACATCGTGGGCGGCAACGTGGCCACAGCCGAGGGCGTGCGGGACATGGTGGAAGCCGGCGCAGACGCGGTGAAGGTGGGCGTGGGGGCTGGTTCGATCTGCATCACGCGCATCGTCACCGGCTTTGGCGTGCCGCAACTTCAGGCGGTAATGGAGTGCGCCGAAGCTGGCCGCGCGCTGGGTGTGCCCATCATCGCCGATGGCGGCATTCGCACCTCCGGCGACATCGTCAAGGCCCTGGCCGCGGGAGCCAGCACTGTGATGCTGGGCAGCCTGCTGGCCGGCACGGACGAGGCGCCCGGCGCCAGCGTGGTGCGCGGTGGCCAACGCTACAAGGTTGTGCGTGGCATGGCTTCGCTCACTGCCAACATTGACCGTCAGGAGATTGAGCGCGGCCAGGAAGTTGATCCGGACGATTGGGGGCAGGTGGTGCCCGAAGGTGTGGAAGCGATGGTGCCGGCGCGAGGACCGGTAAAGGATACCGTGCATCAACTGGTCGGCGGCGTACGCTCCGGCCTGAGCTACGCGGGCGCAGCGACGATCGCCGAGCTGTGGGAGAAGGCCGAGTTCATCCCGATCACCGCAGCAGGCCGAGCCGAGAGCGGCGCGCACGACGTAGCGGTACGATAATAGATGGTGCGATGTCGCAGCCCTTTCGCTCAAGCGCGCCAGCAGTTTCGGCGGCTATATCGGATTGAGCCGCAGCGTCGGGCAATTGACATGTCCCTCACGCCACATCCACCACAAAGATGCTCGTGGCAATCTCACCACTCACCCGGCAGAGGCGGCCGGCAGCCAGGTAAATGGTAAACGTGGCATCGTCCGCGCGCGGGCCAACGGTGACGATGGTCTGAGGCATCAGGCCGAGTTCAGCTACCGTGCGCAGCAGGGCGGGGTCTTCGTCGCGGATGCGCTCGATGCGCACCGTGACGCCCTCGGCGGTCTCGCCCAGCGTCCGGCGGGAACTGGCTGCGATCTCGCCGCTCTTGGTGGGGATTGGGTCGCCGTGCGGATCCACGGTCGGATGTCCCAGCAGGATGGAGAGGCGATCCTCAAACTCCTCGCTGATGGCATGCTCCAGGCGATCGGCTTCGGCATGCACCTGATCCCATGAATAGCCCATAGCCTCGGTCAAGTACAGCTCGATCAATCGGTGATGGCGAATCACCTCGAGCGCGATCTTCTCGCCAGCCGGAGTGAGCGTGGCGCCCTGGTAAGGCTCGTAGAGCACCAGCTTCAGCTCGGCCAGCTTCTTGAGCATGCCGGTGACGGAGGCAGCCGTTACGTTGAGCCGAGCGGCGAGGGCGTTTGTTGTCGCGCGCTCGTTTTCGTGGCGCAGGCTGTAGATCGCCTTCAGATAATCCTGGACGGACTCGGAAAGCATTATTTATTTTATCCCGGCGCAGGCCGGATCGCGGATCGCCGAGCCGAGAAAGATGCCCTCTCGTGCGTTATTTCTCCTGCGCTTTGGTGGAATGATGCTCCGGCGACGACACAGTGTGCCTCGACCGGCCGATCGGTGTTACTATATCCACAAGCCATGATCGCATTCTGGATCAGCATTGGGTGTGGTCTGGCCGGTTACCTGATCGGCTCCATACCGTTCGGCTGGCTCATCGTCAAGTTGGTGAAGGGCATTGATGTTCGAGAGTATGGGAGCGGTCGCACCGGCGGGACAAATGTCTTTCGGGCGGCTGGAGTAGCAGCGGGGCTGACGACGGCCATCCTGGATGTGTTGAAAGGGGTGGCCGCGGTGCTAATCGTGCGTCAGTTCATCGCCGACACGGCAGGCTGGGCCGAAGCACTGGCCGGCTTTGGCGTGGTGCTCGGCCACAACGCATCGTGTTTCCTCAGCTTTCGCGGCGGCGCAGGCGGCGCGACAGCCGTCGGCACCAGCATTGCAATCTGGCCATGGGGCGGCTTGCCTGCATTCGCGATCGGTTCGCTGATGCTGTTCGTGGGCGGCTACGCCTCGATCGCCTCGATGCTGGCCGGAACCACGGTCGCCGTCGCCAACACTGTGGGCGCTGCCCTGGGCGTGACCCACTGGGCATACGCGGCCTATGGCTGGGGCGTGCTCGGCCTGATCTTGATTGCTCTTCGGCCAAACATCGAGCGGCTGCGCGCCGGCACCGAGAAGCGCGTGTCATGGTTCAGGCGAACCGGCTCGGCGCGATCCGGTTCGTCGGCAACCCAGCAATGAACGCGACCGATCGCGTGGCTCTTGGATGAATCCATCTCGCCTGCGCCGAGTAGATATTTTGTATGAAGACGGCCATCTCGTCGCCGTCAACAAACCCGCCGGCATCACCACGATCCACGATGCCGCCCGCCCCGATGAGCCTGACCTGCACGCGCTGTTGCAGGCGCGCTTTGGCCGGCTGTGGCCGGTGCATCGCCTGGACCGCGATACCAGCGGGGTCATCGTCTTCGCGCGCACCGAAGCAGCTCATCGCAGCCTGAGTGAATGGTTCCAGGAACGCGATGTCACCAAGATTTACCATGCCATCGTGGTCGGCAGTCCTCCGTGGGTGGAGCGCACCGCCGACGCTCCGCTGCGAGCCGATGGCGACCGGCGTCACCGCACCGTGGTGGATGCGCTGCGGGGCAAACCGGCGGTGACCCACTTTCGCGTGTTGCAGCGCCTGAAGCGTTATGCGCTGATCGAGGCGCGGCCGGAGACCGGACGCACACATCAGATTCGGGTGCACGCTGCGCTGCTCGGTCACCCGATCGCAGCCGATGACCTGTATGGAGATGGCCGGCCGATCTTCCTCTCGCACCTGAAGCGCGATTACCGCTCGAACAGCCCTCAGGAACTGCCGCTGATGAGTCGTGTGGCACTGCATGCGCAGGGGTTGAGCTTGAACCATCCGGCCAGCGGAGAACCACTGGAACTTCGCGCGCCGTATGCCAAAGACTTCAACGCTACGATCAACCAGTTGAGCAAGCTAACCTGAGCGAGTTGTTTTGTCTTGCAGAAAAACTTCCCCTTGACGCAGCCAACGCTCCTGGTAGAATCTGTGCCGACGAAAAGTCCATATCCTTATACGGTTCACTTGCGGCGATAGCGCGAGCGATGTACTCGTTCGCGCCGTTTTGTCTTATCTCAGGGGTGTCAACTCATATGGAATTAAGAGACTTCAAGGCGCTACGCATTAGCCTGGCTTCGCCCGAACAGATTCGCTCCTGGTCCTACGGCGAGGTCACCAAGCCAGAGACGATCAACTACCGGCGCCTGCGCGCCGAGAAGGACGGCCTGTTCGACGAAGCGATCTTCGGCCCAACGCGCAACTACCAGTGTTACTGCGGCAAATACAAGAACATCCGCTACAAGGGCATCATCTGCGACAAGTGCGGCGTCGAGGTCACCCATTCCAGCGTGCGGCGGGAACGGATGGGGCACATCAACCTGGCTGCGCCGGTGGCGCACGTGTGGTACACCCGTCGGGTGCCCAGCTTTCTCGGCACCCTGCTGGATATCACCCGTCGTAACCTCGACCGGGTGCTGTACTTCGCCCAATACGTCATCACCTATGTGGACGAGGACGCCCGCCAGAAAGCGCTCAAGCGCCTGCAGGAGGAGCACGAGAGGCGCATCGCCGAGCTGGAAGCCAGGATGCGCGCCCAGGAAGACAGCGCCAGCGGCCGGCTGCTCAAGCAACTCGTCAAGCTTCAGCAGACGCTCGACGAAACCAATCAGGAATACGACAACAAGCTTCAGGAAGAAACCGAAGCGCTGATGAAGGCCGCCCAGCGCACTCAGCGCGAGATCGAGGCCAAGACCAACAAAACCATCCGCACCTCGATCCTCTTCGAGCCCACGGATACCGTCATCGCCCAGGAAGGCGAGACCATCGGCCGCGTCCACCTGACCGCGCTCAACCGCATCGTGAAGGAGCAGCTCAACGCCCTGGAGAGCAAAATCAATCAGGAGCGCGAGGCCAGGACCAGCAAGATCAAGGGCGAGATCGAAATCCTGCAGGGCAAGGTGGACGACGAATCGCGGGCGCTGAGCGAGCGCCTGGCCGACGAGATGCAACAGCTCACCGCGCGCTACTCCGCCGACAAGGAAGACCTGGAGAACCTGGCGGTGTGCCAGTTCATGCCGGAGAGCCGGGCGCGCGAGCTAAAGATGAAATTCGGCCAGGTGTTCAAGGCCGACATGGGCGCGGAGGCCTTCTATGAAATCCTGCGCCGCATTGACCTCGACCAACTGGCCAAAGAGCTGTGGCGCGAGGTCCGCCACTCGCTCAGCAAAGTCAAGAAGAAGAAGGCCATCAAACGCCTGCGCATCGTCGAGGCGCTGCGCAAAAGCAACAACCGGCCGGAATGGATGATCCTGACCGTGCTGCCGGTCATCCCCCCCGAACTGCGCCCGATGGTGCAGCTCGACGGCGGGCGCTTTGCCACCTCCGACCTGAACGACCTGTACCGGCGCGTGATCAACCGCAACAATCGCCTCAGGCGTCTGCTTGAGCTTGGCGCGCCGGATGTGATCGTGCGCAACGAGAAGCGCATGTTGCAGGAAGCCGTGGACTCGCTGATTGACAACAGTCAGCGCGGCAAAGCCCTCAGCCGCCGCGGCCGCCGAGAGCTGAAATCGCTCAGCGACATGCTCAAGGGCAAGAAAGGCCGCTTCCGGCGCAACCTGCTCGGCAAGCGCGTGGATTACTCCGGCCGCTCCGTCATCGTGGTCGGCCCCACGCTCAAGCTGCACCAGTGCGGCCTGCCGAAGACCATGGCCCTGGAGCTGTTCAAACCGTTTGTCATTCAAAAGCTGGTCGAGCTGAGCTACGCCAGCAACGTCAAGGGCGCCAAGCGCGTCATCGAGCGCGAACGTCCCGAAGTCTGGGAAGTCCTGGAGGACGTCGTCAAGACCCGCCCGGTTCTGCTGAACCGCGCGCCCACCCTGCATCGGCTCGGCATCCAGGCCTTCGAGCCGATCCTGGTCGAGGGCAAGGCGATTCAACTGCACCCCCTGGTGTGCCAGGCCTTCAACGCCGACTTCGACGGCGACCAGATGGCCGTGCACGTGCCCCTCAGCCCCAGGGCTGTGGAAGAGGCGCGCAAACTGATGATCAGCACCAACAACCTGCTGCGGCCGAGCGATGGCGAACCGATCGTCGGCCCCACCAAGGACATGGTGCTCGGCGTGTACTACCTCACGCTGCTCGACCCGCAACCACGCCGCGGCGATGGGCGCGCCTTCTTCAGCCTCGACGAGGTCGAGATGGCCTACGAACTGGGCCAGGTGCACATCCACGCCAAGATCAGGCTGACCGTGGACACCTACTTCGACGAGAACCACGTGCGCTACGCCGATGGGCGGCCGCGCCGTCGCCTGATCGAGACCACCGTTGGCCGCGCGCTCTTCAACCGCATCGTGCCCGCGGAGATGCGCTTCGTCAACCGCGTGCTGGACAAGGGCGATGTGCAGCGCCTGGTCAACCAGACCTACCAGGTGCTCGGCAACGACCGACAGGTTGAAGTGGTTTCCTTCGTGGACGACATTAAGGACATCGGCTTCAAATACGCCACCCGCTCGGGGGTGAGCATCGCCGTCAGCGACATCGTCGTGCCCGACGAAAAGTTCGAGATCCTGGCCGAGGCCGACGCCCGCGTGCAGGAGGTGGAGCGCCAGTACCGCCGCGGCCTGCTCACCGACGACGAGCGCGAGGCGCGCACCATCGCCATCTGGTCGGAGGCCAAGGACGCTGTGGCCAATGCCGTCAAAAAGTCCATGGATCCGGTGGGCAACCTCAGCCTGATGGCCACCTCCGGGGCGACCAAGGGCGGCTTTATCCCGATCACCCAGCTCGCCGGCATGCGCGGCATGATGGCCGACCCCTCCGGCCGCATCATCGCCCTGCCCATCCGCTCCAACTTTCGCGAGGGGCTGGACGCCCTCGAGTTCTTCATCAGCACCCATGGCCAGCGCAAGGGCCTGGCCGACACGGCCATGCGCACCGCCGATGCCGGCTACCTGACCCGACGCCTGGTGGACGTCGCCCAGGATGTCATCATCAACAAGGGGGACTGCGGCACCCAGGCCGGCATCTGGATTCGCGCGACCGACGACGTCGGCGGCCAGAAGATGAAAGACCGCATCCTTGGCCGCATGGCCGCCGCCGATCTGCTGCATCCCCAGACCGGCCAGGTCCTGTGCCAGCGCAACCAGATGATTGACGAAGCGGTGGTCGCTGCCATCGAGGCCGCCAAAATTGCCGAGGTCTATGTGCGCTCGCCCCTGACGTGCGAACTGGAACAGGGCATTTGCCAGATGTGCTATGGCCGCGACCTGGGGCGCGGCAAACTGGTGGCGGTCGGCGCTGCCGTCGGCATCATCGCCTCGCAATCCATCGGCGAGCCGGGCACGCAGTTGACGCTGCGCACCTTCCACACCGGCGGCGTGGCGGCCGGCAGCGACATCACCCAGGGTCTGCCCCGCGTCGAGGAACTGCTGGAGGCCCGCAAGAAGCCCAAGGCCGAGGCGCTCATGGCCGATATCTCCGGGCGCGCCCACATTGACCGGCTGGAGGGCGGCCTGCGCCGCGTCGTCATCACCAACCGGCAACTGCAGCGCGACGTGTACAACGTCCCCGGCAACTGGTCGCTGAAGGTTGAGGATGGCGACGAGGTCAAGGACAAGGCGGTCATCGCCACCCGCGGCGATCAGGAAATGCGCGTCGAGCACGGCGGGCGCGTGGTGCGCGACGGCATGACCATCACCGTGGTCTACGAGAAAAAGGACGAGGTGGAATACGACGTGCCCCCCGCCGCGCGCCTCCTGGTGACCGAAGGCCAGGAAGTGAACGCCGGCGATCCGATCACCGAGGGCACCAAGAACCCCCACATGCTGCTCAAGGTGCTCGGCCGCGAGGCCTGCCAGATGTACCTGCTCAGCGAGGTGCAGAAGGTCTATCGCTCCCAGGGCGTCAACATCAACGACAAGCACTTCGAGATCATCATCCGCAAGATGACCAATCGGGTGCAGATCACCACCGCCGGCGATAGCGATTACCTGCCCGGCGACCTGATCAACCGCCTGGAGCTGGCGCGGGTGAACGAAAGGCTGATCGCCGAGGGCAAGCGCCCGGCGGTCGGCGTGCCCATCCTGCTCGGCATCTCCAAGGCGGCCCTGGCCACCGAGTCCTTCCTGTCGGCCTCCTCGTTCCAGCACACCATTAAGGTGCTGGCCGGCGCAGCCATCGAGGGCAGGCGCGATGACCTGCTGGGCCTGAAGGAGAACGTCATCATCGGCAAGCTCATCCCGGCGGGCACGGGCTTCGACCCCAGCGTGGTGCAGAGCTACGAAGGGGTGCCGCTGTCCCCTGTCGAGCCCCCGCACAAGTCATCGCTCACCCAGCGCGCCGAGATGGCCCTGCTCGGCCTGGGCGAGAGCGAGTCGCTGCCCCCGGAGAACATCCCCTCGCTGGAGGACTTCCTCCCCAGCGACGCCAACGGCAAGAACGAGTAGCAAAGGGGGCGAGCTGGCGGCTCGCCCCCTTTCACCCAGACCGCTGCCCTAGCTGTTCCGGGCCTGTCGGCGGCCAGGCAATCGGAACTTTCAGCACCTCGTAGCCGGCCTCGCGCAGCTTTGCGCGCAGTTCGTCGTCGCGCCGGCGCTGCGCCTGCTCATAGTGCGGCGCGCCATCGCAGAACACCAGCGTGCGCGGCGCGAAGAAGAAGTCGGCCACGCAGGATGGCTCCGCGACTCGGTACTGGGCGGCATCGGGCAGCCGCCGGCCTTCCTGCGCCAGCCCGCGCAGGTAGCGCCGCTCCAGCTCCGAGCG
>Ga0308411_10001945_pt1 | contig 14065 bp, 11 predicted proteins | sample HotsprottomLayer_2_FD_203530 | JGI IMG/M metagenome (GOLD analysis project Ga0308411, IMG submission 203530) | Hot spring phototrophic mat microbial communities from Octopus Spring, Yellowstone National Park, Wyoming, United States -... | ecosystem: Environmental > Aquatic > Thermal springs >...
GGCGAGCTGCCGGTTCTCTTCCACGACGTGCTCGAGGAAGCCGACGCCGCCGAGGGCGGGCGGGAGCTTGTCCGGGAGGAGCTGGCCGGGCTTTCGCGGCCGGAACAGCAGCGGCGATTACAGGAATAGTTGCGGCAGGCGGCGGCGCGCAAGCTACGGTTGAGTTCGGGGGCGATCGATCCGGAGAGACCGCTGCTCGGCTACGGGCTGGATTCACTGGCGGCGCTCGAGATTGCCTACGAGGTCGAGCGGCGCCTGGGTGTGGCGTTTCCGCTCGAAGCGGTGTTAGAGGGCGCTGGCGTCAGCCGCCTGGCGGCCCTCGTGGCCGAAGCGCTGGCCCGGGGTCGGGTGACGGAGCCTGAGATCGGAGCGCGGCGGCGTCTGAAGGCTCCGCTTGCTTTCGAGCAGGAGCGTCTCTGGTGGCTCGAGCAGCTCGCACCGGGCAGCGCCGCTCGCCACATTCCGGCGGCGGTGCGCATACGGGGCGCCTTGGACGTGGCGCTTCTGGGGCGCTGTGCGGGCGAGCTCGTCGAGCGCCAAGCGTCGCTTCGAACCTGCTTCCAGATCGAGCAAGGAACCCCGGTAGCCATTCTGGAGAGCTCGCCGCCGCCGGTGGCCGTGGAGGAGGCAGCGGACTTCGAGGACGCGCTGGCGCGAGCCACCGAAGAGGCGCGTCGACCGTTCGAGCTGACACGAGCGCCTCTATGGCGTTTCTGCGTGTGGCGGTGGAGTCCGGACGACCAGCTGTGCCTGGTGGTCCTCCACCACTTGATCGGCGACGTGTGGTCCGTACGGCTCTTTTTTGAGGAGCTTTTTGAGCTTTACCGCGCCAAGCGCGAGGGCCGGGCGGCCAACCTTGCGCCGCTCGGAGCCGACTACGGCGAATTTGCCGCCTGGCAACGCGAACGTCTTGCGGGAAGGCGGCTCGAGGAGCTCCAGTTGTGGTGGCGCGAGCATCTAGCCGGCGCGCCGCGACTCAGCCTTGCGGCAGGGCGTTCGGGCGCGGGCAAGGCGGTCTATCAGGCCGGCTTGGAGCGCTTTGCGGTGAGCGGCGAGCTCTGGAGCCGCCTGCGGGAGGCCGCCCGGCAGCGCGGAGTGACGCTGTTTACGCTGTCGGCCGGCGCAATGGCGGCGCTGTTGGCGCGCTGGACGGGCCGGACCGATGTCGTCTTCGCGATCGCGGCGGCCCGGAGACCGCGTGCCGAGCTCGAACGCCTGATCGGCTACTTCGCCGCGCCCACGCTGGTGCGGATCGATCTGCGCGGCGATCCGGATCTGGCCGAGATCGTCGAACGCACCCGCCGGGAGCTTGCCGCGGTCTATGCGCATGAAGAGCTGCCGTTCGGCCAGGTGGTGGAGGCGGCTGGTTGGGGATCGTCGCCGTTTGTGGCGGCCATGCTGAGCCTGGTGAAGGGTCCGCTCGAAGGTGAGGCTCCGGCCGGGCTTGCCTGGGAGGCCGTGGAGGTCGACACTGGGGCGACCGATTTCGAGCTGTTCCTCACGCTTATTGAAGAGGCGGACGGGTTGCGAGGCCGGGCTGTGTACGCGGCCGAGCTTGTCGAGCCGGCAGAGGTTCGAGCGGCGGTCAAGCTCTATCTCAAATTACTCGAGGATTTGGCTGATGGCGCCGCGCGGCGACTGAGCGAGTTCGACGCGGGCGGGCTGTCGTTTGGCGGTGAGCGCGCAAGCGCGACGGTGGCCTTGGCGGCGACTTTTACAGCCGAACCGGTCGAGGAAGTCCTGGCGTTCTGGTTTCGCGAGCTAGCACTCGAGTATCGGATCCGGTTTGCTCCTTACAATCAGGTCTTCCAGCAGTTGCTCGACCCGAGCAGCCTTCTTTCTGCCAATCGCGGCGGGGTGAACGTCTTGCTGGTGCGCCTGGCGGACTGGGTGCGGGCAGAAGCGGAAGAGCCAGAGCGGGTAGCCGGCGAGTTTGTCTCGGCGCTTCGTGCGGCAGCGGGGCGCGCGGGGGCGCCGTTTCTCGTCGTTGTTTGTCCGTCTCAGTCGGACGGCGAGCGCGTGGCGCGCGCCGAGGAGGCGATTGCGACGGCTTTTGCCGGGTCTTCGACCGTGCAGGTGATTCGCCACGAACAGATCGCCGCGCTCTATCCGGCGCCGGTGGTGTTCGACCCCCACGGAGACGAGCTTGGAGGCGTCCCCTACCAGCCGGAGTATTTCGCGGCGCTGGGCACCTTTCTGGCGCGGCGGATCCATGCGCTGGCGGCGGCGCGCTACAAGGTGATCGTGCTCGATGCCGACCAGACGCTCTGGCAGGGTGTGTGCGCCGAGGACGGCCCGGAGGGCGTGAAGATCACCGAAGGGCGACGCCGGCTGCAAGAGTTCATGCGCAGGCAGCGTGAGGCGGGGATGCTGCTGGCGCTCGTCAGCAAGAATAACGAAGCCGACGTGGCGGCCGTTTTTGCCGCGCATCCCGAGATGCCGCTCGGCCGCGAGGACTTCGTCACGTGGAGAATCAATTGGAGGCCGAAGTCGGAGAACCTGCGCGATCTGGCGCGGGAGCTTGCCCTCGGCCTGGACAGCTTCATTTTTGTGGACGACAATCCGGCGGAATGCGCCGAAGTGGAGGCGAACTGTCCGGAGGTGCTCACGCTCGCGCTGCCGCAGGCCGACGAAGAGATTCCGGGTTTCCTCGAGCATGTCTGGGCGTTCGACCGGTGGGCGGTCACCGAAGAGGATCGGCGACGTGCCCAGATGTACGGAGAGCGGCTGAAGCGGATCCGGCTGGCCCATCAAGTGGGAACGTTACGGGAGTTTCTGGAGGCGCTGAAGCTGGAAGTCCGGATCGAGCCGGCTCGGGCGGACGAGCTGGCGCGTGTGGCGCAGCTCACTCACCGGACCAATCAAATGAACGTCGCACCGCGCCGGCGCAACGAAGCGGAGGTGGCGGCGCTTGCGGGGAGCGGGTTGGAGTGCCAGGCGGTTCACGTGGAAGACCGCTTCGGCAGCTACGGACTGGTGGGTGTCATGATCTTTCGGAGCACGGCTGAGGCGCTCGAGGTCGATACCTTCCTGTTGAGCTGCCGGGCGCTCGGTCGTGGCGTCGAGCACCGGATGCTGGCGCGGCTTGGTGAGATCGCCTTGGCGCGAGATTTGAGTCGAGTGGTGATCCGCTATGTCAAGACGGCGCGGAACGAGCCGGCTTATGCCTTTTTGCACGAGACGGGCGCCGAGTGGGAGCAGGCGGTCGATGGCGGCTGCTTGTTCACCTTTCCGGCGGCGTGGGCGGCTCGGGTGCGCTATGACCCGGAAGTTCGTGCGCCGGTGGCCCCGGAGCCGGAGGCGGCTGCCGCGGCCGGAGCGCCCTCGGTGGATTACGCTCGCATCGCGCATGAGCTCCGGGACCCGGCGAGGATCCTTGCCGAGGTACGCGCGGACAGGCAGCCGGCGCCGGCAGAGACGGCCGCGTACGAGGCGCCGCGGACGCCGCTTGAGGCCGAACTCGCCGCGATATGGGCTGAGATGCTTGGCGTCAGCCGAGTCGGGGTTCACGATAACTTTTTCGATCTGGGTGGCCATTCGCTTCTCGTGGTCCAGATGTTAAGCCGTGTACGAGAGCGCTTCGAGGTCGACCTCCCGCTCGACGTTGTGTTCGCCGGCAACTTCACGGTGGCGGAGCTGGCCAAGGCGATCGAGCTGGATCGGATCGAGAAAGCCTCTCCGGATGAGTATGCGGCCTTGCTTAGGGAGTTCGAGGGGCTGACGGAGGAGGAGCAGGGCGAGGGAACGGCGTGAGGATGCGAGTGTTGCTCACCTCCGGTGCGATGCATGTGCCGCCGCGCGGAGGCTCGACGCGGAGCAACCTGGCCTGGCTCCACCATCTGGCCTCGCGCGGCCACGACTGCTCGATTGTGGCGCCGGCGGCGGCAGCCGACACGCCGGAGCGTCAGGCGCGCCTACGAGCGGATCTGGAGGAGCAGGAGATCCGGGTGGAGTACATCCGGTGCGATCGCCGTTCGGGGTGCGACGTTCTGCGCCAAGGGGAGATTACTCTCTACGCGGTACCGGAGCCCGGGCGGCTGCGGACGGTGCTTGCCGCGACGATTCGCGAGCTCGCGCCGGACTGGGTGCTGGTTTCAAGCGAAGACTTCGGCCAACTGCTTCTCGGCGAGGCCGAGCGGGCGGCGCCGGGGCGGGTCGTCTATTTGGCCCATACGCCCCAGATGTTTCCTTTCGGGCCGGCGAGCCTGAATGCGAACCCGTACGGCGCGGAGCTGGTGAGGCGGGCGGCGGGCATCGTCGCAATCGGCAACTATACGGCCGACTATGTGGAGAAGCATTTGGGCCGGCGCCCGGCGGTCATTCATCCTCCCGTCTATGGCTCTGGGCCGTATGCGCGGCGGGATCCGGAGGCGGATGGACTGATCGTGATGGTGAATCCCTGCGCGGTAAAGGGGATCTCCATCTTTCTGGCGCTCGCCCGCCGGTTTCCTCAATACGGATTCGGAGCGCTGCGAGGCTGGGGCACGACAACCGAGGATTTTTTAGCGTTGCGTGAGCTGCCCAACGTGACCCTGCTCGCCAAGGCGCGGCACATCGAGGCGGTCCTGCGGAATACGAAGATTCTGCTGGCGCCCTCGCTGTGGGCCGAGGGCTTCGGTCTGATCGTCATGGAGGCCATGCTATTCGGGGTGCCGGTGCTGGCGAGCGACCAGGGCGGCCTGCCCGAGGCCAAGATGGGCACCCGGCACGTGCTGCCGGTGCGGCCGATCGAGCGCTACAGGGCAGTCTTCGACGAAAACCGGATGCCTGCGGCCGTGGTGCCGGAGCAGCACATCGAGCCGTGGGCGCAGGCGCTCGAGGAGCTGATGAGCGATGCCGAGGCATACCGCCGGGAGGCGGATGCGGCGCGTGAAGCGGCGCTGCGGTTTGTGAGCACGGTACGGGCGGAGGCCTTAGAAGAGTATCTACTCGGGCTTGAGCCGGGAATGCCTCTGGAGGCGTCCGGCGCGGACGTGCGGTCTCAGGAGGAGCTCGCGCGGCAGCGGCGCAAGATGCTCGAGAGCAGGCTTCCTCAAAGATTAAGGCCGGGCGAGGGCTAAGGGCGCGTGCGGATCCTGCTGGCACAGAACTCGCAATACTATCCGGCCTACGGCGGGGGAGATAAATCCAACCGGCTGCTTATGGAGGGGCTGGCGGCTCGATCCCACGTTTGCGAGGTCGTCGCACGCGCGGCGGCCATGTTCGGCGAGGAGGTCGAGCGCAAATACCTTGAGGAGCTGGCCCGGCGAGGTGTCGCGCCGCTTGCCCTGGAAGCGGGACTGGTGCGGCTGGCGCTCAACGGTGTGGGGCTGCGTGTCGTCACGGGCAGGAGGAACTTGCGGGCCGGACTCTCCGGCGCGATCAAGGAGTTTGATCCGGACGTCGTCTTACTGTCGACGGACGATCCGGCGCAGATCTTTTTGGAGGCGGCGCTCAAGGCGAAGCGCGCCGCGTTGGTTTACCTGGTCCGAACGACGCTCGCCCTGCCCTTTGGACCGGAGGCGGCCTTTGCGAGCCAGGAAAAGGCCGAGCGGTTGCGGTTGGTGGATGCGGTGGTGGGGGTGAGCCGCTACGTCGCCGATTATGTTCGTCGCTGGGGCGGGATAGCGGCCGAGGCGCTCCCGATCTCGCCTTTGGAGGCCGGGCCTTATCGAGAACTGGGCCGTTGGGACAACGAGTTCGTCACGATGGTGAATCCCTGCGCCGTCAAGGGAATCGCCATCTTCTTGGGACTGGCTGATGCGCTGCCGGAGGTTCGATTCGCCGCGGTGCCCACTTGGGGGACGACACAAGCTGACCTTGAAGCGTTGAAAAGTCGGCGGAACATTACCGTAATCGAGCCTGCGGACGATATCGAACGAATTCTGGAGCGCACGCGCGTCCTGCTGGTCCCCTCGCTCTGGGCGGAGGCGCGGGGACGTATCGTCGTCGAGGCCTGGCTGCGCGGGGTGCCGGTGCTTGCCGCCAACGTGGGCGGCATCCCCGAAGCGATGATGGGTCTCGAGTATCTCCTGCCTGTCCGGCCGATTCTTCGGTACAGGCATCAGCTCGATGAGCAGATGGTGCCGGTGGCGGATGTGCCGGAGCAGGATGTCCGACCGTGGAAGCGGGCGCTCGAGGAGCTGCTCGCGGACCGCGACCGATACGAGAGACTTTCGCGCGAGGGGAGGCGGAGGGCGCTCGAATATGCGGCCGGCCTGAGCGTGGAGCCGCTCGAGGGATTGCTCGAGCGCGTGGTAAGTCTGCCGCGGCGGAGGTGGACTGCCGCTTCAAGACCTGTGGCGGCAAGCGTCACCGAGAACCCCGGTCCTAACAAGCGTGCTTTGCTTGCCGCCCATCTCCGTCGACGGGCGGCGGAGGGGGTAGACCGGTGGTTTCCGGGGTTGCGGCCCGGCGATGAGGCGCAATTGCGGCTGTTCTGTTTCCCATATGCGGGCGGAGGCGCGGCGGTTTTCCGGGGGTGGGCGGCGAGACTTGCGCCCCGGGTGGCGGTTTGTCCGGCGCGGTTACCGGGGCGAGAAGCGCGCATCCTGGAACCGCCCGCGAAGCGGATCGAGGAGCTGGTGAGCGGCCTCATGCGAGCTCTGGCAACCGAGGTGGTTCGGCCGTATGCCCTGTTCGGCCACAGCATGGGGGCGCTGGTGGCCTTCGAGCTGGCGCGGCGGCTCCTAAGAGACGGGCAGCCCGGACCGCGGGCGTTGCTTGTGGCAGCGGCGCGCGCGCCGCAATTGCGCAGGTCTGTCGCAGGACCGGAGCCGGGAGAACAGGAGCTGCTCGAAGAGTTGGAGCGGCTGGGCGTGGGGAAGGAGGTTTTCGAAAGCGAGGATCTGCGGCGACTCGTGCTGCCGGCCCTGCGCGCCGACGTCGCTCTCTGCCGAGCCTATGTCTACGAGCCCGGGCCGAAACTCTCGTGCCCGATCACGGTCTATGCGGGGGCCGAAGACGCACGTCTGGCGCTGGAGGCTCTTGAGGCCTGGCGGGAGCAGACCACAGGCGAGTTCCGCCTGCGGTGGTTCACGGGCGGGCATCTTTTCCTGCATACGGCGGAGGAGGAGCTGATCCGGGCGCTGCAAGAGGATCTGGAACGGGCGCAGGCGGGGAATTGACCGGCGCTTCGAAAGGCGGCCTCCAGCGTTTGCCGCGAGGGCGGCGGCTGGGGATTTCGCGGGCGATCCTCGAAACTCGGGCGGCGCAGATGTGATGGAGGCTTGCGCCGGCCGACGCGACCGGTCTATCATGGCCGCGCGATGCGACGGCGCGAGTTCACGATTTTCGGGGCGCTGGCGGCGGCTTGCCGGGGTCCGGAGCGGCCGCGCGGCGCGAGACCGCTGCGCATTACGGCCGTCAAGACGGTCGAGGTGCGCGGCGTGGCGACGGGCAAGGGTTTGGTGCTGCCTTGGGATCCCAAGCGCACGCCGCTAGATACCCGTGACTATGTCGTCACCCAGTTCCTGACCGATCAGGGTTTGGTGGGAACCACGATCGACGGCGATTATCGCCTTCCGGAGGGAATCGGCGCAGAGGTTCAGCGGCGGGCGGAGGCGTACTTTGTGGGCAAAGACCCGTTTGAGATTGGGCGACATCAGGCGGAGTTCTTCGACAAACAGCAGGCGCCGGTGCGTCTCTATTTCCTCGAGATCGGCCTCTGGGATATTGTCGGCAAGGCGCTTGGCGCGCCGCTTTACCGTCTCTGGGGGGCTGCTGCCGACAAGGTGCGGGCCTACGCGGCGACGGTCCATTTTGACAAGACGCCCGAAGAGCGCGCCGAAGACGCGCTGAAGTTCCGCGAGTTGGGCTTTCGCGCGATCAAGCTGCGTCTTCATCACATTGAGATGAAAGACGATTTGCGGCTGGCCGAGACGGTCCTGCGGGCGGTCGGAGACGGCATGGCCGTCATGGTGGACGCCAACCAAGCGGGCAAGAAGCCGGGCGATCCGCCGCCAGTCTGGGACTATCGGCGCGCCTCCGATATGGCGCGGGCGCTCGAGGAGATGGGCGTCTATTGGCTGGAGGAACCGCTGGCGCGCGGAGCACTGGAAGAGCTCGCGCGGTTGAGGGCGGAGCTGAAGCGGATGCATCTGGCCGGCGGTGAGGGAAACCGCGGCCTCCGCGAGTTCCGCGAAATTCTAATCAAGGGCGCCTTCAGCTACATCCAGCCCGATCCGGTCGTCAGCGGTCCGATTTCCGTGGTGCGCAAGATTGCGGCGATGGGTGAGGCTTTCAGGGTGCTGTTCGGGCCTCACCACGGCAAGAGCGGTGTGGGGATGATGGCGAATCTTCACATGCAATGCGCGGCGCCGAACAGCGGCTATCTTGAGTATATTCACGATCCCGGCTACTGGAATCCGGAAGGGTTTCAGGTGGGTTTCGCCGCTCCTTACCCAGTCGATAACGAGGGTTTTGTCCGCGCGCCGCAAGCGCCGGGATTGGGCATCGTTTGGGATCCGGCGTTCCTAAAGCGGCACGGTCTGGAGCAAAGCTGAAGATTGACCGCTTCGGCAGCGCTGGGCTAAAGTGAAGCCAGAGGCGAAAAGCTGGGTTCCATGAGATTGCAATATACACGACGCGAGCTCTTTCAAGCGGCTGCGGCGGCGAGCGCGCCCGTTTTGGCGCGGGCGAACGCACCGTCGGCGCCGGTGGCAGTGGCGCGTTGCCGGACTTACGAGCCGGCGGAGCTTTACCCGGTGCTCGAGCGCATGTTTGACCAGATCGGAGGGCTGGGCCGCCTCGTCAAGGACAAGACCGTAGCCATCAAACTGAACCTCACGGGCACGGCTGATCGGCGGCTGGGCCACGCTCCACTTGAGCAAACCACTTGGACGCACCCGGCGGTGGTTCTGGCCACGATGCGCTTGATGGACCGCGCCGGAGTGCGGCGAATCCGCCTGCTCGAAAGCCCGTGGTCAACGGCAGAGCCGCTCGAAGAGTTCATGTTGAAGGCGGGCTGGGAGCCCGAGGACTTCGTCCGCGCAGCCCGGCGCGTGGAGTTCGAGAACACGAACTATCTGGGCTACGGCAAGCAGTATTACCGCTTCCCGGTGCCGCGAGGCGGCCATCTGTTTCCCGCCTACGATCTCAACCACTCCTATCGCGACTGTGACGTGTTCGCGTCGATCGCCAAACTCAAGGAGCACCTCACGGCCGGCATCACGCTGGCAATGAAGAACTCCTTCGGGATCACGCCGTGCACGATTTACGGGGAAGGGGCGGGCGAGGAGGAGCCGAGCCTGACGCCGCGCGGCGGGCGAGGCGCAGTGATCCATTACGGGCGGCGGGCGCCGTCGAAGAGCGCTCCGCAGGAGATCGACCCGAATTCACCGCGCGAGGGCGGCTATCGAGTGCCCCGCTGCGTGGCCGATCTGGCGGCGGCGCGTCCGATCGACCTGGCCATCATTGACGGCATCGAGAGCCAGGCGGTGGGCGAGACGGCGGGCTCGCGCGGGTCGTTTCCGGTCAGTCCGGGCTTACTGGTTGTGGGCACTAATGCCGTGTGCACGGATGCCGTCGGGGCCGCGCTCATGGGGTTCGACCCGATGGCCGATCGCGGTACGCCGCCGTTTGAGTTCTGCGACAGCACGCTGCGGCTGGCGGAGGAGTTGGGGGTAGGCACACGGGATCTAGCCCGGATCGAGGTGATCGGCACGCCGATCCGCGAGGCAGTCTTCGATTTTCGCGCGGCGCGCCGGCAGCGGGGCGTACCGCCGCCCGAGCGCCTGATTCCGAGGCGGCGGAGCTAGCGGGCTTCGGCAGAGCGGAATTGGGGAATTCGTATACTGTCCCCGATTTTCAGCGGGTCAGTTCCCAAGCCAGGTGAGGCAGCTCGGGTCCCAGGAGCTTCTCCCAGGCCAGGCGCACCGCAGCCGGTGAGCCCGGCAGGGAAACGAGAATCCGGCCGCGCCAGACGCCCGCAACCGCACGCGAGAGCATCGCCGCCGGCCCGATCTCGGCATAGCTGAGCATCCGGAACAGCTCGCCGAAGCCCGGCAGCGTCTTTTCCAGAAGACCTGCCAGCACGTCGCAGGTGGTGTCGCGGGTGGCGATACCCGTGCCCCCGTTGAAGATCACCACACGGGCCTCCGTGGCGGCGAGCTCCTCAAGCACACTTAAAAGGGCGGCCGGCTCGTCCGGGATGATCCGGTAGGCGACAAGGCGGTGACCGGCCTCAGCGAGGCGGGCTTCCAAGAAAAACCGGTTCTCGTCGGTTTCCGGGGTGCGAGAGTCGCTCACGGTCACCAGGGCAACGGGCACAGGCCCTTTCTCTTCGGCCGTCTTCCGGTGCTGCTGCGCGCTGGGAGAACCCGGGTTCATCTGCGTTGCACCGCCGGTATGCTACACTGGTTTCGAACCATTCCAGTCTAGCGAGGCATTATGTCCCGTGTTTGCCAAGTGACCGGGCGCCGACCGAAAAGCGGCCATCGTGTGTCCCACGCCAACAACAAGACCAAGCGCTGGTTCAAGCCCAATATCCAGTGGAAGCGCTTCTGGCTGGACAGCGAGAAGCGGTTCGTGCGGCTGAAGGTGAGCGCGGCGGGGATCAAAACGATCAACAAGCTCGGCATCGAGAAAGTGGTGGCAGACTTGAGGAAGAAGGGGGTGAAGGTCTGATGCCGCGGGTTCTCATCAAGCTGGTGTCGACGGCGGGCACCGGCCATTTCTACACGACGACGAAAAACCAGAAGACCAAGCCGGACAAGCTCGAGATCAAGAAATACGATCCGATAGCCCGCAAGCATGTTATTTACAAAGAGGCAAAGATCTCTTAGGTTGAAGGAGCGTGCTTGGTCTTCGCGAACTTAGTCCCATACCGCAGCCAGTAGAGCAAGCCGGCAATCGTCTTTGCGTCTTCGAGTTTGCCGGAGCGCAGCCAGGCATCCAGTTCCCGGCGAGTGAACCATCGAATTCGGATGCGCTCGTCCTCCATGGGACTGGCTCCGCCCGGCGCGAGACCGGTGGCCAGAAACAGCGTCATTTTCTCGGAGACGTAACCGGGGGAGGGGTAAAAGGAGGCGAGCTTCCTCCAGCCGCGAGCTCGGAACCCGGTCTCCTCGGCAAGTTCGCGGCGAGCGGCCCGAAGAGGCGTCTCCCCCGGATCGAGGCGTCCGGCCGGCAGCTCCCAAAGGTAGCGCCTCGCCGGCAGACGATACTGCCGAACGAGCAGGACACGTTGTTTTTCATCGACTGCCAGCATGACGGCTGAGCCGGGATGGTGGACGATCTCGCGGCGGATTTCAAAGCCGTCCGGGGCGAGCGCGCGATCTTGGGTGACGCGGAAGATCGGATTCGAGTAGACCTCGCGGGAGTCGATGACTCTCATGGGGCGACCTGTTCGATCGTAAGCGGTCCGACAACGTCGAGTTGGCCGGCAAGGCGGGAGGCGTCGCCGACCAGGACAATGGCGAGTGACTCCGGGTCGAAATAGCGCTGAGCGGCGGCCCGCACCTGGGAAGCGCTGACGGCGCGAACGCGCGGCACGAACGTATCGAGGTAATCGTCGGGCAAGCCGTTCAACTTCCGCGAGAGAAGCTGACCGGCAAGGGCGCCGGGGGTCTCCAAGCTGATCGCGAAGGTGCCGGTCAGGAAGTTGTGGGCGGTCTCCAGCTCCTCGGCGCAGACCGGTTCCTCGGCCAGGGAGCGAAGCTGATCGAGGAGCGCTTCAAGCGCCGCAGCGACGACCTCAGGCCGCACCTGGGTTCCGGCGCTGAACAGGGCCGATTCGCGCCGCGGCTCCAGGCGGCTGTGCACGTCGTAGCCGAAGCCCATCTGCTCGCGCAGGATCCGGAACAGACGAGAGCTTGCTCCGGAGCCGAGGACGGTGTTGGCGACCAGCAGCGGGAAGTAGTCCGGATGGGTTCGGTTGACGGTGCGGCGGCCGGCGCTGATATCGAACTGAACCGAGTCTTTGCGATCCACCAGCACGACCGAGCGGGCCGGTTCGGGGAATTCCGCGAAGGCGGGTTCTGGGGTGGCTTGGGGCTGCCAATCGCCGAAATGCGATTCGATGGTGTTGACGAGCCGGTCTCGGTCGCCGAGCGGCCCGACCAGAACGAGCACGGCGTTCTGGGGGCGAAGCAGAGAGGAGCGGAAGGCGACGAGCTCGTCACGTCCGATCCGTCGAATGGAGGCAGCCTCCGGCAGGAGGCGCGCGTAGGGATGGTCGCCAAAGACGAGGCGGCACAGCCGCTCGGAGGCGACGACGTCAGGCAGCGACCGCTCGTGAGCGAGCTCCTGGAGTCGGTTCTGTTTCCGCAGCTCGACCTCTTCTTCGGGGAAGCAGGCCTGGCGCGTCATGTCGGCGAGCAGCTCGAGCAACGTCGCGGTATGCTCGCTGAGCGCCGAGCCGGAGACGATGAGGAAGTCTGGCGTGGAGCGGGCCTCGAGCGTGCCGCCGATGGAGGCGACCTCCTCGGCGAACCGGCGGGCGGAGCGGGTTTCCGTCCCCTCCTTGAGAAGCTGGGCTGTGAGTTCGGACAGGCCGGCCAGCGGCGCCGGATCGAATCGCGCACCGGCATGAAATCCGAGGCGGAGATGGGTCAGCGGGAAGCGTCCGTCGTCGACCAGCAGCAGGGTCAGCCCGTTGCTGAGGCGGAACTCGTCGACCGCGGGGAGGCGATGGATCTGGAGCGGAGGCGTCACGGGCGGGCGCGTGCGATCGAGGCGGGGCGTCAACTTTCGTCTCCTTCGCGCCGGCCCGGAGCGATCTCGAGCACGGCCCGAACCGCCGGATCGAGACGGCGTTGCGCCGCCGACTGAATCTGTTCGGCGGTGACTTCGAGGAAGCGTTCGAGTTCGGTGTTCACGAGACCGGCATCGCCGTCGAGCAACTCGTGTCGGCCGAGAAGCTGAGCCCGGCCGATGTTGCTTTCCAGTTGCTTTACATGTTCGGCACGGAGAAAGCTACGAGCGCGTTCCAGTTCCTCGCGACTCGGCCCGTCGTCCTGGATCCGGCCGAGCTCTTCCATGACGTGGTCCAACACCTCGCGGGTACGGAAGCTGGGATGGTGGAGCAGGAAGATGCTGTAGGCGCCGGGGTCGATATAGTCCGAGGCGGAGGCGAACGGCCAGCCCAGGTTGGCTTCGTACTGGATAACGCTGCGGCGTCCTTTGACGAGGTTTTGCTGGAAGCGCGCGCTGGCGCCGGCGGTGAGGATCACGTCGAGGACGCCGAGCGCGTAGTAGTCGGGGCAGCGGCGGGGCGGGCCGGGAAATCCGAGAATCAGCGCGGGGATGCGGGCGTGGGGATCTTCGTAAACGGCGGACCGCTCGCCGTCGGGCTCCGGTTCGGTTGTTGACGGACGGGGCGGCGCGGGTTGCGGCTCGATGTCGTGAAAGTAAGCTTCGATCAGACGCTTCGATTCCTCGAGGTCGAAGTCGCCGGCAAGGACGAGCACGGCGTTGTTCGGAGCATAGTAGGTCTTGAAGAATCGGGCGACATCGTCGACGGTGGCCGCGTCCAGGTCTTCAAAGGAGCCGATCAGCGAGTGATAATTCGTCCAGTTGCGAAACAGGAGCCGGGGCCAGAGGTCGACGATGGCGGTGACGTAGGGCTGGTTGTCCAGCCGCAACCGCCGCTCCTCCTTGACTGCCTCTTTTTGATTGGCCAGATTCTCTTCGTTGATTACGAGGCCGCGCATGCGGTCCGCCTCGAGCCAGAGCGCTACGGGGAGCTTGTTCGAGGGGAGCACCTCGAAATAGTCGGTGTAGTCCGGGTGGGTGGAGCCGTTGAGGTAGCCGCCGTTGGCCTCGACGATTTGGAAATGGAGGCCCTTGGGGGCGTGACAGGAGCCCTGAAACATCATGTGCTCGAACAGGTGGGCAAAGCCGCTGCGGCCGAACTCCTCCGAGCGCGCGCCGACGCCATAGATCAGATAGACGGCGACGACCGGGGCGGTGGGATCGCGCGAGAGCACGACGCGGAGGCCGTTATCGAGCCGGTACCGCTCCAGGGGCAAGGTGAAGGTGGAGGATGTCATGGCTTGGGGCGCAGGGCGGCGAGGAAGCGTTCGAACGGCAAGGTGTTGAGCACGTCGCCCGGTCCAAGCCAGCCGCGGCGCGCCATCAAAACGCC
>Ga0308411_10001947_pt1 | contig 14058 bp, 12 predicted proteins | sample HotsprottomLayer_2_FD_203530 | JGI IMG/M metagenome (GOLD analysis project Ga0308411, IMG submission 203530) | Hot spring phototrophic mat microbial communities from Octopus Spring, Yellowstone National Park, Wyoming, United States -... | ecosystem: Environmental > Aquatic > Thermal springs >...
CGCAGGCCGTTCAGCAGCAGCGTAAACACGCGGCGGATGAAGTTCTCCTTCATCGCCCCGCGCCGGGCCTGGATGTGCTCCTGAAGCGTGCGGCCGCGCTCGTAGCGCATCACCAGGTACACCGTCTCGTTCGCGCGGAAGAAGTTCAGCACTCGCACCACGTTGGGGTGCGAGAGCTTGGCGAGCGCGCGCCCCTCCTCGAAGAAGCACTTCATCCCGTAGCGGAACGTGGCGAGGTTCTCCTCGGCGATCGAAGGCAGCACGTCGCCCTCGTGCCGCAGCGCGAGCGACGACGGCAGGTATTCCTTGATCGCGACCGGCTGGTCGTTCTCGTCGTGGGCGAGGTAGACGATCGAGAAGCCGCCCGCCGAGATCACCTTGGTGACGCGGTAGTTGTGGAGCTGGTAGCCCTCCGGCAGCGGCAGATTCGCTTGCGAGGGCATGGCGGCGCGGACGGAAGGCTTGCCCGGAGGCTTTGTTAAGATATCGACACGCGCCGCCGATTCTCTGCGTTTGACTCCGGCCTGTAAAGCGGCGCGCCCCCCTGGAGCGCGTACATTGCCGCGGTGGTCCGCATCATGGTGAGCAGCATGACCGGCTTCGCGACGGTGGCGCGGGAGCTTCCGCAAGGCACGCTCACCCTGGAGCTGAGGAGCGTCAACGGCCGCTTCCTCGACCTGCAGTTCCGCATCGCCGAGGACCTGCGCGCCGCCGAGCCCCAGCTGCGCGAGCTCGCGCTCGCGAGCCTCGGTCGCGGCAAGGTGGATTGTCGCGTGAGCTTTGCCCCCTCGCCGCTCGCGCGCACCGGGGTCGCGCTCGGCGCCGAAGCCCTCGCTCGGCTGCGCCAGCTCTCCGAGATCGTGCGTGCGGCGATTCCCGAAGCGCAGCCGTTGCGCGTCGCGGAGGTGCTGAACTGGCCCGGCGTGCTCGGCGACGACGCCGGGGGCGCGGAGGCGCTGCGCGAGGCGGCAGTGGATGCGATGCGCGCCGCGATCGAGCAGCTGCAGGCGGCGCGCGCGAGGGAAGGCGAGCGCCTCGCCGCGATGATCCGCGAGCGCGTGACGCGCATCCGCACCCGGCTCGCCGAGCTCGAGCCGATCGTCCCGCTCGCGATCGCGGGCTACGAGGAGAAGCTCGCCGCCAAGCTGCGCGAGGCGCTCGGCGCCGGCGACGAGGAGCGCATCCGGCAGGAGATCGCGATCTTCGGCGTGCGCATCGACGTCGCCGAGGAGCTGTCGCGGCTCGCCGGGCACCTCGACGAGGTCGAGCGCACGCTCGCCGCCGGCGGCGCGGTCGGCAAGCGGCTCGATTTCCTCATGCAGGAGCTCAACCGCGAGGCGAACACGCTGGGGTCGAAGTCGGTTTCGCGCGAGCTCTCCGCAGCGGCGCTCGAGTTCAAGCTCGCCATCGAGCAGATGCGCGAGCAGGTGCAGAACCTGGTCTAGCGGGAGAGGGCGCGATGCGGGGGCTGCTGTTCATCGTCGCCGCCCCCTCGGGCGCCGGCAAGAGCTCGCTCGTCGCGGCGCTGCTCGCCGAGGACCCGCGCGTGGCGCTGTCGGTGTCCTACACCACGCGCCCGCCGCGGCCGGGGGAGGTCGATGGCCGCGAGTATCACTTCGTCGATCGCCCGACCTTCCAGCGGATGCTGGAGGCGGGCGAGTTCCTCGAGAGCGCCGAGGTGCACGGCAACTACTACGCCACCTCGCAGCGCCAGATCGAGTCGATCCGCGCGAGCGGCCGCGATGCCCTGCTCGAGATCGACTGGCAGGGCGCGCAGCAGGTGCGGCGCATCTTCCCCGAGGCGATCGGCATCTTCATCCTGCCGCCGTCGGTGGCCGAACTCGAGCGGCGGCTGATCGGCCGCGGGCAGGATTCCGCGGCGACGATCGCGCGCCGCCTGGCCGCCGCCGCAGCCGAAATGAGCCATGCGGTCGAGTTCGATTACGCTATAATTAACAACGACTTCGACGAAGCGCGCCGGGATCTCGCGGCCATCGTGCGCGCCGCCCGGCTCACCCTGGCGCAGCAGAGCGCGCGCCACCCGGAATTATTCCAACTGCATGGATCGTAGATAATCGGACATGGCCCGAATCACCGTCGACGACTGCCTCAAGCGCATCCCGAACCGTTTCCAGCTCACGCTGGCGGCGACCTACCGTGCGCGCCAGCTCGCGCAGGGCGGCACGCCGCTGATCGAGAACGCACGCGACAAGCCGACCGTGCTCGCGCTGCGCGAGATCGCCGCCGGGAAAGTCGGCATCGAGATGCTGAACCGCGTGCACCAGAACTGATCCGAGTTGAGCTTCCGCGCCGGTGACCTGACCGTACTCGAATCAATCCCGGCCCCCGCTCGCGGCGGGTCGTCGGGCACGCGCGGGCGAAGCGCCGGGGGCACCGAGTGAGCGCGGTCGCGCCGCTGGAAAGCCTCAAGCAGACCGTCGCCGCGTATCTCAAGCCGGCCGACCTCTCGCGCCTGGAAGAGGCCTACCACTTCAGCGACGCGGCGCACCAGGGCCAGTACCGCAAGTCGGGCGAGCCGTACATCTCGCACCCGGTCGCGGTCGCAGAGATCCTGTCGCACTGGCAGCTCGACGCCCAGACGCTGGTGGCCGCGCTGCTGCACGACGTCCTCGAAGATACCAACGTCTCGAAGGAAGACATCAGCGAGCGCTTCGGGCGTCCGGTGTCGGAGCTCGTCGACGGCGTTTCGAAGCTCGACCGCATCGAGTTCCAGAGCGCGCAGGACGCGCAGGCCGAGAACTTCCGCAAGATGCTGCTCGCCATGGCGCGCGACGTGCGCGTCATGCTGATCAAGCTCGCCGACCGCCTGCACAACATGCGCACGCTCGATGCGGTGCCGGTGCCCAAGCGCCGGCGGGTGGCGCGCGAGACCCTCGAGATCTACGCGCCGATCGCGAACCGCCTCGGCCTCGACGCGCTGTACCGCGAGCTGCAGGAGCTCGCCTTCCGCCACCTGCACCCGATGCGCTACCGCATCCTCGCCAAGGCGGTGAAGGCGGCGCGCGGCAACCGCCGCGAGGTGGTCAACAAGATCCTCGAGTCGCTCAAGGGGCGGCTCGCGGACGCCGGCATCCAGGCGCAGGTGACCGGCCGCGAGAAGCACATCTTCTCGATCTACAAGAAGATGGTCGAGAAGCATCTGTCGTTTTCCGAGGTGCTCGACATCTACGGCTTTCGCGTGGTGGTGGAGAACGTGCCCTCCTGCTACCTGGCGCTCGGAGTGCTGCACGGCCTGTACAAGCCGGTGCCCGGCAAGTTCAAGGACTACATCGCGATCCCGAAGGTGAACGGCTACCAGTCGCTGCACACCGCGTTGATCGGGCCGCACGGGATCCCGGTCGAGATCCAGATCCGCACCCGCGAGATGAACCGCGTCGCCGAGACCGGCGTGGCTTCGCACTGGCTCTACAAGGACGACCCCGGAGCGCTGTCGGAGGTGCAGAGCCGGACCCACAAGTGGCTCCAGTCGCTGATCGAGATCCAGAACGCGAGTGGCGACTCGGCGGAGTTCCTGGAGCACGTGAAGGTGGACCTCTTCCCCGACGAGGTCTACGTCTTCACCCCGAAGGGCAAGATCATGGCGCTGCCGCGCGGCGCGACCCCGGTCGACTTCGCTTACGCGGTGCACACCGACATCGGCAACCGCTGCGTCGCGGCGAAGGTCAACTACGAGCTGGTCCCGCTGCGCACCGAGCTGAAGAACGGCGACCGCGTCGAGATCATCACCGCCGCCCACGCGCACCCGAACCCCGCCTGGCTCTCCTACGTGAAGACCGGCAAAGCGCGGTCGCAGATCCGGCATTTCCTCAAGACGATGCAGTTCGAGGAGTCCACCGCGCTCGGCGAACGGCTGCTCAACCAGGCGCTGCGGGCGCTCGAGTCGGACCCGCTGTCGGTGACCCCGGAGCGCTGGGACAAACTGGTGCGCGACTCGAGCGCCAAGTCGCGCGAAGAGATCCTGGCCGACATCGGGCTCGGCAAGCGGCTGGCGGCGATCGTGGCGCGCCAGCTGCTCGCGGCGAGCGAGCCGGCGCCGGCCGATGGGCGCTCGCCGGGGTCGATCGTGATTCGCGGCTCCGAGGGAATGGCGGTGCAGTTCGCGAAGTGCTGCCGCCCGATCCCCGGCGACCCGATCATCGGTTTCATCAAGAAGGGACAGGGGCTGGTGGTGCACACCCACGACTGCCCGACCGCGCTCAGGTCGCGCAGCGACCCCGACAAGTGGATCGAGGTTGACTGGGCGAGCGACACCGACCGCACGTTCGCGGTCGGCATCCGCGTGGTCGCGGCCAACCAGCGCGGGGTGCTGGCGAAGGTCGCGGCGGCGATCGCCGAGGCCGGATCGAACATCGACAACGTGAGCATGGACGACGAGCGCGGCGTGTACACCGCGCTCTACTTCACGATCGAGGTGCAGAACCGGCTGCACCTCGCGCGCCTGATGAAGACGCTGCGGCGCATCCCCGAAGTGGTGCGAATCGCGCGTCTGCGGGAGCAGGCGCCGCGCTGACGAACGATGCGCGAGGCGATCCCGCCCTCGCGTCGCGGCAACCGGAAGGAGGACGCGTGCGAATCAGGACCAACGGCATCGAGCTGCACTACACCGTCGACGGCGAGGGCCCGTGGCTAGTGATGAGTCACTCGCTCGCGTGCAACGGCCGGATGTGGGACCCGCAGCTGCCGGCTCTCGCGCGCCGGTTCAAGGTGTTGCGTTTCGACACGCGCGGCCACGGGTTGAGCGAGGCGCCGGCCGGCGCGTACACGCTCGAAGCGCTCGCCGACGACGTCAAGGGAATGCTCGACGCCCTCGGCATCCGCGCCGCGCACTGGGTTGGCCTCTCGATGGGCGGCATGATCGGCCAGACCTTCGCGCTCAAGTACCCGGGCGTCCTGCAGAGCCTGGTGCTCGCCGACACCACCAGCCGCTACCCGCCGGAGGCGGCGCCGATCTGGGCCGAGCGCATCCGAATCGCCGAGTCCCAGGGCATGGAACCGCTGGTCCAGCCGACCCTGGAGCGCTGGTTCACCGCGCCCTACCGGGCAAGCCACGCCGCGGAGGTCGCGCGGATCGCCGACATGATCCGGGCGACGCCGGTGGCCGGCTACGTCGGCTGCTCGCACGCGATCCCGCGCATCGACCTGACCGCGCGGCTCGCGGAAATCAAGCTGCCGGCGCTCGTGATCGTCGGCGAACAGGACACAGGCACCCCACCGGCGATGGCGCGCGAGATCCACGACAATCTCCCGGGCTCGGAGCTCGTCGTCATCGCCTCGGCCGCGCACCTCGCGAACGTCGAGCAGCCCGCGGCGTTCGACGCGGCGCTGTCCCGCTTCTACGATCGAATCGGCGCGTAGCGCGTTGACACGCCCGGGGCTAGGGCCGATCATTTGAAGCCTCATCTGTTGAGGCCTCAAGGATCGAGATGGCCGGGCTAGAAGGCCAGCACGCGGTCGTCACCGGCGGCGGGAGGGGGATCGGGGCGGCGATCGCGCGCGCGCTCGCGAGCCATGGTGCCGCGGTCTCGGTGCTCGGACGCGATCGCGCGCGCCTCGCGGCGCAGGCGCACGACCTGGGCGGCCCCGAGCGCGCGACGGCGATCGCGGTGGACGTCACCGACGAGCCCTCGGTGCGCGGCGCGTTCGCCGCGGCCCGCGAGCGCTTCGGAGCGATCGACATCCTGGTGAACAACGCCGGACAGGCCGAGAGCGCCCCGCTCGCCAAGACCGGGCTCGATCTCTGGCAGCGCATGCTCGCGGTCAACCTGACCGGCGCATTCCTGTGCACCCGCGAGGCGCTGCCGGAGATGCTCGGCCGCGGCAGCGGCCGCATCGTGAACATCGCGAGCACTGCGGGTCTGGTCGGCTACGCCTACGTCGCCGCCTACTGCGCCGCCAAGCACGGGGTGATCGGCCTCACGCGCGCCGCGGCGCTCGAGACGGCGCGCACCGCGGTCACGGTGAATGCGGTCTGCCCCGGCTACACCGAGACCGACATCGTCGCCGACGCGGTGGCCAACATCGTCGCGAAGACCGGCAAGACCGAGACCCAGGCGCGCGAGGCGCTGCTCGCCCGCAACCCGCAGGGCCGAATGGTGCAGCCCGAGGAGGTCGCGAACGCCGTGCTCTGGCTCTGCCTGCCCGGCTCGGGCAGCGTGACCGGGCAGGCGATCGTCGTCGCCGGCGGAGAAGTGATGACATGAACGACGCGGTCGTCGCGACCGTCGATCGCGAGTCCCGCGCCACGCGCGCCGACCATGAGGCGCTGCGCCTCTGGCTGCGGCTGCTCACCTGCACCAATCTGGTCGAGGGCGCGATCCGGTCGGAGCTGCGGCGCGAGTTCGACTGCACGCTGCCGCGGTTCGATCTGATGGCGCAGCTCGAGCGCCACCCCGAGGGCCTACGCATGGGCGAGCTGTCGCGCCGGCTGATGGTCACCGGCGGCAACGTCACCGGCATCACCGACCAGCTCGTGAGGGAGGGCCTGGTGACCCGCGAGCCCCCGCCCGATGACCGGCGCGCCTACGTCGTGCGCCTCACCCCGGCCGGCCGGCGCCAGTTCCTGCGCATGGCCGAGGTGCACGAGAGCTGGGTGGTGAGGCTGTTCGCCGGTCTCGGCGCGGCCGAGCGGCGGCAGCTCTACGCACTGCTCGGCAAGCTGAAGCAGAGCGCCCACGCGGCGCAGGCAGCTCCGTGAGCGACCGCAGCTATCTCGACTGGCCCTTCTTCGACGAGGCGCACCGCGTGCTCGCGCGCGAGCTCGAGGCCTGGGCGGGTGCCCACCTCGCCGCGGGTGTGGATCACCACGATGTCGATCGCGCCTGCCGCGCGCTCGTCGCCGGGCTCGGCGAGGCCGGCTGGCTCGGGTATTGCGTCCCCCGCGCCTGGGGCGGGCGCCTGGATCGGATCGACTCGCGCAGCCTGTGCCTCGCGCGCGAGACGCTCGCCCGGCACGAAGGTCTCGCGGACTTCGCGTTCGCGATGCAGGGGCTCGGCTCGGGCGCGATCTCGCTCGCCGGATCCGATGCGCTCAGGCAGCGCTATCTCCCACGCGTCGCGGCCGGCCGGGCGATCGCCGCCTTCGCGCTGTCGGAGCCCGATGCCGGCTCGGACGTCGCGGCGATGTCCACGCGCGCGCGCGCCGATGGCGCCGCGGTGGTGCTCGACGGCGTCAAGACCTGGATCTCGAACGGCGGGATCGCCGATTTCTACTGCGTGTTCGCGCGCGAGACCGACGCGCCGGGGGCGAAGGGCATCAGCGCATTCGTGGTGGACGCCGACGCGCCAGGCCTGCGCGTGGCCGAGCGCATCGAAGTGATCGCGCCGCACCCGCTCGCGCGCCTCGAGTTCGCCGGCTGTCGCGTGCCCGCGGCGCAGCGCCTCGGCGCGCCCGGCGAGGGATTCAAGGTCGCGATGCAGACGCTCGACATCTTCCGCGCCTCGGTGGCCGCGGCAGCGCTCGGCTTCGCGCGGCGCGCACTCGACGAGACGATCGCGCGCGCGACCTCGCGCCGGATGTTCGGCCAGACCCTCGCCGACCTCCAGCTCACGCAGGCGGCGATCGGCGACATGGCGACCGGCATCGATGCATCGGCGTTGCTCACCTATCGGGCCGCGTGGCTGCGCGACGTCAAGGGGGGGCGGACGACGCGCGAGGCGGCGATGGCCAAGATGGCTTCGACCGAGACCGCTCAGAAGGTGATCGACCGCGCGGTGCAGACCTTCGGCGGACTGGGGGTCGTCTCGGGCCAGACCGTCGAGCGGCTCTACCGCGAGATCCGCGCGCTGCGGATCTACGAGGGGGCGACCGAAGTGCAAAAGCTAATCATCGCGAGAGAGACCCTGAAGAACTGAGCCATGGGCTACACCGCTCACGTCGACACCTTCGCGCGCGATCGCCTGCCGCCGCCGGACGAGCTGCCGGAGTTCCTCCTCGACCGGCCGGAGTTCCAGTACCCGGCGCGGATGAATTGCGCGGTCGAGCTTCTCGACCGGATGGTCGCCGCCGGCCACGGCGAACGGCCCGCGATCCACGCGCCGGTGGACGGCAAGCGCTACACCTGCACCTACCGCCAGCTCCTCGTCCGCGCCAATCAGGTGGCGCATGCGCTGGTCGCCGACCTCGGGCTGGTCCCGGGTAACCGCGTCCTGCTGCGCGGCCCCAACAACCCGATGATGGCGGCCTGCTGGCTCGGCGTGATCAAGGCCGGCGGCATCGCGGTCGCCACCATGCCGCTGCTGCGCGCCAAGGAGCTGAAGCAGGTCATCGACAAGGCCGCGATCGGTCTCGCGCTGTGCGACCTGCGCCTCGCCGAGGAGATGGAGGTCGCGCGCGCCCAGTGCCCGACGATGCGCGAGGTCCGCTACTTCAACGGCAGCGGCGCGGGGTCGCTCGAGGCGCTGCTCGACGGCAAGCCGGCCGACTTCCCGAACGTCGAGACCGCGTCCGACGACGTCGCGCTGATCGCGTTCACCTCCGGCACCACCGGCCAGCCGAAGGGCTGCATCCACTTCCATCGCGACGTGATGGCGATGTGCGACGCGTTCCCGCGCTCGTGCCTGAAGCCGGCGCCCGAGGACGTATTCTGCGGCACCCCGCCGCTCGCGTTCACCTTCGGTCTGGGCGGCATGCTGTGCTTCCCGCTGCGCGCCGGCGCCTCGACCGTGCTGGTCGAGCGCCTGACGCCCGAGACGCTGCTCGAGACGATCCAGGACTTCCGCGCCACGATCTGCTTCACCGCGCCGACCTTCTACCGGCAGATGGCCCAGGTCGCCTCGCGCTACGACCTGTCGAGCCTGAAGAAGTGCGTCTCGGCCGGCGAGGCGCTGCCCGACGCGACGCGGCAGCTGTTCAAGCAGGCCACCGGGATCGAGCTGATCGACGGGCTCGGCTCCACCGAGATGATCCACATCTTCGTCTCGCACACCCCGGAACGGGTGCGTCGCGGCGCCACCGGCTACGCGATCCCCGGCTACCGGGCGACGGTCCTCGACGACGCGGGCAACCCCTGCGCGCCGGGGGTGGTGGGTCGCCTCGCGGTCAAGGGACCGACCGGCTGCAAGTACCTCGCCGACGAACGCCAGCGCGTGTACGTCCAGGGCGGCTGGAACGTCACCGGCGATGCCTACCTGATGGACGAGGACGGCTACTTCTTCTACCAGGCGCGCACCGACGACATGATCATCTCCGCCGGGTACAACATCGCCGGCCCCGAGGTCGAGGCGGCGCTGCTCGCGCACGAGGCGGTGGCCGAGTGCGGCGTGGTCGGAGCCCCCGACGAGGAGCGCGGCATGATCGTCAAGGCTTACGTCGTGCTCAAGCCCGGGTTCGTCGGCGACGCGGCGATGGTGAAGGCCCTCCAGGACCACGTGAAGGCCGCGATCGCGCCGTACAAGTATCCGCGCTCAATCGAGTTCCGCGAGTCGCTGCCGCGCACCGAGACGGGCAAGCTCCAGCGGTTCAAGCTGCGGCAGGAGGCGGCGAGCGACGCCGGCCTGCGACCGTGAGGATCGCAGTCCTCGGCGGCGGCAACGGCAGCTACGCCGCTGCCGCTGACCTCGCCGAACGCGGGCACGAGGTGCGCCTGTGGCGGCGCGATGCTGCGGCGTTCGCGCCCGTTCTGGCCAAGCAGTCGATCATCGTCGAGGACGTCGAGGGGCGGCGCGAAGTCGCGCTCGCGCGCGCGACACCCGATCTCGGCGAGGCGGTGCGGGGCGCGGCGCTCGTCGTGGTGCCGACCCCCGCGTTCGCGCAGATCGACATCGCGCGCGCGCTCGCGCCGCACCTCGCCGACGGGCAAGTCGTCTTCCTGCCGCCCGGCACCTTCGGCAGCTACGCGATGGCGCGCGCGATGCGCGACGCCGGCAGCCGCGCCGAGCTCGCCTTCGCCGAGACCGGCACCCTGCCCTACCTGGTCCGCAAGCACGGCCCGGCCGAGGTCGCGATCACGATCCGCGCCAAGCGCCTGCCGACCGGTACGTTCCCGGCGCGGCACGCCGCGCACGCGCTGACGGTGATCCGTGCGGCCTACCCTTCGGTCGAGCCGATCGAGGATGCGCTGTCGGGCGCACTGATGAACGCTGGGCCGATCATCCACCCGCCGCTCATCCTGATGAACGCCGGACCGCTCGAGCACTTCGACAAGTGGGACATCCACAACGAAGGCACGCAGCCGTCGATCCGGCGCGTCACCGACGCGCTCGACGCCGAGCGCATCGCGGTGCGCGAGGCGCTCGGCTACCGGCCCTACCACTTCCCGTTGCGCGACCACTACACGACCGACCGGTGGATGTACGGCGACGCGCACGACCGCCTGACCAGATCGGGCGACTGGCGCGAACGGATCGTGCTCACCGAGCACCGCTACATGCGCGAGGACGTCGAGTACGGCCTCGCGTTCCTCGTCTCGGTGGCCGAGTGGGCCGGCGTGCCCTGCCCGGTCGCGAGCGGCCTGCTCGCGCTCGGCGCCGCGGTGTGCGGCGCCGACTTCCGGCGCGACAGCCCGCGCACGCTGGAGGCGCTCGGGCTCGCCGGCCTCGACCGCGATGCGATGCGCCGGCTGCTGGAGGCGGGGCTGTGAGCCGCGCGGTCGTCGCCTCGCTCGGCGCGGGCCGGATGGGCCGCGGCATCGCTCAAGCGTTCGCCTACGCGGGACACGACGTGCTGCTGATCGACGCCAAGGAGCGCACCCCCGCAGCCGCCGCCCGGCTCGCGTCCGAGGCGCTCGCCGAGATCGACGCGAGCCTGGCCGCGCTCGCCTCCCTCGGCGCCTTCGACGACGCGGAGCGGCCGCGCATCGTCGGCCGCATCGCCGTCGTGCCGCGCGCCGAGGCGCCGGCGGCGCTCGCCCGCGCCGAGGTCCTGTTCGAGGGCGTGCCGGAGGTGGTCGAAACCAAGCGCGCCGCCTTCGAGTGGGCGTGCGAGCACCTCCGGCCCGACGCGCTGGTGGCTTCGACCACCTCGACCATGCTCTCGACCGAGCTCGCCGCGTTCGTGACCCGTCCGGAGCGCTTCCTCAACGCGCACTGGCTCAACCCGGCCTATCTCGTCCCGCTGGTGGAGCTGAGCCCACACGGCGGCACCGCGCCGGAGGCGCTCGCGCGGATGAGGGCGCTGCTGGAGGCGATCGGCAAGGTGCCGGTGGTGTGCGCCGCGGCGCCCGGCTTCATCGTGCCGCGGCTGCAGGCGCTGATGATGAACGAAGCCGCGCGCATGATCGAGCAGGGCATCGCCTCGCCCGAGGACATCGATCGCGCGGTGCGGTGGGGGCTGGGGTTTCGCTACGCCAACATGGGCGTGGTCGAGTTCATCGACGTCGGGGGCCTCGACATCCTCTTCTACGCCAGCCGCTACCTCGCGCGATCGACCCGCGACGACCGCTATGCCTCGCCGCCGATCGTGGACGAGCACATGCGCGCCGGCCGCGACGGCCTGCGCAGCGGCCGCGGCTTCTACGACTGGCGCGGCGTCGACGTGGCCGCCTTCCGCCGCGAGCTGCTGGGGCGCCAGCTCGCGCTGCTGCGGCAGCTCGGGATGCTCCGCCCCCCGCAGGCCTGAGGCGCCGATGACCGAGACCGCGACGTTCTCAGCCGGCGGCTACCGCTACATCCCGGCGGCGTTCCAGTTCTCCAGTGGCGTGGCGGCGTCGCCCGGGTTCGAGCTCGAGCGCGTCCGGCTCGCACGGCCGGTCGCGCTCGCGGAGGGCTTCGCGGCGATCGAGAGCCACCTCGCGGCCATCGGGCGGCCGACCGCGTCGCTCGCGCGGTGCGAGCTGCGCTCGCCTGCCCCGCTCACCGACGCCGGCTTCGCCGAGTTCAACCGCGCCTACGTCGCGACGCTCGAGCGCTGGGGGCTCGTCCGCGACGGCGCGAACCCGGTCGCCCGCACCAACGTCTGCCCGCGGTACGACCCGCCCGCGGCCCCCGCCCTGTACGCGTTCTGCTACACCGTCCCGGCAGGCGACGGCGCGCGCGCGACGTTCGCCCTGGCCGGGGCCGGCGAAGCGCGTCCCGGTCCTGGCCCCTACAGCGAGCGCATCGCGTGCTTCGGCGACACCTCGCCCGAGGGACTGCGCGAGAAGGTGCTGGTCGTCATCGCCGAGGTCGAGCGGCGGCTCGGCCTGCTCGGCTTCGACTGGCCGAGCACGCTCGTCACCCAGGCCTACACGGTGTACGACATCGGCCCGCTGGTCGGCGAGCTGCTCGCCCGCCGCGGCGCGCTGGCTGGCGGGCTCGTCTGGCACTACGCGCGCCCGCCGGTGATCGGGCTCGACTTCGAGCTCGACGCGCACACCGTCGCGCGCGAGCGGGTGCTCTAGGGCGCGAAGCGGTCCAGCACCTGCCCTGGCCCGCCGGCGAGCGGCGCGTAAGCCGCGCCGTCGAACACCCGCACGCCGTTCACCCACACCCCGTGCACGCCGCGCGGGCGGCGGATCATCCGCGTGCCGCCGCCGGGCAGGTCGGCGACCCGTTCGAGCCCCGAGATCCCCACGGTCGCCGGATCGAACAGCAGCAGGTCGGCGCACGCGCCCAGCTCGATCCGGCCGCGCCCCGGAATGCGGTACTTGTTCGCCGGGTCGCTCGTGAGGCGGCGCACGCCCTCGGCGAGCGGGAAGGCGCCGCGCTCGCGCACCCAGTGGCCGAGGAAGTGCAGGCCGAACCCGGCGTCGCACAGGAATTTCAGGTGCGCGCCGGCGTCCGACAGGGCCACCACGCCCGCCCGGTGCCGCAGCAGCGGCTCGACGCCAGCGTCGTCGTTGTTGAAGAACTTGCCGACGAAGGTGGTCGCCAGGTCGTCGGCGAGCGCGAGGTCGAACAGCGCATCGACCGGATCGACACCACGTTCGCGGGCGATCTCGGCGATGGTGCGGCCCTCGAGCGCGCGCACGGCGGGATCCGCCCCCGCACCGACCTCGATCTTGCGCCAGTCGCCCGCGAAGATCACTCCGGGCTTGGGCGCGGCGAGGTTCGCGCGGAACGCCTGGCGGAAGGCCTGGTCGCGATAGACGCCGGCGAGCGCCTCCGGCGCGGCCTGCTTCACCCGTGTGAACGCGTCGTGGCCGTACAGCACGTAGGGATCGCGCAGCGAGAAGTCGAACGACAGCGGCTGGCAGCTCGAGTGGATGTAAACCTCCCGGCCGCGCGCGATCGCCTCGCCGCAGCGCTGGTACATCGCCAGCGCGCGGTCGGGGTGCGCGTCGTTGAACATCGTGAGCACGGTGACCATGAATGCCGGGCGCCCCGTCGCCGCAGCGACGTTCTCCATGTACTCGGGCGTGGCGCGCGAGCCGGTCGCCGAGACGAACACGCCGCGCCGTTCTTCGCGCAGCACGCCGACGAGCGCCGCGAGCTCGTCGTCGGTCGCGATCGTGGAAGGCATCGGGCGCGAGCCCCAGCCGCTGTGATTGGGCGAGAACGACGAGGCGAAACCGATCGCCCCCGCACGCAGCGCCTCGCGCACCGTCTCGCGCATCCGCGCGAGCTCGTCGGGAGTCGGCTCGGCGCGCTCGCAGGCGGCCTCGCCCATCACCGCGGTGCGGATCGTCGAGTGCTGCGCCAGCACTGCGACGTTGGCGAACGGGCGGCAGGCGCGCAGCGCGCGCAGATACTCGGGGAAGGTCTCGAAGTCCCAGCGGGTGCCGGCGAGGAGTGCATCGAGGTCCATGCCCTCGACCACCGACAGGTTGCGCAGCAGCAGCTCGCGGTTCGCCGGCGGGCTGGGCGCGATGCCGAACCCGCAGTTGCCGATCACGCAGGTGGTGACGCCGAGCGAGGGCGACGGCGAGAGCGTCGGGTCCCAGGTGACCTGCGCATCGTAGTGGGTGTGCACGTCGATGATGCCCGGCATCAGGGCGAGGCCGCCGGCGTCGAGCGTCTCGCGCGCCGGCGCCGGCAGGGGACCCAGCGCCGCGACCTGGCCGTCCTTCACGCCGACGTCGATCTGGCGGGCCGGGCCGCCGGAGCCGTCATACACGGTCGCGCCGCGGATCGCGAGGTCGAGCACGCCAGGGTCCTCCGCGCCGGTCAGCGTTTCTCGAGCGC
>Ga0308411_10001948_pt1 | contig 14051 bp, 9 predicted proteins | sample HotsprottomLayer_2_FD_203530 | JGI IMG/M metagenome (GOLD analysis project Ga0308411, IMG submission 203530) | Hot spring phototrophic mat microbial communities from Octopus Spring, Yellowstone National Park, Wyoming, United States -... | ecosystem: Environmental > Aquatic > Thermal springs >...
ACCAAAAGTGACGAAGCAACTGCCAAAGAAGAGCGAAATTTGCCTGAAATTCGCATCGAGCCGATTCGTGTGCGAACCGCACCAGTAAAGCGAAAAACATTGGTGCAGTCGGTCTCTGCCACAGGTATTGCGGAAGCGATGCGTCGGGTTCAAATTTCTGCACGTATTTCTGCTGAACTTTTGCGCCTGAACGCCAAGGAAGGCGGATTTTATCGCACAGGCGATACGCTCTTACAGTTTAGTGATAAAGAATTCCGCATTGCATTGCAAGAAGCCAAAGAAGAATATCTCAAAACACAAAGCGACTATGTCACTCAGCGAAGTGATTACGCCAAACTTGCACCTTCAGAACGAAATAAAAATAACCTTGAAGACATGCGCCGTAAATTAGAAGAGGCTGAACGGGGCAAGCATCAAGGTAAAATTTCAGAAAAAGAGGTAGAACGATTGCGTGAAGAAGTTGAATTTTCAGAAATTCTATCGGGAGAAAAATTAGATGATATTTTGCGCACACGGTCAGGATTTGCAAGAGCGAAAACGCAACTGTTGCGCGCTGAACTCAATTTGCAAAATACAGTGATTCGTGCGCCGTTTGAGGGCTTTGCATCAGGCATAAAAGTCGCGCAAGGACAATTTGTTGCCACAGGTCAGCCATGTATGGAATTTGTTGATATTTCGCGCATTCGGGTAGAAGTTGGAATATTAGAGAAAGAAGTGCCGTATATTAAAGTCGGAAATCGTGCCAGAATGATATTTAGTGCGTTTGTGAAGGATACACTATTCGGAAATGTAACGGCGGTAAGCCCTATTATTTCACCAGAAACGAAAACAGCAAAAGCGATTATTGAACTTGCAAACCCACAGTTTAGAATTAAACCTGGAATGTATGCAACGGTTTGGATTGAAGCGGCATTTTTTCAAAACCGCCTCGCTGTGCCTAAACAAGCAATCGTAGAGCGAGATGGACGAAAAATTGTTTTCGTTGCTCAAAAAGAACCTGACGGAAAGGAACTTGCGAAATGGCATTATGTTCAAACGGGCGAGGAAAATGACAAAGAAATTGAAATTGTAGAAGGACTTGATGAAGGTCAAGAAGTAATTATAGAAAATAATTTTACGCTCTCTCACGATATGCCAATTTCAAGAATACCTTAAACGAGCCTGTATATGCACATTGCTGAAGCCTGCCTCAAACGCCCGATTGCAACCATGATGTTTTTTATTTCGGCGATGATTGTAGGCATTATTTGCTTTCAAAAATTAAGCGTGAATTTTCTCCCCGATATTTCTACGCCGCGCCTGACGATTAAAACTACCTATAAAAACGCTTCCCCTGAAGAAATGATGCGACTGATTACGATTCCCATTGAAGAGACGATGAACACGCTGACAGGCGTAAAAAATATCCGCTCACTAACACGTGAGGGCGTTGCATTTGTGCAAGTAGATTTTTACTGGGGAACGGACATGAACTATGCGTTTATTGACGCACGCGAAAAATTAGACCGCCTTAAAGTATTATTGCCCAAAGAAACAGAACGCCCAACAATCCTGCGAGTTGACCCTGCCAGCGAACCAATTATGATGATAGTAATTACGCCAAAACAAGATTCCCTGCGCGCACTTACAAAATATGAGCAAAGCCAAATCGCCGAAGTGGCTGAAGCTCTAATTAAACGGCGGTTAGAGCAACAGGAGGGCGTGGCACAAGCAAGCGTGTTAGGCGCACCTTCACGCGAAATTCGCATTGTGCTAAATCCTGACGCAATAAATTCACTCAAACTGACAATTCCCGACATTGCCAGAGAACTTGCAAGCCAGAATATTATTTTGCCCGGCGGAAGTATTCGGCAAGGTAATTTTCGCTTGCCCCTGCGATTAGAAGGCGCATTGAGAACACCAAGCGATGTTGCAAATGCAATCATTGCACGAACCAAAGATGGGCGCGAAATTCTACTTAAAGATATTGCAAGCGTAAGCGATGACTTTGCAGAGCCAAAAGGGATTACACTATTTAACGGTATGGAGACCGTTCAAATTGCTATTCGTAAAGAAGCCGCCGCCAATACGGTCGAGACGGCTAAAAGAGTTAAAAAAGTATTGGAGGAATTGCGTAAAGAATTGCCAATGTATTCTATCGCAGTTGTTTCTGACCAATCTATTTTTATTCAACGCTCAATAGATGACATTCTTAATGCGATTTACATCGGCGCACTGCTGGCGTTTCTGGTGCTGTTCTTTTTTCTGAACGAACTGCGTTATTCATTTGTCATTGCAATTACAACGCCAATATCGATTATTCTAACCTTTATTTTTCTATACATCTTCGGCGTTAATCTGAACATCATTTCACTGACAGGCATTGCAATCGGAATTGGAATGCTTGGCGATAATGCAATTATCGTCATAGAAAATGTTTCACGCTTGCGCGATGAAGGCATGGAGCGCACAAAGGCAATTATTGAAGGTGTAAAGGAAATTAATGTTGCCGCCGCCGCTTCTACTTTTACGAATGTCGCTATTTTCCTGCCCGTAATTTTCACAGATGGTATCGCACGCGAAATTTTTAGAGATATGGGTTTAGCCATGACATTCTCTCTTCTTTCATCACTGCTGATTGCCGTTACATTAGTGCCAACTTTACTGAATTGGGGATTTGGAGAAGTGGCATTCTCAACACGATTTCTACGGCTTTCGGAAATTTCAAATGCAATTCTGAATAAACGCTTGGATATTCAATTACGCACTATTGCCCTGTATGAACGAGTATTAAAATGGATTTTAGCAAAACGGCATGCAGTAGTCATTGGCTCATTTGCGATTCTATTGATAGCATTAGCATTAGGAACACTGATTCCAACAGAAATAGTGCCGAAGTTGGCGCAAAAAGAATTGCGACTAACACTCACATTTCCAAGCGGATACAGGTTAGAGCAAATGACGCAAACCGTAAAACGACTCACCGCAAAAATTTTAGAGCAAAAAGACGTAGAGCAGGCACTCGCACAAATCGGGCGTATTTCAGAAAGCGATGCAATTTTTTCACTTGACGAAACAAATACGGCAAACACTGCCATATTGGACATCGCTCTGACCGAAACCGCAAATGAAGCCAAGCTGATTGAAGATTTGCGCCGAATCCTGCACGCACAATCGCAAGAAATACCGGTTGAATTTTCAGTTCTGCGCAAACAAACAACACTTGAAAAAATTTTTCGCCCTGAAAAAGATGATTTCAAAATTAAATTGATTGGAAACCGCATTGCTGAATTGCAACAAACTGCGCCGTTGGTGCAAACGCTTGTTCAAAGCATACCTGAAATTCGAGATGTGCGGTCGGGGTTGGAAAAGGCACGCAACGAACTATTGCTGACGCTGAATCGCGAAGCCCTTGCACGGTACAACATTGAGCCTGCTTTGGTTGAACGCATAATTGAATCCGCAACAAGTGGTTACTCGGCAACCCTGATTCAAGATGCGATTCAAAAAACTTCACTCACGCTTTACATAGAAGATGAACAAGCGAAAACATTAGAAGAATTGCTTTCACAAAAAATTAAAACGCCTTCGGGATATGTGGAACTGCGAGAGTTAGTGGAAATTAAATCGCAACAATTTTACAGCGAGCGATTTCGTGAAAATGGCAAAAATCAAATTGTGCTGAAAGCCAATGTGAGTGAAGGTATTTCAGCAACAAGTGTTGTTGAAAAAATTGAAACGCAAATCAAACAAGCGGGAATTTTACCTGTGGGGGTTCGCCTTGAAATTGGCGGTGAAAATGAAGAAGTAAAATCTTCATTTAAAAGTCTTCTAATTATTCTACTCCTCTCACTCCTTTTAGTGTATATGATTTTAGCGGCGGAATTTGAATCACTACTTTATCCATTGGTAATTATGCTCACCAGTCCGCTCGCCGTAATTGGCGCAATTTTATTCATGCTACTTGTTGGAGAAAGTTACAATGCGCTCTCACTCATTGGGCTGGTGATTATGGTCGGTGCTGTCGATAACGATGCAGTGATTGCGACAGATTTTATTGTTGAACTTCGGCGCAATGGTTATTCAAGAAACGAGGCGATTTTTCTTGGTGTCTCTAAACGCTTGCGCTCGATTGTGATGACAACTGTTACAACCGTCGTCGGAATTATTCCACTTCTTTTCAACATCGGCAGCGGCTCGGAACTTGGTGCATCGCTCTCTACGCCGCTCATTGGCGGATTGCTTGCGGCAACACTTTTCACATTAGTAACAATTCCAGCCGTTTTTACTTACCTTGATGTTGGGGCAAATAATTCGGCGCAACTTTCCGATGATGCAGTTTCAAAGTCAGTGCAATAAACTCGGATATTGAAAGTTCTTCCGCCCGCCGTTTGAAATCAAAAGGCACGCCTGAAAGGTCGTAGTGAAGTTTCAAGTTATTTTCCAAAGTCTTTCTTCGCATGGCAAATGCACGGCGAACCAACAGACGAAACGCAGTTTCTAACTCGGCAGGAACTTGTGAAAATTCGGGCTGAAAGGAAAGACGAATCACGGCACTATTGACCTTCGGTTGCGGCTTAAAGACGTGTTTCCCAACCTTGAAGCAATACTCAACCTTCGCAAAGGCTTGCAGTTGAACCGTGAGAATGCCGTATTCTTTTGTGCGCGGCATTGCGGAAAGTCGGCGTGCAACTTCATCTTGCACCAGCAAAATGGCTTCGCAAAGGTGGGCGCGTTCATCAAGCAGTTTGAAGAGAATCGGCGAAGTAATCGCGTAGGGGATATTGCCCAAAACTTTGAGTTTTTTTCCTTGCGCAATCGTCGCGAGTGAAAGGTCTAACACATCGCCCTCAATCAAATTTACGGTTGGAAATTCGGTGCGAATGAAATGCGCTAACTCTTTGTCTAACTCAACTGCCGTGAAGTGCGGAACCATCTTGGCAATGTGCTTGGTGAGTGCGCCGAAGCCGGGACCAATTTCAAGCACCGTGTCGTCAGCGGAAAGATGGGCTTCGGCAACGATGTTGCGCAAGATGTTCTCGTCGGTTAGAAAATTCTGTCCGAAACTTTTTTTCGGCACGACTTCGGTCTCTTTATATTTGACCTTCATTAAATTCTTCATTGAGTTGACCTTCTTGAAATCACAAACAAGATGAACACAAAACTTCACTCACGCGGCGATAAAGCCACACGCGCAGGTTTCGGCGAAGCCTTGCTTGAAATCGGAAGCGATGAACAAGTCGTCGCCCTTTGTGCCGACCTAACCGAATCGGTTGGCATGAAAAAATTTGCCGAAAAGTATCCAGAGCGTTTCTTCAATGTTGGCATTGCTGAAGCTAACATGACCAGTATTGCGGCAGGGCTATGTACAACGGGCAAAATTCCGTTCATTGGCACGTTTGCAAACTTTGCCACAGGGCGCAGTTTTGACCAAGTTCGGCAATCGGTCGCATACTCGGAAAAGAACGTCAAAATTTGTGCGTCGCACGCAGGCTTAACACTTGGCGAAGATGGCGCAACGCATCAAATTCTCGAAGATATTGGCTTAATGCGTTCACTGCCGAATATGACGGTGGTTGTGCCAGCAGATTTTAGCGAAACAAAACGTGCGGTCAAAGCCATTTACAAACATCACGGCGCAACCTACTTGCGCTTTGGTCGCCCCGCCGTCCCCGATTTTACGACTGATGAGATTCCATTTGAAATTGGAAAGGCGATTGAACTTCATTCAGGAAGCGATGTAACGGTGATTGCGTGCGGCGTGATGGTGTGGCGTGCGTTGCAAGCGGCATACCAGTTGGCAGAGCAAGGCATTTCCGTGCGCGTGCTGAATATGCACACGATTAAGCCGATCGATGTGCAAGCGATTTTGAAGGCGGCAAAAGAAACCGGCGCAATCGTAACCGCCGAAGAGCATCAAATCAACACGGGGCTGGGCGATGCGGTCGCAAATGTGTGTGCGCGAAGTTTCCCTGTGCCGATTGAGATGGTCGCCGTGATGGATAAATTCGGCGAATCGGGAACAGCAAACCAACTCTTAGAAAAATATGGACTCACTCACGAAGCCATCATGCAAAAAGTGAAAATCGTGTTGAAACGCAAACAAATGAACGCATAATGAGAGAACACGGATGGGACGGATTGGACAGATAAGACGCAGATTTTTTTCGGTGGGAATCCGTGAAAATCCGTTCAATCTGTGTGCTAATAATGATTCAGTTCTTTTTCTTCAAACAACATTTTAAGGAGTAATAACGATGAACAAAAAAGTTTTAATCGTTGGCACAACCGGCGTGTTGGGGCATCAACTTGTGCCGCTCTTGAACGAAAAAGGGTTTCATGTGCGTGGATTAGTGCGCCCGAAATCCTTGCACAAGACTAAAGATATGCCTGACTTTGAAATCGCACAGGGCGATATTATGGACGAAGACAGTCTGCGCAAGGCTTGCAACGGCATAGACTATGTGATTTCGTGTGTCAGTGCAGGCGAAAATAGAACTTCAGAATCGCGCGGCAATGCTGAACACTACGGACAAATGAATGTCATACATGCCGCAAAAGCCGCAGGTGTCAAACAGTTCATTTTTACTTCAACCCTCTTCCCAAAAAATTCGCTTGGATATAGTTTCGTGTGGGCAAAACTCATGACCGAAGAAAAACTGCGCGAGTGTGGCATGACCTACACCATCTTCCGCCCTTGCGGATTCTTCTACGAACTCTACTATCGCGGTGAGCCGATTGTCGAGAAAATCGATATGTTCCCGATTCTCGGCGATGGCAACACCATCACGCAAATGCTTGCGGAACAAGATGTTGCCAGAATGTATGTCGCCGCATTAGGCAATGAACAGTGCTTCAACAGAACGCTGGAAATTGGCGGCGGCACAACCATGAGTTTCAATGAGTTAATTGCGCAGTGGTCAAAAGTGCGTTTGAAATATGAAGGTCGCCCTGTGTGGCCACTACACATTCCGCTGACACCGACGCGAATTCTCGCTGAAATCATCAAGCCCTTTAATGAACAAATCTGGGGAATCGTGCATCTCTTGGATTTCAGTTACGACACCATGATGTGCGACATGAGTGAGCCAAAACGCATTTTGGGAATTGATAAACTGATGAGCCTTGAAGAATACATCACGATTGCCTACGAGAAGAAATACGCCCATCGTTTGAAGCGACAGGCAACCGCTGTTGAGCCTAAGGATTAAATGCAAGAACTTGTTTTAGCCTCAAAATCGCCACGCCGTCAAGCCTTGCTGAAATTGCTTCAACTGCCGTTTCGCATCTTGACGGCGGAAACAGGTGAAGAATTTGAGCCATCGCTTTCACCGAAAGAGATTGTAACCGAACTTGCGCTTCGCAAGGGAAAGGCGGTGCGTGAACGCTATCCTGCCGAAACGGCTGATAAAATCGTGCTGTCTGCCGATACGATTGTGGTGCTTGATGGCGAAGTGCTGAATAAACCGAATGATGACACGCATGCCTTTGAAATGCTTTCCAAACTGCAAGGCAGAACACACGAAGTTTTTACAGGCTTCGCGCTGATAAAAGGAGAATCAGTAGCAATGGATTTTGAACGCACTGCCGTTACATTCTCGCCTATGTCGGCTGACGAAATTCGCACCTACATTCGCACAGCGAAACCGTTGGATAAAGCCGGTGCCTATGGCATTCAAGATGATTTCGGCGCATGCTTTATTGAGCGCATTGAGGGCTGTTATTACAATGTGGTGGGGTTGCCACTCGCAAAACTTTACAAAGCACTCAAACAATTTGATGTATGAAGATTTACATCTTTCGGCACGGAGAAGCCGAAGACATCGGTAAAAACAGTGTGTTTCGCGATGAAGAGCGTCGCCTAACTGAAAAAGGAAAACAAGATGCGCAAAAGATGGGCGCATATTTGAAAGCCAAACAGCACAAACTTCAACTGCTCTTGCACAGCCCATTAGTGCGTGCGGTTCAGACAGCGGAAATGTTGGCGGCGGAATTAGGGTGCGAAAAAAAATCGGTCAATGAACTTTCAACCGACTTTGGCGTGCGAACTTACCTGGAAGTGCTGGGAAACTACATGAATGTGCAAACATTAGGCGTTGTGGGGCATCAGCCAACTTTGACCAAAGTCATTTCAACGCTGATTAGCGGCGAGCATCGCGCACAATTTCGCTTCGAGCCGTGTTCGCTTGCAGTGATTACGGTTGGCTCAACGTTGATGAGCGGCGAACTGCAACTGTTGCTTTCACCAAACGACTTGCCTTGAACTTACACCGCAGGCAATTCAATGCAGAAGGTTGCGCCTTTGTCTTTGCCTTCGGACTCTGCCCAAATTTTTCCGCCCATCATCTCGATGTATTTTTTGGAAATGTAAAGTCCAAGCCCCGACGAGTGTTCGCCGCCCGTAGGTTGAGAAGAAAGTTTTTGAAATCGTGCAAACAGTTTTTGCATATCATCTTCGCTTAATCCTTGCCCTTCATCTTTAACCGATATAAACACAGATTCGCTCGACGATTGGAGATGTTGAGACGGCTTCTTTTCACACTTGACAAAAATTTTCTTACTTGGCAGTGTGTATTTAATCGCGTTGGAGATAAGGTTATCCAAAACTTCCAAGAAGCGTTCCGAGTCAATGTTGGCTAAAAGGTTCTCGGCAATGTCAGAGTGAATCTCTTGTGCTTTGGATTGTGCTTTCGGAAGGTTCTGCTCGACGGCACTTTGCACAAGACTTGAAACATTTGCGACATGCAAATTCAGTTCGATTTTTCCAAGTTCAATCGCAGTCGATTGCAAGATACTTTTGACGAGATTGAACATTCGCTCCGACGCATTAAAGATGCTTTGCGAAAATTCTAAAACCGATTCCTTATCATCAGGAGAAGCATGGATAAGTTCGGCGAAAGTCATAATAGATTGAAGCGGGGCTTTAAGGTCGTGTGCGGCAAAGCCCATCAGTTCAGTTTTCAAATCGTTGAGTTCTTTGAGTGCGCGATTGGCTTCTGAAAGTTCTTGATTTTTCAAGCGATAAAGTTCGGCTTCCTTTTCCGACTTTTCTATCGCATTTGCAATTTGTTGATTGCGCAATTTCCTGCGAGCCTCTTCACTCATCAAACTTTCTTTGACATTCAAAAACGCTTTGTGATGAAAAAGTGCGTTCTTGTAGTCGTTCAGCAGCTCATAGAGTTCAGCGTAACTGCGGTGAATTTCATAGACAAGAGATTTGGCTTTAATGCTTTCAGCAATCGGAAGAGCGTGGCTTAAGTAAGATTGAATTTCAGACGCGTATTGCTGAATGTTTCCATTTTTGAGATAAAGATTAGCCAGTCCAAGTAACACCGAAGCCTCGCCGCGTTTGTCGCCCAGTTCTCTCATAATCGCAAGACTTTGCTCATAGTGCGAAAGTGATTCGCTTTCTTCGCCAAGAGTTGCATAAATCATGCCTGTATTACGCAACGCAACAGCTTTTCCTTGAAGGTCGTTAGTTTGTTCATAGAGCGCAAGGCTTTCACGAAAGCATTTCAAGGCTTCAGTAGGCGCGTTCAAGGTAGCATAAACATTTCCGATGCTCACAAGAACAGAAGCCTCGCCACGCCTATCTTGAATACCGCGATAAAGTGAAAGGCTTTTTTTGAAGTAATCCAAGGCTAATTCAAGTTCTCCTGAAATGACCGAAATGTGTCCGATGTTCGATGTCGTTGAAGCAATCCCGATTGTGTAGTTGAGTGTTTCATATTTTGGCAAGGCTTGTTCAAAGCATTCCATGGCTTTGGCGTATTCGCCGAGTTCCATGAAAATCAGTCCGCTGGTATTCAGTGTGCTGGCTTCGCCTGAAAGGTCGCCCAAATCTCTAAACAAGCGAGAGGCTTCGCTTAAATCTTTGAGCGCAAGTTCATAACTTGATAAGCGTTGGTGGCAAATGGCACGATTGCGCAATGCTTTGGCAATCCCTTGAAGATAATTGGCTTCACGAGACCATTTCTCAATAAGATGGCAAAGCACGACGCCTTGTTTAGGGTCGTTGCGGCTCATCTCCCAAACAGATTCATTGAGGTCATTGATGGTTTGTAGCAGGTCGCTGGCACCGTGCAACCGTGATTTAAGCTCTTCGGCAGTAATCATTTGCGGTGTGCTTCTATGGTTCGTGTTAAAACAGGATTAAGAGTACTCCAAACAGTTTGCGCAATGAGGCGATGCCCTTCAGCAGTTGGGTGAATACCATCAGGTAAATTCAGATTCGGATTCCCTGCAACGCCTTCAAGCAAAAAAGGAATGAGCGTAATCGAGTTCTTCTTTGCCAGTCTGGGAAAAATCGCACGGAACTTTTCAGTGTAATCTTTTCCCATGTTTGGTGGGGCTTGCATACCCGCCAATACAATCACCATATCAGGATTTTTCTCACGTGCTTTATCGATAATGCCTTGCAGATTTTTTTCGGTCTCTGATGGCGCAATTCCACGAAGCCCGTCGTTCCCGCCGAGTTCAATTACTAAAACATCAACCTTTTGTTTTAAGAGCCAATCAATTCGGCGCAATCCACCCGCCGTTGTCTCGCCTGAAAGCCCCGCATTGACAACTTTGAACGGCAACTTTTCTTGCTCAATTCTTTTTTGAATCAGCGAAGGAAACGCTTCAGCAACATCAAGCCCAAACCCCGCAGAAAGACTATCGCCCAAAAACAAAATCACCTTCTCGTCTTGAAACCCAAAAGCAAAAAGGAAGAGCAGTAACGCTAAAAACACATAACGCATCAGCAAAAAGAAATGCAACCTTTTATGATGGTTTTGGTTTAGGTGAAGTAAGTTTTCGTGTAATGCAAATTGATACAAATTTATGAATCAAATCAAAGTCAATGAAATCTTAACGAAAACTTATTCAAAGATGAGACAACAAGGCAAGATGTTGCTTATGCTCAAACGCGCCGCAAAACTTCAACAAATCCTCTTTAATAATGAGTCAAACAATTTTATCTGTCAAAGATTTAACTAAAACCTATCACAGTGGTGAACAACTGCTCACCGTGCTACATCGCGTCAGTTTTAGTTTGAACGAAGGAGATTCATGCGCGATTGTCGGACCGTCAGGAAGCGGAAAAACAACCTTGCTTGGATTGTGCGCAGGATTAGATAGACAAACTTCGGGCTCTGTGTCGCTGTGTGGCATTACGATTGATACACTTTCCGAAGATGAACGCGCCAAAGTGCGCAATCAATTCGTTGGATTTGTGTTCCAAAATTTTCAACTCATTCCCACGCTCACTGCGCTTGAAAATGTGCTGGTGCCACTGGAACTACGCGGCGAGAAGGTTGATGAAAAAGAAGCGATTGAATTGCTCGATCGTGTCGGTTTGGGAAAACGCTTGTATCACTATCCGGCGCAACTGAGCGGTGGTGAGCAACAGCGCGTTGCGATTGCACGCTCGTTTATCAATCGCCCAAAAATTCTTTTTGCCGATGAGCCCACAGGCAATTTAGACGGAGAGACAAGCGAGAAAATCGAGTCGCTTCTCTTTGAACTCAATCGCGAAGCCAAAACAACGCTCGTGCTGGTTACGCACAATCTCGACCTCGCACGAAAAACCGAGCGCATCATTCGCTTGAAAAACGGTGCCGTTGTGTCTGATACATTGAACGAGATTCAAAAAGAAAATTTTAATCCCACAACGATATGATTGCGAGTTTGTTTAATCGTTGGACTTGGGTGATGGCGTGGCGCGACAGTCGCACGCATCGCCAACGGCTCTTTCTTTTTATTTCGTCAATCATTCTCGGCACGGCGGCACTCGTTGCAGTTAATTCACTTGGTGAAAGTTTAGCACTTGCCGTGAGCAATCAAGCCAAGTCGCTATTAGGTGCAGACCTTGTGATTGAATCGCGTCAGCCGTTCTCAAAAGAACTTGAACGCGCCGTTGATTCACTTGCCGAAAAAGCAGACGTAGCGCGTGAGATTTCATTTGGCTCAATGGTCTATTTTCCCAAGCAAGCCAAAACGCGCCTCTCGCAAATCCGCGCCGTTACAGGCGATTTCCCGTTTTATGGTACGATTGAAACCGAGCCGAAATCCGCCTACCAAACGCTCAACACAGGGAGACACGCGCTCATCGATAACACACTCGCCATTCAATTCGGCGTGCAACTTGGCGACAGCGTTAAAATCGGCGACGTGAGTTTTCTTGTTAGCGGAATTTTGAAAGAAGTGCCCGGCGAAGCGGCAGTTGCGGCCGTGATTGGTCCGAGAGTGTATATCCCGCCAATGTATGTGGATTCAACGAACTTGATTCAAGTCGGAAGCCGCGTAACCTACAAAGCCTTTTTCAAACTGCCGAGTTCAATAAGTGCGAAAGCCGTTGTCGATTCGCTTAAACCAATTCTCAATTTGACTTCCGCCACCGCAACCACTGCCGAAGAGCGTCAGGCATCGCTTGGCAGAACGCTCGAAAATCTCTATCGCTTTTTGAACCTTGTTGGATTTATCGCTCTGTTACTTGGAAGCGTAGGCGTTGCGAGTGCGGTGAATGTGTATGTGAAGCAAAAGTTTCAGACCGTTGCAACGCTTCGCTGTATGGGTGCGTCATCAGCACAAACCTTTGCGATTTACTTGATTCAAACTTTTGCAATGGGACTTATCGGCGTGAGCATTGGTGCGGCATTGGGCGTATTTGTTAGCGCGTTTTTGCCAAGACTTTTGAGCGATTTCCTGCCGATTCAAGTCGAGTTCATCATCTCAATTTCAGCAATCGCTATTGGCGTATTGATTGGACTACTGATGGCGATTGCCTTTGCGCTCTTGCCGCTGATGGCTGTGCGCAACATCTCGCCGCTTCTCGTGCTACGCTCATCGGTTGATGATGAAAAAATCCAACAAGACCGCTTACGTTATGTCGTATTTGCATTTATCACGCTTGTTGTTTTGATGTTCGCAACGCTTCAAACGGATAGCGCGCTTTCTTTGGGCGAGCGATTCAAACAAGGTGCGTTCATCACGCTTGGACTTGGCATTTGTCTCGGATTGCTTGCGCTTGTTGCAAAAGGCACGATGGTTTCTGCGCGAAAGTTCTTTCCAAAGCGTTGGAACTATGTGTGGCGACAAGGCTTGGCAAATCTTTACCGACCAAACAATCAAACACTCGTGCTGATTCTCTCGCTTGGCTTCGGAACAATGCTCATTTCGCTGATGTATCTGCTCCGAGCCATGCTCATCGAACAAGTTGAACTCACGTCAAAAGAAAATCAACCGAACCTTGTCTTTTTCGATGTTCAAAGCGACCAGCGTGAAGGCGTAGAGAACTTGCTCGCCGCGATTGATGCGCCTGTCATACAAACCATTCCGATTGTTACCATGCGCATTGCGGCAGTGAAAGGAAAAACTGTTGCCGAAGCACGGCGCGATTCTACCATCAAAGGCGCGTGGCTTTGGGAATATCGCGTCTCGTATCGAGATACGCTCAACGAAACAGAATCACTCGTGAAGGGCGAACTCGGAAAGCCTGTAACCGCGCCAAGTGACAGCATCAAAATTTCCATCAATGAATTTTTAGCACAAGCATTGCAAGTGGATTTGAACGATGAAATCACCTTCGATGTGCAAGGTGTGCCTGTTAAATCATTTGTTGGAAGTATTCGCAAGGTAGATTTCAGGCGTGTGCAACCATCGTTTTCAATTTTGTTTCCGACAGGTGTGTTGGAAGATGCGCCGCAGTTTTACGCTGTGCTGACAAGGGCAACTGACGATGAACACTCTGCCGAAATTCAGCAAGCAATGGTTGAGATGTTTCCGAATGTCTCGGCGATTGATTTGGGTTTAATTCTTTCAACGGTAGATTCAATTTTGGATAAGGTCTCGATAGTGATTGAATTTATGGCGATGTTCAGCATTCTGACAGGTGTGGCGGTGTTAATCGGTTCGGTGTTGATTAGTCGATTTCAACGCATACGCGAGAGCGTATTACTCCGCACGCTCGGCGCGGTGCGTGCGCAGGTCGTTGCAATTATGACGGTTGAATATCTCTTGCTTGGATTTCTTGCCGCAATTTCAGGGCTGGTTTTATCGGCAGGTGCAAGCATGATTTTGGCTCAAAC
>Ga0308411_10001949_pt1 | contig 14050 bp, 8 predicted proteins | sample HotsprottomLayer_2_FD_203530 | JGI IMG/M metagenome (GOLD analysis project Ga0308411, IMG submission 203530) | Hot spring phototrophic mat microbial communities from Octopus Spring, Yellowstone National Park, Wyoming, United States -... | ecosystem: Environmental > Aquatic > Thermal springs >...
CGGGCGAGGATCTCGTTGCCGACCGCGTCGAGCATGTCGGCGCGGGTCTCGACCGGCGTCGCGGCCCAACCCGCGAAGGCGGCCCGCGCTTCGGCGATCGCCGCCTCGACCTGGGCCCGGTCGGCCTGGGCGTACTCGCCCACGACGTCGTCGGTGTTCGAGGGATTGACGTTTCTCGTGACCCCGACGCCCTCGACCCACTCGCCGCCGATCAGGTTCTTGTGCAGCATCCCCTGCCCTCCCGCACCCGCCGCCACGATAGCGGCCGGGTGGGAGCCGGCAAGACGGCCTCACCCCTCGGGCCGCAGGAGCTCCCCGGCCAGAGCCCCCTTGACCGTGCGCCAGGCGAGCGCGCCGATCAGCGCCACGAGCAGCACGTAGAGCGCCCAGGAGAGGGCCAGGAGGAGCGGTTGGCCGAGCCGCTCGGCGGCGACCGAGGTGGCGATGGTGAACGCCGCGAGCGGGAAGGAGTAGGCCCAGAAGCTCAACCCCCAGGGCAGGCGGGCCAGCTTCGGCGCCTGGATCAGCAGCAGGAGGAAGAAGAGCAGGGCGGCGGCGTAAAGCACGCGGCCGGAGGCGCCGACCTCGCCCGCGAGCTTGACCCAGGCGAGGAACGACACCGCGGGCGGGGCGATCAAGATGCAGAGCGTCGGCGAGAGCCGCGCCGGCATGGGCTGGTGGAACACCAGGCGGTTGAAGACCAGGGTCAAGAGGACGAGCCAGAACAAGAGCCCGACGCCGAAGAAGAACCAGGAGAGCTCGATCCAGCCCAAGGGCACGCCCGCGATCGGCACGAGCACGTTACCCACGGCCGGGATGAACCAAGCCGGGTTCAGATGCGGCGGCTCGTAATGCTGGGCCTCGATCCAGGTCGTCACGACCGCGAGCATGGCCACGAGATGGGCGAGCGAGCCCAAAAGCCACAAGGGCTCGGCCAGCTGCGGCAGGTGCGGGGCGAGCGCGGTCGCGACGAGCAGGAGCCCGATCGTGATCGCCGGGAAGAAGGCGATCCGGACCGGATGCCGCCACTCGGCCGCGACTTCCTTCGCGTGGTTCGCGAGCTTGAAGCCGTAAAGGCCCAAGAGCCCGAGATAAAGAAGACCCGTCACGGCGAGGAGCAGGAGCGCGAGAGGACCCAGCGCCGGCAGCAGCTGCGCCATCCGCTCGGTCGCGAGCGTGAGGCCCGCCGAGCCCATCACCGTCGCGAACACGCCCACCGGAAGATGCGCGAGCCCGGCCGCGAGGCTCGACCGGGCCGCCGGTTCCGCTGCGTGCATCTTGGTTCCTCCCGCCACTCGCGCGCCGTCCCTCCCGGACCGGCGCCCTCGTTATATGAGAAAACGCTCATGGAACAAGGGCCGCCACGGGGGGCTCCCGCGAGACGGCGCGGCGCTGTAGAGCCGGCGCCGCAGGCGGGGAGAAGCCACCATGAGCGTTCTGCGCACCGTCTCGCCGGTCGACGGCCGGATCGTCGTCGAGCGGCCCTTGGCCGATCGGGCCGCGGTCGAGGCCGCGGTCCGTCGTGCCCGCGCGGCTTTGCCGGCCTGGCGCGCTCGGGCCGTGGAGGAGCGCGTGGCGCTGCTGCACCGGGCGATCGACCACCTGGTCGCGAACCGCGAGGACATCGCCCGGGAGATCACGATCCAGATGGGCCGGCCGATCGCCCACAGCCCGGGCGAGCTGCGTGGGCTCGAGGAGCGGGCGCGCTGCATGCTGGCCCTCGCCCCCGAAGCCCTGGGTGAGGTGCGGGTGCCGGAAAAGCCGGGCTTCACCCGGTTCATGCGCCGCGAGCCCTTGGGCCTCGTGCTCGTCGTCGCCCCCTGGAATTACCCCTATCTCACCGCGGTCAACGCGATCGTCCCGGCGCTCGCAGCCGGCAACGTCGTGATCCTCAAGCACTCGCACCAGACCCCGCTCTGCGCCGAGCGGTTCCAGGAGGCGATGGACGTGGCGGGCCTGCCCGAGGGCGTGTTCCAGCATCTCCACATGGACCACGCGGCGACCGCAGCGCTGCTCGCCGAAGGCAAAGTCGACCACGCGGTGTTCACGGGCTCGGTCGCGGGCGGCCACGCGATGCAGCGGGCGGCCGGCGCGAGCTTTTGCGGGCTCGCCCTCGAGCTCGGCGGCAAGGATCCGGCCTATGTCCGCGCCGATGCGGATCTCACCCACGCGGTCGAGAACCTCGTGGACGGCGCTTGCTTCAACGCCGGCCAATCCTGCTGCGCGATCGAACGGATCTACGTCCACGAAAAGCTCTACGAGGATTTCGTCCAGGGCTATGTCGAGCTCGCCTCCCGCTACGTGCTCGACGATCCGCTCCTGCCCACGACCACGCTCGGGCCGATGGTCCGGCCGCAGGCGGCCGACTTCGCCCGTGGCCAGATCGCCGAGGCGGTCCGCGCCGGCGCGAAGGCGCTGATCGACCCCGCGCGCTTCCCGCGTGAAGCGGCGGGCTCGGCCTACATGGCCCCACAGTGCCTCGTCGAGGTCGACCATTCCATGCGCGTGATGCGCGAAGAGAGCTTCGCCCCGATCGTCGGCATCATGAAGGTGCGCTCCGACGAGGAGGCCGTGGCCCTCATGAACGACAGTACCTACGGCCTCACCGCGGCGATCTGGACGCGCGACCTCGAGGCGGCGATCCGGATCGGCGAGCGGCTCGAGACGGGCACGGTGTTCATGAACCGATGCGACTATCTCGACCCCGAGCTCGCCTGGGTCGGGGTCAAGGACAGTGGCCGTGGCGTGGCCCTCTCGCGGCTCGCCTACGAGCATCTGACGCGACCCAAGAGCTTCCACCTGCGCCATCCGGCTTGAGGTGGCGTGCGGGCGCCGGCCGGGGCGTCGGGGCTCGCGTTGACAGGCCGGAGGCCGCCGCCTATCTGCAATCGGCTGCTCCGGGACCGGCCCGGCTGGCGGGCTCCCTTCGTCGCGAGGTCGCATCCGAGCATGTTCGCCTCCCTCGCCAAGCGGTTGTTCGGCTCCGCCAACGACCGCATCGTCAAGGCTCACCGCAAGACGGTCGAGCGGATCAACGCCCTCGAGCCCGAGCTCGAGCGGCTCTCGGACGGTGAGCTCCGCGCCCGGACCGAGCTCTTCAAGGCCCGGCTGGCGAAGGGGGAGACGCTCGACGATCTGCTGGTCGAGGCGTTCGCCACGGTGCGCGAGGCCGCCAAGCGGACCCTCGGCCAGCGCCATTTCGACGTCCAGCTGATCGGCGGGATCGTGCTGCACAAAGGCGGGATCGCCGAGATGAAGACCGGCGAGGGCAAGACCCTCGTCGCGACCCTGCCGGCTTATCTCAACGCGCTCACCGGCAAGGGCGTGCACATCGTCACGGTCAACGACTATCTGGCCCGCCGCGACGCCGCCTGGATGGGCCAGATCTACGAGTTCCTGGGTCTCTCGGTCGGGGTGATCGTGCCGCAGCTCGACGAGGAGCAGCGGCGGCGCGCCTATGCCTGCGACGTCACCTACGCCACCAACAACGAGCTCGGCTTCGACTATCTGCGCGACAACATGCGCCACAGCCTCGAGCAGATGGTCCAGCGTGGGCATCATTACGCGATCGTCGACGAGGTCGACAGCATCCTGATCGACGAGGCGCGCACGCCGTTGATCATCAGCGGGCCGACCGAGGACAGCTCGCAACTCTATCGGGCCGTCGACAAGATCATTCCCGAGCTCGCGCCCGACGATTGGGAGAAGGACGAGAAGCAGCGTACGGTCACGCTCACCGAGAAGGGTCAAGAGCGGGTCCAACAGAAGCTCGCCGAGCTCGGCCTGTTGAAGGCACCCGATCTCTACGACATCGAGAACGTGACGATCGTCCACCACGTCAACCAGGCGCTGCGGGCGCACCACCTCTTCCGCCGCGACGTCGACTACATCGTCAAGGACGGTCAAGTCGTCATCATCGACGAGTTCACCGGGCGGATGATGCACGGCCGGCGCTATTCCGACGGCCTGCACCAGGCGCTGGAGGCCAAGGAAGGGGTGCCGATCCAGGCCGAGAACCAGACCCTCGCGACGATCACCTTCCAGAACTATTTCCGGCTCTACGAGAAGCTCGCCGGCATGACCGGCACGGCCGCGACCGAGGCCGCCGAGTTCGCCGAGATCTACAAGCTCGAGGTGGTCGAGATCCCGACCCACCTGCCGATGATCCGGAAGGACGAGGACGACGAGGTCTATCGGACGGCGAAAGAGAAGTACGCGGCGATCTGCCAGGAAATCGAAGAGGCGCACCGGCGCGGCCAACCGGTGCTCGTGGGCACCGTCTCGATCGAGAAGTCCGAGCTCCTTTCCGAGATGCTCGCGAAGCGGGGCATCCCGCACCAGGTGCTCAATGCCCGCTACCACGAGCAGGAGGCGATGATCATCGCCCAGGCGGGCCGGCTCGGCGCGGTGACGATCGCCACCAACATGGCCGGCCGCGGCACCGACATCCAGTTGGGCGGCAACGCCGAGATGCGGATCCGCCAGGAGCTCGGACCCGACGTCGCGAAAGACGATCCGCGGGCACGGGCGATCCGCGAGGAGGTCGCAGCCGAGCGCGAGAAGGTCAAGGCGGTGGGCGGGCTCTACGTGATCGGTACCGAGCGGCACGAGAGCCGGCGGATCGACAACCAGCTGCGCGGCCGCTCCGGCCGGCAGGGTGATCCGGGGCGCTCGAAGTTCTTCTTGTCGCTCGAGGACGATCTCATGCGGATCTTCGGGTCCGAGCGGATGGACGGCATGCTCCAGAAGCTCGGGCTCAAGGAGGGCGAGGCGATCGTCCACCGTTGGATCAACAAGGCGCTCGAGAAGGCGCAGCAAAAGGTCGAAGCCCGCAACTTCGACATCCGCAAGAACCTTCTGCGCTTCGACGACGTGATGAACGACCAGCGGAAGGTCGTCTACGAACAGCGCATGGAGCTGATCACGGCCGAGAACGTGGCCGATACCGTCAGGGACATGCGCCACCAGGTGATCGAGGAGCTGGTCGCCAAGCACATTCCCGAAAAAGCCTACCCCGAGCAATGGGACGCCGCGGGGCTCGCGGCCGACGTGCGGCGCTACCTCGCGCTCGAGCTGCCGATCGAAGAGTGGGTGAAAGAAGAGGGCATCGCCGACGAGGAAATCCGCCGCCGCCTGATCGACGCTTCCGATGCCAAGATGGCGCACAAAGTCGTGACCTACGGCGAGCCGGTCATGCGCATGGCGGAGAAGAGCCTGCTCCTGCAGATCCTCGACCATCTTTGGAAGGAGCACCTTCTCCATCTCGACCATTTGCGGCAGGGGATCCACCTGCGCGGCTACGGGCAGCGCGATCCGCTGAACGAGTACAAGCGCGAGGCGTTCGCGCTGTTCGAGGCGATGCTGCACCAGCTGCGGCTGACCACGACCCAGGTGCTCTCGCACCTCGAGATCCGGATCGCCCAGCCCGAACCGGAGCCGGTCCCCGCGGCGGCCGCGCCGCGTGCCCGAGCGCTCGCCATGGCCGACGGCGGCGACGGGATCGACCCGGGCGACCCGCGCAGCTGGGGCAAGGTCCCGCGCAACGCGCCCTGCCCGTGCGGCTCGGGGAAGAAGTACAAGCAGTGCCACGGGCGGATCGCGTGAGCCGCCGCCCAGGGTCTGGGCGACCGCGCCGCGGGTCATGACGGCCATCGCGGCCGGTCGGTTGTCGCGGGGCTTCGACCGGCCCATGCTCGTGGCCGGGCCGGCCGATCCGGGAGGCCACGGGTGTACGTGTTCGACAAGACCCGCCTCGACCTCGCTCGCGAGTTCAAAGCGAACCCTTACGGCCCGCACAGCCCCGATCTCCAATATCTCTTGCACCTGATGCGCCGTCCCTCGCCGGATCGGCCGTTCCATTGTCTCGTCGTCGACAAGGACGACGAACGTTGGACGCTCGCGCTGATGGAGCCGGGTGGCCGCCGCGCGCCGACCCTCACCAACCACGTGTTCACCGATCTCGCGGAAGCCGAGTGGTTCGTCTTCAAGTTGCGTTGGCGCGAGCTCGCGGGGGAAGACCTGCCGATCGACTGAGCCGCGTCGCGACCACCGCCGGAGCCGCCGATGACCACCTTGATGGGCTATTGCGACCGTTGGAGCGCGCGGCCGGGTGACACCGTCCGCTTCATGGTCTCCTGCAAGGGGGCGGCGCGCTACGACGCCCGGATCGTCCGACTGAAGCAGCCCTCGGCCGGGCCGCGCGCGACCCCCTTCGCGCCGGAGCCGATCGCGGCCGCCTGCGACGGCAGCTACCCGGCCCGCTGGCAGCCGATCCCGATCGGCTCCTTCGTGGCCGTGCCCGCCCATCCGCGGATCGGCGACCTCGCGAGCTTCACCCTCTCGGTCCGCGTCTGGCCGACGACGCCGGACCGCGGCCGTCAGGCGCTGCTCGGAACCTGGCGCGGGGACGAGGCCACGGGTTGGGTGCTCGCGCTCGACGAATCCGGGAGCCCCGCGCTCCGCATCGGCGCGGGCCCGGAGGCGGTGGCCGAGGTCGCGACCGGGGTGCCGTTGCGGGCCCGTCGCTGGTACCGGCTCTCGGCCGGCTTCGACGCCACGACGGGCCGCCTGTTCGTCCGCCAGGAGCCGCTCGAGGCCGGGGGCTTCGATCTCGACCGCCCGGCCGAACGGTCGATCACGACCTCGGTCCGGCCCGGCGGCGGGCCGGCCCCGCTCCTCATGGCAGCCGCGCAGGCCGGACCGACCGACGGGCCCGCGGCATGGGGTGGCATCCGCACCACCTGGCATTTCAACGGCCGGCTCGATTCGCCGCGTCTCGCGGCTTCGGCCTTGGACCCGGCGGCGGTCGCGGCCCTCGGCGCCGTGCCCTGGCCCGCGGGCCTGGCCGAGCTCGTCGTCGGGGCCTGGGACTTCTCGATCGGGATCGCGACCGAGACGGTCCACGACCGTGGCCCGCATCGCCTGCACGGGACCACCGTCAATTTGCCCACGCGCGCCGTCCCCGGTGCCGATTGGGACGGCTCGGTGGTCGATTGGACGCGCGATCCCTCGCACTACGGGGCGATCCACTTCCACGACGACGATCTCGTGGACGCCTGCTGGGACACCGATTTCACCTTCACCGTGCCGGCGGAGCTCCGCTCGGGCGTCTACGCCGCGCATCTTTCGGCGGGCGGGGCGGAGTTCTGGATCCCCTTCTTCGTCTGCCCACCGCGCGGGGAGGCCCGCTCGCCGGTCGCCTTCCTCGCCGCGACCGCGACCTACACGGCCTATCTCAACAATCGCGGCCGCTTCGCCTCGCTCGCGACCGAACTCTACCAGGGCCGGCTCTTGACCCTCGACCGGACCGACATGCTCCTGCTCGAACATCCCGAAATGGGGCTTTCGACCTACGATCGGCACAGCGACGGCTCGGGCGTGGCCTATTCGAGTCGGCACCGGCCGGTGATCAATTTCCGGCCGACCGGCCGCCACTGGAACTTCAACCTCGATCTCTTCATCGTCGACTGGCTCGAGTATCTGGGCGGCGACTACGACGTCATCACCGAGGAGCAGCTGCACGAAGAAGGGCTCGACCTCTTGGCTCCCTATCGGGTGGTGATCACGGGCTCGCATCCCGAGTACGACAGCCGCGAGATGCTCGACGCCCTCGAAGCCTATCTGCGCCGCGGCGGCCGCCTCATGTACATGGGCGGCAACGGCTTCTATTGGCGGATCGCGCACCATCCGAGCCGTCCGGGGGTGATCGAGGTGCGCCGCGCCGAGGGTGGGGTGCGGGCCTGGGACGCCGAGCCCGGCGAATCCTACCACGCCTTCACGGGCGAATACGGGGGGTTGTGGCGGCGCAACGGGCGAGCTCCGCAGCGCCTCGTGGGCGTCGGCTTCATCAGCCAGGGGTTCGACGCCTGCTCCTACTATCGGCGGACCGCGGCCGCCGCCGATGCCCGCGTGGCCTGGATGTTCGAGGGGATCACCGCGGAGATCCTGGGCGATTTCGGGATCCTGCAAGGTGGTGCCGCGGGGCTCGAGATCGACGCCGTCGATCCGAAGCTCGGCACACCGCCGCACGCCCTCGTCGTCGCCCGCTCCGAGAACCACTCGAACACCTACGAACTCGTGGCCGAGGAGGTGTTGATCCCGCACGGCTCGACGGATGCCACGATCAACCGCGACATCCGGGCCGACATGACCTTCTTCGAGACCCCGGGCGGCGGTGCGGTCTGGTCGACCGGCTCGATCGCCTATGCAGGTTCGCTCTCCTGGAACGGCTTCGACAACGACATTTGCCGGCTCACCACGAACGTGCTGCGCCGCTTCCGCGATCCCACCCCGTTCCCCTGGCCACCCCGCTGAGCGGCTCGCCCGCTCTGCCCCGGGAGGACCCGGCTCGGCAAGAGGGCGGTCCGGAAGCGGTAGCGACGCCCGAGCGCCGGGGCGCCGGGCGATGGCCCGCCACGGGCCGAAGCACGAGCGGCGGAGGAGCGCGACCACGTGCCGGAGCACGGCCTCGAGGACGAACACGATCGCGGACCATGACGGGGGACGATGCACGGGACCTCGCTCGTTGGGGCCCCCTTCTCCTCGCAGCGAAAGGTTGACGAATCGTTGATCCGCCGCGGCGCCCCGAGCCGTTGCGGGACGGCGCGCACCGCGCCAACGACGGGCGCGGACGCGAAGCGGCCCTCGGGCCCGATGTAACCGTCGAACCCGCCGGTGCCGTGGCCTCCGGACCGGCGGGCGCTCAACGATCCGTTAACCTTTCGTCGGCAGGATGGCGCTCGAGAGCGGCGGGTCGCGCCGCATCCAGCGGAGATCGCCGATGCCGGCGTTCATCGCCAGCCCTCATTGCCGTCGCCCCTGTAGCGAGGTGGCGCGGCACGGCTCGCTGCGTGCGGCGGCGGGCGCCGAGCGCGCGGCGGCGCCGGCCAAGGTGATTCTTCGCTGGCACGCGCTCTTCGGCAGCGATCACTCGACTGTCCGTCCCGAGCTCGGCACCGTGCTGCCTACCACCGACCCGCAACGCATGCGGCTCGACATCCGCGTCTGCGTGCAAGAAGGGGCGCATCGCGTGGAGGAGCTGCGTTGCCCGAGGGGCCCCTTCCACCGCCACCGCTCCCCGGGCCGAGCCGCTACCAAGGCCCGGCGGACGGCGAGCCCCGGCGCTTCCTCGGCCCGGAGCGGGGCCGCCCGGGTCGCCGCCCCCACGAGGCGACGCCGCTACCCGGCTGCGATCGCGAGCGGCGCGGCGTCGACCGGGTGGTCAGGCGTTCGAGACCCCGCCGTCGACGTTGATGATCTGGCCGGTGATGTAGCTCGAAGCCTCGTCGCAGAGAAAATCGATGACGCTCGCGACCTCGCGCGGGTGGCCGCGCCGCTTGAGCGGGATCTCGGCGAGCATCCGCTCGCTGCGCGCGCGATCGGCCCAGATGTGGGCCGGCATGCCGGTTTCGATGTGCCCGGGGGCGAGGCCGTTGACCAGCACGTGCGGCGCGAGCTTGCGCGAGAGGGCGCGGACCAGGCCCACGATCCCGGCCTTGGCGGCACTGTAGCTCACATGGTCGAACGAGCCGCGGCGAAAGGCGAGCGAGCTCACGAGCACGATCCGACAGACGACCTCCTCGTCGAACCGTCGGGACACCGCGACGCACATGTCGAAGGCGTTGGTCAGGTTGGCGGCCTGGACGCGGTCCCAGACCGGCCGCGCGTCCCGCGCGAAGTCCTCGGGCTCGAACAGGCCCGCCAAGTGGACGAGCGCGTAGACCGGGCCGTCGACCGCGTCGAGCGCCTGCTCGCAGGCCGCCGGGCTCGCGATGTCGGAGACCACCGGGGTGGCCCGGGCACCGACCCCGAGCTCGTCGACCAAGGCCTCGAGCGCGGCCGCGTCGCGATCGATCAGCAGGCAGCGGGCCCGCTTGGCAAGCAAAAGACGGACCGTTTCCCGGCCGATCCCGCCGGCCGCACCGGTGACGACGAACAGCCGACCTTCGTAGGACATACCCCGGCTCCAACGGCGCCACCCCAGGTTTCGGGCCGGGCTCGGTGCTGTCAAGCCGAGTGGCGGCCCCGCCCCCTCGCCCGCGACGGCGCGATCGGGTCATCGGCGCGGACTCCGGCCGGCCGGCGTTCCTCCCCGGCCGATCGCCGACTCCACCCGGCAGGTGGACGGGGGCAGCCGCCGGGGACGGCGTGGACCGGGGGCGCGACGACGAGACGGGCCACGGAAAGGCCGCGGGCGACCCCGGGCGCTGGGCGATCCGTACGCCGAGCCGCCACGCGGAACCCTCCCCGAGGGCCCACACGGTCGGACGGGCACCGATCCACGGCAGTGCCGAGCCACCGAGGCCACCCTGCCGGGCCTCGGGCTCGGAGCCGCAACCCGGAAGCGGCGGCCGGCGGTTTTCATGGCGGGGCCCGCCGGGAGTTCGGTCTCGATGCCGCCCTGCCGGGTATCGGCGCGCGACGCGCGAGCCTCGAGCAGCCGGCCCTCGGTCGTTCGCCCCCCTCGCTCACGATGCGCCACGGCCGTCCGACCTTCGACCAGCCGTTCCACGCCGATGTCCGCGCCCGTGGCCTCGAGCCCGACGCCACCGCAGCGCCGCGGGTCTCGCGGACCGCGGCGCAGCCCCGGCGACAGCGGGCGTCCGAGCCGATCGCATCGACCTCGACGCTTCGCCCGAGAAGCCGGACGGGCTCGTCGAACTCGAGGATCTTCGGCCGCTCCCGCGACCAGCTGGCCGCCCGGTGGGCGACGGGGGCATCGCGGCTTTGCCGGGCATCGCGCGCTCGTGCCGCGTTGGCGGGCCGGCATGGGCTCGGGCCCCGGGCCCGCGGCTGGAAGTTCGTGCTGCGGTGGCCGGACGTCGACCGGCACGGAACGGGCACCGGCCGGCCGGTTCGGGGGACCGCGTGAGCCGGGCGGCGCTCACCCCGTGCCGCCAGCTCGGCGGCCGCCATGCCGAACGATCCGGGCGCGCCGGAGCGCGGCTCGCTCGTCGCGTCCGGTAGCCTAGGGGTGGCCTCGGGCGCGCGGCCCGGCTAGCTTGCCGGCCGTCCTCCGCCGGACTCCCGACGGGCCGTTCCATGTCACTCCCTTTCTCCAGGTCGCCCGAGACCGAGGCCCACCTCGCCGGGCTCAACCCCGAGCAGCTCGCCGCGGTGACCGCACCCGACGGGCCCTTGCTCGTCCTCGCCGGCGCCGGCACCGGCAAGACGCGCGTGCTCACTTGCCGGCTCGCGCATCTGCTCGTGACCGGGCGAGCCCGGCCCTCCGAGGTGCTCGCGGTCACCTTCACCAACAAGGCGGCGCGCGAGATGGCCGAGCGGGTCGAGCGGCTGATCGAGCGCAGCGTGCAAGGCATGTGGCTCGGTACGTTCCACGCCATGGGTGTGCGGATGTTGCGCGCCCATGCCGAGCTGGTCGGCCTGCAGCCCTCCTTCACGATCCTCGACACCGACGACCAGCTGCGCCTCGTCCGGCAGGTGATCCAGGCGGCCGGGCTCGAGGAGCGGCGCTGGCCGGCGCGCGGTCTCCTCGCCCTGATCCAACGCTGGAAGGACAAGGGCTGGACGCCCGAGCGGGTGCCGGAGGCCGAGCTCGGCGATTTCGCGATGGGCCGCGCGCGCGAGCTCTACGCCGCCTATCAAGCACGGCTCGCCACGCTCAACGCCTGCGACTTCGGCGACCTTCTCCTGCACGCCCTCACGCTGCTCACCGCCCGGCCCGAGCTGCTCGAGCGCTATCAGCGCCGGTTCCGGGCGATCCTGGTCGACGAGTACCAGGACACCAACGTCGCCCAATATCTCTGGCTCCGGCTCCTCGCGCAGCATCACAAGAACATCACCTGCGTGGGCGACGACGATCAGTCGATCTATTCCTGGCGGGGTGCCGAGGTCGGCAACATCCTGCGGTTCGAGCAGGACTTCCCCGGTGCCACGATCGTCCGGCTCGAGCGCAACTACCGCTCGACGGGTCACATCCTGGGGGCGGCAGCCGGCCTCATCGCCCACAACCGGGCCCGCCACGGCAAGACGCTCTGGACCGAGGGCGCCATGGGCGAGCCCGTGCGGGTCGCGGGCCTTTGGGACGAGGAAGAGGAAGCGCGCTGGATCGGCCAGGAGATCGAGGCCCTGCAGCGGCGCGGCGAGCCCCTTTCCTCGATCGCCGTGCTGGTCCGCGCGGGCTTCCAGACCCGCGCCTTCGAGGAGCGCTTCATCCAGATGGGCCTGCCCTACCGGGTCGTTGGCGGGCCGCGCTTCTACGAGCGGCAAGAGGTCCGCGACGCGATCGCCTATCTGCGGCTCGTCGTCTCGCCGGACGACGACCTGGCGTTCGAGCGGATCGTCAACCTGCCGCGCCGGGGGATCGGGGAGGCGGCGCTCAAGACCCTGCACGCCGCCGCCCGGTCGAGCGGGCAGAGCCTGGTCCGCACCGCCCGGGCCCTGGTCGCGACCGACGAGCTGCCGGTGCGCAGCCGCGGCGCGCTGCTCCGTTTCTTGGACCAGCTCGACCGCTGGCGCGGCCGCTTGTCGGAGCTGAGCCCGCGGGCGATGGCCGAGCTCGTGCTCGAAGAGTCGGGCTACGTCGCGATGTGGCAGGCCGAGCGGACGCCCGACGCGCAAGGCCGGCTCGACAATCTCGAAGAACTCGCCGAGGCGCTCGAGGAGTTCGACGGGCTCGGCTCCTTCCTCGAACACGTGGCGCTCGTGATGGAGAACACGGTCGACGCGGGTGGCGAGGTCGTGAGCGTGATGACCTTGCACGGTGCCAAGGGCCTAGAGTTCGACACGGTGTTCCTGGCCGGCTGGGAGGAGGGCCTGTTCCCGAGCCAGCGGGCCCTCGACGAGGGCGGGACGCGGGCACTCGAGGAGGAGCGCCGGCTCGCCTATGTCGGGATCACCCGGGCGCGGCGCCGCTGCGCGGTGAGCTTCGCCGCCAACCGCCGGCTCTACGGCCATTGGACCAGCGCCGTACCCTCGCGCTTCGTGGCCGAGCTGCCGGCCGAGCATGTCGAGGTGCTCCACCGGAGCCCCGCGGCCCGACCCGATTGGGAGCTGTTGGGTGACCCGCTGCCGGCGGTGCGCCCGGCCCCCTTCCGCAGCCGCCGCGCGGTGGCCGAACCGGTGCTCGAAGGTCGGGCCGAGATCCTCGCCAGCCGGCCACCGGCCGGCAGCCGGAGCTTCCGGGTGGGCGAGCGGATCTTCCACGACAAGTTCGGCTACGGCCGGATCGAGGCGATCGACGGCGACAAGCTCGAGATCGCCTTCGAGAAGGCCGGCCGGAAGAAGGTCGTCGACAGTTTCGTGGACCCGGCATGAGCGGGCCTCCCGCGGCGACGGCCGGGCCGCCCGACGGGCCGCGGCTGCACCGGGTCCGACTGGTCGCACCGGCCGCGTCGATGCCCACCCTCCTCGAGCGGCTCGAGCCCCTGGCCGATGCCGTCTCGGTGTTCGAGCGGGAGGTCGACGAGGCGCTCGAGCCCGTCTCCTTCGAGGTCGACCTCTGGCTCGCCGAGCGACCCGACCCCGACCTGCTGCGCGCCCGGCTCGCGGAGAGCCTGGACGGGCTCGGGGTCGTCCTGCCCGAGCGGCTCGAGGTCGAGGAGCAGCCGCCCGAGACCTGGCTCGAGGCGGCGAGCCTCCGCGGGCCGCCCCAGCGGATCGGCCGCTTCCTTCTCCGCTCCGAGCCGGGCGGCCCCGCTCCACCCGAGACGATCCCAATCTGGATGGAGGCCGGCCTCGCCTTCGGCTCGGGCGAGCACGCCACCACCCGCGCCTGCCTCGAGGCGCTCGACCGGCTGGTGGTTCGACGGCCGCGGAAGGTCCTCGACCTGGGCTGCGGCTCGGGCATCCTCGCCATCGCCGCGGCCAAGGCCTGCCGCTGCCGGGTCTGGGCGGTCGACAACGATCCCATCGCGGTGCGGGTCGCGCGCGAGAACGTCCGGCGCAACGGCGTGGCCGACCGGGTCCGGGTGCTGCTCGGCGACGGGCTCGGCCGGGGCGCGCTACGCCGCGCCGCCCCCTTCGACCTCGTCCTCGCCAACATCCTGGCCGACCCGCTGATCGAGCTCGCCCCGGCGGTCAGGGGTGCGCT
>Ga0308411_10001952_pt1 | contig 14035 bp, 8 predicted proteins | sample HotsprottomLayer_2_FD_203530 | JGI IMG/M metagenome (GOLD analysis project Ga0308411, IMG submission 203530) | Hot spring phototrophic mat microbial communities from Octopus Spring, Yellowstone National Park, Wyoming, United States -... | ecosystem: Environmental > Aquatic > Thermal springs >...
GCACCCGCGAAATTGGCGTCAGTCCATTGGGCGACCCAAAAACCGCTCTCGGCGCCTAGGATCGCAAGCCCCACACTGAACAGAACGACCAGGGCGAGGCGATCACTCAGCAAGAATGACGTCGCCGCCGGCACAATGATCAGCGGCACGACCAGTACTGGCCCCACAGCATCGAAAGCCGTCACGACCGTCAATGACACCACTGTCATGAGAACGTAGTTCAGCGCGGCGGGTCGAAATCCGAGCGATTCGGCCAACATCGGATCAAACGTCGAAAGTTTGAGTTCTTTCCAGAAAAGAACGATGAAAAGCGCATTAACTCCCCAAAGTAACAACATTAAGAGTGTGGCTCGCGGCAACATAAAATGATTGGCAAGGCGAATTTGCTCGGCGGCGGCTTGCGCCAAGTCGCCGACAAGCACTGCATCGATATCCAGATGGGTATTTCGCAAGTAACGCGACACCAGGACGACAGCAAAGCTAAAGAGAGCGGGGTAAACCAAACCAATCGCGGCATCTTCTCGAATCAAGCGCGTTCGCTTCAGAAGTTCGACAAGCACCACGGTGACGACACCACCACCAGCAGCTCCGACGAGGAGGAAGGGGGACTTCAAGTCCCGAACGACAAAAAACGCCAAGACGATGCCTAGCAGAATGACATGGCTGATCGCGTCAGTAATCAGTGCCATCCGCCGCAACATAAGGAAGGGACCGGGCAAGGCGCAGGTCGCTGCCACGACGATGGCCAAAACCTGCATATCCCGATCCGTCGCGAACATCGAAAGAACCACATTGAACACGAAAGTCCGTCATTAGTTTACGATTCTTGAAGATTCTTCACCGGGCAGTGCCGACGTTCTTTCAGGTTGGTGGCTGAAATTAAGGCGGTTCATGCGATGAAGCTGAGGAAAGGCTGGCGATGTGCAGGGCGCGAGCTTTTTCGATTGCAGCCATGGGGCGAATCACGCCGGCACCTTGTTTCGCCTCGGGGACGTGCGGGAGCGGCTGGGCGGTGTCTCGCAATATGCCGCGAACGGCTTCGGGTGTGAGGTCGGGATGTGCCTCCAACATACAGGCAACAGTGCCCGCAACAATTGCCGCCGCGAAACTCGTGCCATCCACATGTTGATAGTGAGGGGCAATCAGCTTCTGTTGCGCAATCCGCGATTCAACCGAAGGGTCGCCCGTCGCCCGTTGATCAAAAAGATGCATCGCTTCGTCGGCGAGCGGTGATCCGGGCAAGATGGGAGCGGGAAGCCAATTCGCGGGAGCAAGCAGGTCTGGTTTGGGCGTGCCACGGCTTGAAGTTCCCCAATCGCTATGCCAAAGTCTCCAAGCCACCGGATCGGGACTGTTCTGTGGATCGAAACCGCCGACGGTGATGGCAGCTGCCGCTGTGGCGGGAGGCAGCAGTTCAGGGCGTCCGGAATTGCCGGCCGCTACGATGACCACAACCCCGTCGTCAACCAAACGTTGGACTGCCGCATCGACACGATTGCCGCGTAACCGCTTGACCGGATCGCCATAAACGGAGATGTTCACAACTCGCAAGCGGAGACGCTGTCGATGCCGCAGGAGCCAGTGTAAAGCGCGGGTCAGAGAGGCGTTGGTGATTCGTCCGTCGGCCCAGGTTTGAACGAACACCAGATCGCACGCCGAAGCCACTCCGCGGAACCAGCCGTGGCTCAAACTCCCAGTTCCCGCAGCCACACCAGCCGTCATCGTGCCGTGCCATTGTTCTGCGGCACGTCGAGACCAACCCGGCCAGCGAGGGGGGGTCAACGGATGAAAGAAGCCAAACCGAACGCGGGGAACACTTGCGTCGGCCCAGGCGCGAAGTCGCACACGACATGCTGTTTGGGTCGAATTTGCGGAGTCGCCAACGACATCCGGGTGAGGGAAGAAGCCCGAATCAATCAGGGCCATGGTAACTCCCCGTCCCTGGAATGTCGAATTCATGCCGATCAAATAGGGCACCGGAAATACAGAAAATGGAAGCAGGCGATGGTGGTCAAAAAGGTGAGCACCATGAGGACCGCCCATTTCCGCCCGAGCCACCAACCAACCATGCAGCGTACGCTGGGCACACACGGGACAGGCCGACCCGTCAAGTGCCGTTTGCACGGCTCGAGGTAACCACCGTACGGCACCTAGCACCTCATTGCCGGTCGGACGCTGGCAATGGGGGCATTTCGGGGAGCGGCCCTTCGTCATGGACTTTATTTTAGTTTCCCACGAACGGCGATTGGCGGTCGGTAAGTCGTCGGAATTCAAAGAAATATGTCGAAGCGAATAGGAATACCTTGACTTAGGTAACCCATCGGTCTAATTTTGGCTTCACTGGCCGCCCGTCGCGGAGTGGCTCTGCGCGCGGGTAATTTTGGGCTGGCCTTCTGCAAAGATCCGTCGAATGACAGGGACAACCGCCCCGATCTTCGACCGCTTAGGTCGCATCCCATGACAAGTAGTACCACCTTGAGCGCCGCTGCTCCCCCGCATGCGGATTTGTCGCGCATTGCCCAAGACTTGCAACTGCGCAAAGTGCACGTTGAAGCTGTGGTCCAGCTTCTCGACGAGGGTAACACGGTCCCCTTCATCACCCGGTATCGGAAAGAACGGACGGGTGGCATGTCGGAGGAACTCGTCCGTCGGATCCAACGTCGAGTGGCCCAGCTGCGCCAGCTCGCGGACCGCAAACAGGCGATCCTCCGAAGTATCGAAAACCAAGGAAAATTGACGGAGGAACTGCGGCAAGCCATTCTGGCGGCCGACTCTCCCAAGCGCCTGGAAGATCTGTACCTCCCCTTTAAGCCGAAAAAACGCTCGCTCGCCTCGGAGGCACGCGAGAAGGGACTTGAGCCTCTCGCCTTGGCCATCTGGAATCGGGATCCGGTGGCCGCCAATCTTGAAGATCTCGTTCAGGGCGTGGTCAACCCGGATAAAGGGTTGAACACAACCGAAGATGTCATCGTTGGCGTGCGTCACATCCTGGCTGAGATCATTTCCGAACAGGCGGACGTTCGTGGAGCGCTCCGCAAGTTTCTTTGGGATACGGCACAGATTTTGGCCACGCGCCAGGAAAACTTACCTTCTGGGAAAGGGCAGGAGTTCAAAGGCTATTTCGATTTCAAGGAGACCGTTCAAGCGATCCCTCCGCACCGCATTCTCGCGATTAATCGAGGTGAAAAAGAGAACGTCCTGAAGGTCAGATTGGATTACAATACCGAAACTCTTCGACAGACGGCCATCAACGCCTTGCCTTTGATCGACCATCCTCATCGGGAATTTTTGCTGAGTGTGGTTGATGAATCGCTCAGTCGGTTATTGGTACCCAGTCTGGAACGCGAGATCCGCCGCGAACTGACCGAGTTTGCCCTTGAGCACGCGGTAAATGTTTTCGCTCGCAATCTCCGCAGTCTCCTGTTGCAACCGCCTTTGCGCGGCAAGCGCATTTTGGCGATTGACCCCGGGCTTCGCCATGGTTGCAAGCTTGCCGTCTTGGATGAATACGGGAACTTGCTTCATCATGATGTCATCTTTCCGCATACCATCAATCGTCGGGAGGAGCTGTACCGGAAAGCGGTCGCCCGACTAAAACTGGAAGAGATCATTCGCAAATATCAAACGCCCGTCATTGCGATCGGGAATGGCACAGCCTGTCGCGAGACCGAGAAATTGGTAGCCGATCTGATCGCCGACCTCGAATCCCGCGAGTTCCGTGGTGAACCCAAGATTGAATGGCCGACTCCGCAAACGGCTCTGCCAGTGGAGAATACGGGTCCCGCTGCAGCAGCTCAGGAACAGGTTACGGTGCCCGTTCCGCCAGAAGAAGCAGTAACCGATCCGAGCGCGAATCCACTTGAACCGTCCCTTAGCGAAGTGCCACCGGCTGCCGAAGGAGCCGTCACGGAAACGCCAGCACCGCCGGATCACGCAGCCGACTGTGCAGCGGCGATCGAAGCACCCTTGTCAGCGGATGCATCAGCAAGCAATGCGGTCGGTTCCCCCGAACCTGTTACTAGCGATGAGGCTGCGTGTCCCCCCACGGCAGCCCATTACGCTCTTAAACCCGCCCCCACCGCGGAAATGCCTGCCACCGAGGTGGTCGAATCGCAGGTAACTGAATCGCCCAGTCCCGAGCCGGGCCCAACCCTCTCCGAGACTGCCGCGACGGAGGTCTCCTCATTGGAACCAGCTGCGGCATCGAAGCCGGTCACTTCCGATGCAGCGACCGAAACGGTTGCGACGCCCGAGGCATCGGTCACTGCACCTGTTCCTAAGCGCGAACCGCGTCCGCTGCCTGAACTACCAAAGATTGACTTTTCCGAGTTGCCGGCTGCTCCTTCAGAATTGGCTTACTGCATCGTTAACGAAGCCGGCGCGAGTGATTATTCGGCAAGTGAAATCGCTCGGGAGGAGTTTCCAGACTTGGATCCTATGGTCCGCGGCACCATTTCGATTGGCCGACGTCTCCAGGATCCGTTGGCGGAGTTAGTGAAAATCGACCCGGCCCACATTGGAGTGGGCTTGTATCAGCACGATGTCCGTGCCAAACATTTGCGAGAATCATTGGATGCCGTCATCGAATCCTGCGTGAACCACGTAGGCGTCGACCTGAACACGGCCAGTGTTCCGCTACTTCGTTATGTCGCCGGCCTAAACGCACTTGTCGCGCGCGAAATTGTGGAACATCGGAAGCAGCATGGACCATTCAAATCCCGTGAGGAGCTACAGCAAGTACCTAGCGTGGGTCCGGCTCGGTTCACCCAAGCCGCCGGGTTTTTGAAGATCCCAGGCGGTGACGAACCGCTCGACGAAACATGGATCCACCCCGAAAGCTATCCGATTGCACGCAAAATTCTCGAAGACATCGGCATGTCCCCCGCCGATCTTCGTGATCCTGCGAAGCTCGAGGATTTGCGGGAGAAGCTGAAGAAAGTGCATCCCGAGGTCTATGCCGAGAAATTCAAAGCCGGTCTCCCAACAGTCAAGGATATTTTTGAGGCGCTCGCGAAACCGTCGCGGGACCCGCGGGAAGCGTTGCCGCCACCCGTGTTCCGCAAGAATGTTTTGCGTCTGGAGGATTTACAACCGGGCATGGAATTGCGGGGCACCGTATTGAACGTTGTCGATTTTGGCGTGTTTGTGGACATTGGATTGAAAGACAGCGGCTTGGTCCATATCAGCCAGATAGCGAATCGATTCATCAAGAGTCCTTACGAGGTTGTGTCTGTCAACGACGTTGTTACCGTCTGGGTCCGCAACGTGGATATGGAAAACAAGCGAGTCTCGCTCACGATGATCCCACCGGGCAGTGAGCGGCGGCCCACGACCGAGCGGCGGGGGACGACAACAGCGGCTGGGAACGAAGGCCGGCCACCCCGTGAGCCTCGACGTCAGGGACCGCCACGGCACCGCTCGGGCAGCCCAGCCCGAGGTGACCTACCAGCGGAGCCGCAGACCAGTGGGCCTCCGCGCAGCGGTCCCCATAAGACGGGTCGCTTCCGCGGTCGAGGACAGCAAGATCGGCGGACGCCCGGGGCCTCCTCCCCAGCGGGGACCTCCCAGAGTTCGTCTGCTCCTAGTGCAGCGCCGACTGATCCCCCTGCCATCACCCCGCCGACCGCCACGGCAGAGCGTTCGGACACGCGCCCCCGGACGCCACCACCCCGACGAACACCACCCAAGCCCAAACCTCTGCCCAAGCTCTCCAAAGAAGCGATGTCCGGAAAAACGCCGCTATTCAGCTTTGGCGAACTCGCAGCCTTTTTCAAAGCGAAGGAACAGACACCGGAAAGCGGTCCGACAGAAGTGAACCCGGAAACGACCGTAAGCGCGGAAACTCCCACGACGATGTCAGCGCCGGTGCCGGACGAAAGCTCGCCCAGCGAACCGGCGGTTCCATCCAACCCGGCCCCAGAAATGCCCGCGGAACGCCCGACACAATGACGGCAAGGGGGGGGCACGTTTGCCAGCCGATCGTTTCAACCAGGTCGAGACTCCGACCGCTGCTTGGGTGTAAAAAGCTGAGGTTTTCACAGTTCGGTCTAACTATGCCGACCCGCGTTTGGTTAATGCGCCATGCCGAAACGGCTGATCCAGCTGTTTTTCACGGAGCAGAGTCGGATATTGGCCTCAGTGAACGAGGCCAGCAAATGGCGCGTCGAATTGCTCCTTATGTCGCTTCGTTTCACCCCGATGTGGTGATTTCATCGGGCATGCATCGAGCAAAGGCCACGGCGCAGCCGATTGCCGACGCCGCCGCGCGACTCCCCCTGCACATCGAACCTAATCTCCACGAGAGACGGGTCGGGATACTTCAAGGTCAGCCCCACACCCCGGAACATCCCGTGTGGACCGAAACGATTGCTCGATGGACGTCAGGGGAGACTCATTTCACCACGCCGGGCGCTGAATCACTCGACGCTATCCGCCAGAGAGTTTTTCCTGTTTGGCAAAAGCTCACCTCGACGTTCGCCGGTCGAAAACTGGTGATCGTTGGTCATGGGATGGTCTGTAAGGTGCTGTTGCTATCTCTGTTGCCGGACTGGTCCGTCAACCGATGGCGGCAATTTGGTCCCATTCCCAATCTGTCTCTCAGTGAATTGGTTTGGGATGGACAGGTCTGGCGTGCTGAAGTTTTGAATCAGGTGCCAGCCGTCGTATCGTAGCGTGTTGCACTGAGATTGCTGTCTGGACGAGGGTATGTCCACCATTCTCAGATCACATGAAATTTCTCACTTTTGTGTAAGCTGCGAGAACAGCAATAAAGGCCCCATTGTGCCTAACTATCCTCCGTAACCAATCGTGAAATAAGGAGTTCCGATGAAGTGTTCCACGAAGCCGTGCCGATACAACATGCGGACGGTCACCCGAACCCCCTTGATCAGCCGTCAGGCCGATAACAGCCGGCAGGCATCTCGGCCGCAGGAGGCGCTTCATGACACAGGGCGAGTTGCTTGTGCCCACCAGCGAGGCCGAACAGCTTCGCCAACAACTACTTCAAGCACAACGACTGAGCAGCGTCGGTGCTTTGGCGTCGAGTGTCGCGCATGAATTTAACAACATCCTGACGACAATCATCAACTATGCCCGTCTCGGACTGAGGGCTGAGAATGATCCAGCGGCCCGGACTCAAGCCTTTGAGAAAATCCTGAAAGGGGGACAACGGGCAGCAACGATCGTCAACAGTATGCTTGGTTTTGCACGCAGTCAATCATCGCAGCGCGCGCCGACTGATTTGGTGCGACTTGTGGAGGAGGTTCTCCTCCTCACGGAGAAAGACCTTAGCAAGCATCGAATTCAAGTCGAGACGAAATTCCACGATCGCCCCGTTGTGAAAGTTATTCCCGGCCAGATTGAGCAAATTCTGTTGAATTTGGTCATCAACGCTCGGCAGGCCATGCCTCAAGGAGGTCGCTTGCGGATCGAAGTCCGATCGAATCACCGCACCGACTTCGCCGAAATTCGCATTGCAGACACCGGTGTCGGCATTGCTCCGGACCAGTTGCGCTTGATTTTTGAGCCTTTTTACACCACGAAAGAGCCGGACGAACATGGGCATGGCGGCACAGGTCTGGGATTAAGTGTCTGTCGGCAGATTATCGAGCAACACCGTGGACGCATCCGTGTCGAGAGTATTGTCGGCAAAGGATCCACTTTCACTGTCAAGTTACCTCTTCGGGATGACGATAATTCGAGCGACGCATAAGCTTGCCGATCCATGGGATGAGCACCTCCTCGTCAGGGGACCGCGCTCATTCGAGATGGTCCGCCGAGCCGTTCCTACCTGAGAGCATCCCCATATGCTTGTTGTTTGGTGCTCGGCTTGACCCTGAGAGCACGATCGCTTATACGTCGCTCGTATGCGATTCCCGATCTTGCAACGCGCGGAGCAAAATTGGGGAAACTCAGTCAAGGCGGCAAATACATGCGATTTGAGTAACCACTCCGTCGGCAACCGTTGAATTCCGCGCCTATCGTAGACCGGACGAGATCTTTTCGAAAGGAACGGATATGTTCGGCAAATTATTCAAGCCCACTCTTTCGGTTTTGGAATCGCGAGCCGTCCCAGCCGCTGGAATTTCCTTGACCAATGGTGTCTTGCGGATCGAGGGAGACGCGGGGAACGACCGGATTTTCATCATCCAAGATACGGGAAACACCAACCAACTGGTTGCCATTCTGGAACAGGGGAGCACAATCACCCGTCGGACGTTCGCCAAGAGCCAGGTGACATCCATCCACGTGCTTGGTCAGGCGGGGAACGATGTGATTGTTCATAATTTGGAAGTGGCGGCCACCTTGGAGGGTGGTGACGGAAACGACTCGATCTGGGGCGGCAGCGGGAATGACACCATCATCGGCGGAGGTGGGAACGACTATCTTCTCGGGCGGGGCGGCCAGGACTCGATCGACGGCGGCAGCGGACAGGACACCATCTGGGGTGGCGACGGTAACGATACCCTCGTTGGTGGTCTGGGAAATGACATGCTTGTCGGTGGCTCCGGCCACGATTTTCTCGATGGCGGCGACGGCAACGACTCGCTCTGGGGGAGTGACGGCAACGATACCTTGCTCGGCGGTTCCGGAAACGATTTGTTGCAAGGCGACGCCGGCGAGGATTCGATTATTGGTGGCCTCGGCGATGATTCCTTGATCGGTGGTGCGGGCAACGACACACTCGATGGCGGCGATGGGAATGACTCGCTCTGGGGTGGCGACGGCAATGACTCGTTATCAGGCGGTAACGGTAACGATCTCCTCTATGGCAACAATGGGAACGATACGCTCGTCGGCGGCGATGGCAACGACGACCTGATCGGCGGAAACGGTGACGATCGACTCGATGGTGGCAACGGCAACGATCGGCTGTGGGGCGACGCTGGCAACGACATCCTCCTTGGTGGCGCAGGTAACGACAGCCTTGTGGGTGGACTGGGCAACGACAATATTCAAGGCGGCGACGGCAATGACTCGCTTTGGGGAGGTGATGGGCACGACACGCTTGCCGGTGGAGCGGGGGACGACTACCTGCAGGGTGATGCCGGCAACGACGTTCTCACAGGCGATGCGGGCAACGATTCATTGCTCGGAGGTCTCGGCGACGATCGGCTCGAGGGCGGGGATGGCAACGACATTTTGTGGGGACAAGAAGGGGTCGACAGTCTGTTCGGTGGCATCGGCAATGATACCCTTGTTGGTGGAGGCCAGAATGATGTCCTTGACGGCGGTGTCGGCACCAACCAGATCTGGCGGTAAACCCTGCTCGCCTTTATGAATTGCGGTATCCTGCCCCCGAGTCCGTCTCGGGGGTTTTTGTTTCAGGTCACGAGGCGATGGATCATGCTCATCGGTTACGTCAGCGATGAACGCTTTGTTGCCTTGGCCGATGTCCAATTCGAATTCGTCGATCGTCGTGGTAACTCGTACGAAGCGCACTCTCGGGCGAGCGGGTCCGTCTATGTCGATCTGCCACCCGGCCAATACATCGTGACCTTGCAACGGCAAGGTTATGGCTCCAAGCGAGTGCGTTTGCAAGTTCCGCCGCCACGCGTCTATCAATTCCGCCTGCTATCCGACGAGATTCGTGGCTACGCCTGGCCCAAATGGGTTCGGTCCGGTGAGTCCAGTGAATTCCGCGTCCATTGCGTCGAGGCATTTCATGTCGAACTCTGGCGGCACGGCTGGGAGAAAGAGCTGTTCGCCAACCTTGGGTGGCATGACGAACACGGTCCACGCGCTATGATGCAAATCACACCCGACGGCGATTACTCCCAAACCGGCGTTGGGTGGAACCAAGTGGGGTATGGTAACACCCATCAACAGCGCGCCACGGCTCCGAGTCGCTCAGGTCTTTATTACTTTCACGTCCGCAGTCGCGCTGGCCATCGTTTCAGCTTCCCGTGGATCGTGGCGCCTGCCCGACCTACCCAACCCTTGGCAGTTCTCGCGTCCCATCTCACTTGGAACGCCTACAACAGTTTCGGTGGTCGGAGCAACTACATTCTGGCCGACGAATTGCCCCAAAGTCCAACTGTCAATGCCCGGCAAGATTTGAAACGCTATACGGACCCTGAGCATCAGGTTTGGAACTGCAATAGCTATCAACCCCTTTCGTTTGATCGCCCCGAGCCGATCAACGATCTCGACCTTCGAGAAAACGTCACGGACCCGATCGAAGGACGGGCAGCCTGCCATGTCGCGCCCGCCGAGTGGCGGCTCCTGGGCTGGCTGGAGCGGGAGGGGTTTGCCTACGATTTCTATGCCGAAACGCAACTTCACGATGGTACCTTGGATTTGTCACAATATCGCGTTCTCATCCTCAGCGTGCACCCCGAGTATTGGACCCGCACGATGTATGATCGAGTCAAGTATTGGGTATTCGAAGAAGGTGGTCGGCTGATGTATCTGGGTGGCAATGGCTTGAATTGTGAAGTGGAATTGCTGCCCAACAACGCGATGATCTGCCACAATACCCGCATTCGAGGACTTTGGCCGCACCAAATGGAAGGAGCCGAGAGTCGATTTGCCCGACGTCACGAATCCGAAGCCAACCTCTTAGGAGTCGTCTTCACGCCGGCGGGAATCATGACCGCTGCACCCTATGCCGTCTGCGACGCCTCTCATTGGGTCTTTTTTGGAACCGGACTCAAGAACGGTGACCTTTTTGGCCTACGCTCTTTACACCGACGCTGCCCTGGCGGTGCCTCGGGCCACGAGACCGACAAACTCTCGTCTTCGTCACCTGCCCAGGCCCATCGCCTCGCCAAAGGAATGAACCCCGATGATGGCGGGGCCGACATGGTGATTTTTGAGACTCCCAGTGGTGGGGCTGTCTTCTCGGTTGGTTCCATTTGTTATCCAAGTTCCCTGTTGGTTGATGACGGAGTCTCCCGAATCACCCACAATGTGTTGACACGGTTTCTCAGTTGATCCATAGCGTCGCAACGAAGGGTCACCCCTCGGGAAGCAGTGCTGGTGGGGCAAGACTGGGTCACACTGCGAAAAATCGCCGTTATCTCAACGACTTTTTCGAGTCCCGCCCGGATGTCTATCATTCCTGTATGCCAGTGATTCGAGCTGTTAATTTGACTAAGACCTATCGTGTCACCCCGAAGCAACCGGGGCTTACGGGGGCACTCCGATCGTTGATATGGCGCCAAGCCAAGGAGGTGCGAGCGGTCGATGACGTTAGTTTTTCCATTGAACAAGGTGAAATGGTCGCCTTTCTTGGTCCGAATGGTGCCGGCAAAACGACAACGCTCAAAATGCTGTCTGGCTTGATTTATCCCACGTCGGGCCAAGCGGAGGTCTTGGGCCACATCCCCTGGCATCGCGAAGACGCCTTTCGGCGGCGATTTTCCCTTGTGATGGGACAGAAAAACCAATTGTGGTGGGATCTACCCGCAGCGGACAGCTTTGTTTTACATCGGGAAATTTATGGTATTCCCACACGTCGCTTTGAAAAAACACTCGCCGAATTGACAGACCTTTTCGGCGTGGGCGAGCTGGTTCGGCAACCGGTACGGGAACTCTCGTTGGGCGAACGGATGAAAATGGAACTGATCGCGGCACTTTTGCATGAGCCGCAATTGTTGCTGCTCGACGAGCCAACCATCGGTCTAGACGTCGTCGCGCAAGTCACGATCCAAAGATGCTTGAAGCAATACAACGCCAGTCGTGGTGTGACCATTTTGTTAACAAGTCATTACATGCGGGATGTCGAAGCGCTCTGCGACCGTGTGTTGGTGATCACCCGGGGGCGGGTGTTATTCGACGGTCCCCTGCGGCGGCTGACGGAACGGTTTGGGGCGGTGAAACTCCTGAAAATCCACTTCGAGGGCGATGCCGTCCCCGACACGGTCTCGCAGTTCGGCGAAGTCGTCAGCCTGAGCGGGCCGACTGTTGAACTGCGGGTCGAACGGTCTCGCGTCGCCGAGGTCCTCGCGGCCTTGCTTGATCACTACGCTTTAATCGATGTGAGCGTTCAGGATCCGCCGCTCGAATCGGTCATTGCTCAGGTTTTCCAAGAGGGGCAAGCACTGCATTAATGATGCCACTCTTCTTGGGCACTTTGGAGCATCCCAAGATAGCTGAGATAGCGCCGCTCCGAAATCAACCGAGATTCAACGGCCCGTTTGATCGCGCAGCGCTCTTCATGCGTATGGGAGCAATCGGGAAAAGCGCAAAGCGGCACAAAGGCTCGCATTTCGGGGAACAACCCCTCGACCTCTTCAGGTCGAATTTTCCAAAGTTGGAATTGTCGCACGCCCGGGGTATCGACTGCCCAACCACCAAGATCCAACGGGATGAGTTCCGCCGTGGTGGTGGTATGCCGGCCTTTTTGAGTTGTTTCACTGACCTCGCGCACTCGTAAACCCAATCCAGGTTGGATCGCATTGAGCAACGAGGATTTACCGACGCCGCTCTGCCCTGAAAAAACCGTCGCCCGCCCGACGAGTCGCTCTTTGAGCAGATCAAGCCCTTGGCCCGTGCGTGCACTCGTGAGAATGACAGGCACGCCCAATTGGGCATAGGCACCGATGAGCGGCTGGTAAGGAACCGGATCGACAAGGTCCGCCTTATTCAAACAAATAATGCTTTGTAAACCGCCGCGTTGAGCACATGCCAGGTAGCGATCGATCAGGTGCGGTTTCAGTTCGGGTTCGACCAACGACATGACAACCACGATTTGATCGACATTTGCCACGAGTACCTGTTCTTTTCGTCGGGAGGAGCGTGTCAAGATACCATGCCGTGGCTCAACTGACTCGATCAAACCCTCGTCGTCGGTCGCCGGCCGGAACCAGACCCGATCACCCGTCGCAACGACGTTGCGCTCGTCGGTGACGAGAGATTTTAAGAGCCGTCGAACGGCACAACGGTACAGTTTACCGTCTGAGCCTTGCACCGTGCTGTACAAACCCTGAACTTTCAGGACGCGCCCTAAGTGGCAGACCTCGGGATCGACCGCCGGCATGAGGAGCGGTTCGGATTTGTCCGATAGGGGGGCCTCAGCGGTTACGATCGTCCGCTTTCGTGAAAGCTCACCTTTGGCGCGGACTCGCTCCGCGAGAGGAAGCGTGTCGTCGCCACGACCGTCCTCCTGAAAGTCTTTGGTCCACCGTTTGGCACGGGGAGGTTTCGAGCGATTTTTGCGGAGGTCAACGCGAATCTTCTTTTTCTTATCCATCGTCGGCATTGTAACAAAGCCGACAGGGGACCGCGAGATGAGCCGATGATTAGTAAGACACCAGTTCGCTGGAGCCGTTGCGGACCACACACGTCTGACGCAGTGCATGCATCGATTCGAGAATACGGTCCTCGATACGGAGAAAAGCCTCGGCACAGATTGGATCAAACTGTTTACCGGCCATGGCTCGGACTTCGGCAAATGCCTCTTCCGGAGACCGAGGCCGCTTATTCGGGTGATACGGCCGATTGGAAGTCATCGCATCGAAGGCATCGGCGACTGCCACGATTCGCGCGAGCAAGGCAATATTGTCACCCGCGAGACCGTCGGGATAACCGGTGCCGTCCCAACGTTCATGGTGGGAGCGGACGATCGGGCGAATCGCGTGGAGGTCTGGAATGGTCGAGATAATCGCGTCGCCCTTGATCGTGTGGCTTTGCATAATCCTGAATTCTTCTGGCGTCAACCGTGCTGGTTTTCGCAAAATGGCATCATCGATGCCGATTTTACCAATATCATGCAGCGGCGTTCCGATCCGCAGCAAATCCATCTCTTTCGATGATAAGTTCAATTGTTGGCCAAGAAGGATCGCGTAGTTGGTCACCCGTGCTGTATGACCGCCCGTGTACTCATCACGTAATTCGACGGCTTGTGCCAATACCGTGATCGTGTTCAAAAACAGGTCACGTTGCTGACGCAGCAACATGGCACATTCGATGCCCATTGATACGTTCGCAGCAAGGGCATCAGCCAAACGAAGGTCTTCGGCAGTGAACGGCTTTTGCCAGAAGTTGCGATCGAGATGCAAGACCCCGAGGCGGCGGCGCGGTGTTCGAAGCA
>Ga0308411_10001954_pt1 | contig 14022 bp, 8 predicted proteins | sample HotsprottomLayer_2_FD_203530 | JGI IMG/M metagenome (GOLD analysis project Ga0308411, IMG submission 203530) | Hot spring phototrophic mat microbial communities from Octopus Spring, Yellowstone National Park, Wyoming, United States -... | ecosystem: Environmental > Aquatic > Thermal springs >...
TAAGTTCTCGCTCATTCGCTCGGTCTACCATACTGCGACCGCTGTCCACGACACCGGCCATCAGATGATGCAGACCGGCCGACTCTTCAGTGGCGGTGTCGAGCATCCGCACATCGGCAGTGTGCTGGGCTATCTCCGTGGCCGACGCGGCGAGGTGCCCGCTCATGTGCTGATTCCCAAACCCATCGGCCGCACCGGCGGCAACATGCCGCACGGCCAGACGGCCGGCTACCTCGGCAAACCGCACGATCCGTTCGTCCTCAATGCCGACCCGGCCGTCAAGGACTTCCAGGTGCCCGACCTGCTGCCGCCCGACTACATCTCCGCCGTGCGAGCCGAACGCCGACAACGCCTTCGCGCTGCCGTCGAGGGCGCACTGGATACCTTCGAGAAACTGCCCGCTGCCAAACAGGTCGATGACAACTTCGAGTTGGCCTATCGACTCATGTCCAGCCGACAAGCTCGCGAGGCGTTCGATCTGCACCGCGAACCCGATGCCGTCCGCGATCGCTATGGGCGAACTCGCTTCGGCCAATCGTGTCTGCTGGCCCGACGATTGATCGAACGCGGCGTGCGCTTCGTCACCGTCAACATGTTCGAGACCGTCTTCGACGAGATCACCTGGGACATCCACGGTTCCCGGCCCTTCACGGACATCGCCGAGATGTCGCGACTGGTGGCTCCCAACTTCGATCAGGCCTATTCCGCGCTGCTGGAGGATCTGCACGAACGCGGCCTGCTCAAGACCACCATCGTCACCGCCCTGGGTGAGTTCGGCCGTACTCCCAAGATCAACCCTGCAGGCGGTCGCGATCACCATCCGGGCGTGTGGACGATCCTCATGGGCGGCGGGCCGATCCAGGGCGGTCGCATCATCGGTGAGTCGGACGAACTGGGCTATGTGCCCAAGACGCGACCGGTCACGCCCGCTGAGGTGGCGGCGACGCTCTATCGCGGGCTGGGCATCGATCTGGAGAAGGAACTGCCTGGCCCCCAGGGTCGGCCCATTCCCGTCGTGGACTTTGGAGTCAAGGCCATTCGTGAACTGTTCTGAGCGAGGGAAAGCACCATGCGCCACAAGGGTACTCTGTTTCTCGGCACCCTGATGGGGGTCGGCCTGTTGATCCTGACCACAGCACTGCTCGCCCAACGCGAGCCACCGCGACCGCCGCAGGAGGAGCGCCGCGACGGCGAACGCCGACCGCCCGAGGGGTTCGGTCGGCCCGGCATGATGTTTGGCGGGTTCGCCCAGCCGGGCCGCTTCGTCGTTGCCCGCGTTGATCGCTCGGAAATCATCCTGCTCGACACGGCCACGGGCCGACTGTATGCGGCCGGCGATCGCGATGTCCTGCCCTATCGTGAATTGCCGCCCATCATGGGCGTGCCCGGTGGCCCGCCTCGTATTCGCGAACGACGCGAGGATGAGAAGCGACCTCTTGAGTCGCGCCCGGAACCAAAAGACTCGCCTCGCGAGAAGAAAGAGGGCCGTCGGCCCTCGCCTCCCGAGGTCAACGGGGAACTGGAACCCCAGGATTGAATCCTTGTCGCCCGAGATGAGATGACTTCGTCATGAGCCGTTTGTTGACCGCCATTGCTTGCCTTTTCTGCCCGATGTTGCTCCAGGCCGCTGAGTTGCACCTGTTGCCTGGAGCATTCACCCTCCAAGGGCGCAATGCCCGCCAACCTCTGCTCGTCGTCGAGAAAGTCGGCTCGGAGGTGCGTGCCGATCGCACCGCCTCGGCGACGTTCAGCAGTTCGGCTCCGCACGTCGCTCAGGTGGATCGCGCCGGTGTGGTGGTCGCCGTTGCCGACGGCCAGGCCACTCTCACGGCTCGCGTCGGCGAACGCAGCGTCAGTACCACAGTTCGCGTTCAGGGCACCGGAGTTGATGTCGCCGAGTCGTTTCGTCATCACGTCACGCCCATCCTCACCCGACTGGGGTGCAACTCGGGAGCCTGTCACGGCGCACTAGCCGGCAAGGGTGGACTGAAACTGTCGCTGCGCGGCTACGATCTGGAAGCCGACCACTTTGCCCTGACGCGCCAGGCTCTGGGCCGACGCATCGACCGTGAAGCACCGCATCGTAGCTTGCTGTTGCTCAAGCCGACCATGGTCGTGGCTCACGGTGGCGGTCAGCGACTGGAGGTCGGCTCTGCGGATTATCGCATCCTCGCCGACTGGATCGCCGCCGGTGCCCCCGGCCCGATCAAGGGGGAAGCGACGCTGCAGCGCATCGAGGTGCTGCCGGCCTCTGCTGTGTTGCAGCCCGGCGATCGGCTCCAAGTCCTGGTTCGCGCCCACTACAGCGATGGACGCAGTGAGGATGTGACGCGCTGGGCCAAGTTCTCCTCCAGCGAGGAACAGGTCGCCAACGTCAACGCCGATGGTCAAGTGCGTGTGCTGGCAGCGGGTGAGACGGCCGTCAGCGTCTGGTATGCCAATCTGGTCGCGTCCAGCACGCTGATCGTGCCCTTTGCCAACAAGCTCGCCCCGGATACCTTCACGAAAGCGGCCCGCAACAACGCCATCGACGATTTCGTCCTGCGCAAACTGGCTCGGCTCCAACTGCCGCCCTCGGGACTGTGCAACGACCGCGAATTCATCCGCCGCGCCTACCTCGATGCGGCCGGTATCCTGCCCACGCCCGAGGAGGTGCAACGCTTCCTCGCCGACCGCCGACCCGACCGCCGCGCCAGGCTCATTGATGCCCTGCTCGACCGGCCGGAGTTCGTGGATTACTGGGCCTACAAGTGGTCGGATCTGTTCCTCGTCACCACCCGCCGACTGCCGCAATCTGCTGTCTGGGCCTTCTACCAGTACCTCCGCCAGAGCGTGGCCGACAACAAGCCCTACGATCGCCTGGCTCGCGAGATCCTGACCGCCACCGGCAACAATCTGCGCAACGGGGCAGCCAACTACTTCGTCTTGCACAAAGATGTCAGCGATCTGACCGAATCGACCGCTGTCACCTTCCTGGGCATGTCGCTCACTTGCGCTCGCTGTCACAATCACCCGCTGGAACGCTGGACGCAGGATCAATACTGGTCGCTGGCCAACCTGTTCAGCCGGGTTGGCCTGAAAAACGACGAGCGCGGCGGTGTGCTGGTGCAGTCGCAGCCCTCCGGTGAGGCCATGCATCTGCGTCGCGGTATCCCCATGCCGCCCGCCCCGCTCGACGGCAAGCCGCTGGCACTGGACGATCCGCGCGATCGGCGAGTCGTCTTCGCCGACTGGCTGACCGCTCCAGACAATCCCTACTTCGCTCGCGCTCTGGTCAACCGCGTCTGGCGCAACTTCCTCGGTCGCGGACTCGTCGAGGCCGAAGACGACCTCCGCGAAACCAACCCGCCCAGCAACGCCGAGTTGTTCGACCACCTCGCCAGCGAGTTCGTTCGCAGCAAGTTCGACATCAAAGCTCTGATTCGCTCGATCATGAACTCGGCGACCTATCAGCGTTCCTCAGTGCCGGTGCCCGGCAACGAGACCGATGATCGGTTCTACTCGCGCTACCTGCCGCGACGACTGTCGGCCGAGGTGATTCTCGATGCCTACTCGCAGGTCACCGACGTGCCCACGCCGTTCACGCACCTGAGCAGCACAGCCCGCGATGCCGAGATCCCCTACGCCGGCTTCCCCAAAGGGACACGGGCCCTGCAACTGCCCGATTCGCTGGTGGTGTCACGCTTCCTCGATGCCTTCGGCCGGCCCGACCGCGCCCAGACCTGCTCTTGCGAACGCAGTCAGGATGCCAGCGTGGCTCAGGCGCTGCATCTGAACAACGGCAAGACGCTCAACGACAAGCTCCGCTCGCCCGAATCGCGTCTGGAGAAGTGGCTGAGGGAGAAACTCAGCGACACCGAGGCCATCCGCCGGGTTTACGAACTGGCCCTGTGCCGTGAGCCGACGCCGCGCGAGCAGGCTAACTTCCTCCGCATTCTGCAAGAGGCCGCCGCCCAGGGCGCAAGCCGTCGCGAGGCACTCGAAGACCTGTTCTGGGCCGTACTGACCTCCCGCGAATTCGTGTTCAATCGCTGACCGGCCTTTTAGTGCGTCCTCGAAAGGTAAGAGACTCTCATGCGCTCCGTATTGCTGCTGCTGTTGCTGCCGCCCGCGCTATTGGCTCAGGGCAAGTCGCCCAGCTACAGCCGGGACATTCGACCGTTTTTGACACGCTACTGCCTCGAGTGTCACAACGCGACCGATCCCGAGGGCGGGCTGAACCTGGAGACGGTCGCCCTGATGCGTGAGGGCGGTAAACGCGGGCCGGCGATTGTGCCCGGCAAGCCCGACGAGGGGCCGTTGGTGCGTATGATCGAGGGCAAACTGCGTCCGGTGATGCCGCCCAAGAAGTCGCGTCAGCCGTCAGCCGACGAGGTGGCTCTGGTGCGTGCCTGGGTGCTGGCAGGGGCCATCGACGACAGCACCAGTACCCTCAAACGCTTGCCAAGCATCGCCGTCAAGGCACGCATCGACCCGCCAGTCACCGCCCTAGCCTTCTCGCCCGATGGCAAACGATTGGCTGCTGCTGGACGCGGAGAGGTGTTGTTGTTCGATCCGGCCAGCGACAGCCTGTTGGCTCGCGTGCCGGCTGGTCGCGATCGCGTCACGGCGTTGGCCTTTTCCGCTGATGGCCGACATTTGGCTCTGGCTGCCAGCACCGCCGGCGAGGGACACGAGATCCGCGTTGTGCCTCTGCGTGACGGCCTGCCTGCCGACGCGGCTCGACTGCTTGGCAAACACGACGATCTCATCCACGAACTCGCCTTCAACCCGGCCGGCACCCTGCTGGCCTCGGCCGGCTACGATCGGCTCATCCATCTGCACGACCTAGCCAGCGGCAAGTTGCTCCGCACGCTCCGCGATCATAGCGACTCGGTCTACGGCGTGACTTTTAGCCCGGATGGCCAACTGCTCGCCTCAGCAGGAGCCGACCGCGCCGTCAAGGTTTGGGACGTGGCCAGCGGCAATCGACTGTACACTTTGGGCGAGAGTACCGACTGGGTCTACAGCGTGGCCTGGAGTCCCGATGGCAAGCACCTGGCGGCCGGCAGCGTCGATCGCAGTATCCGCATCTGGTCGGTGAACAATCGCCAAGGGCAAATCGTCTCGGCCACGTTCGCCCATGAGGGGCCGGTGCTGCGGTTGGCCTATTCCCGCGACGGCAAGACGCTCTACTCGCTGGGCGAGGAGCGGGTAGCCAAGGCGTGGGCGACCGACCGCATGACCGAACGCCGTACTTATCCGGCACAGGCAGAGGCGATACTGTCGCTGGCGGTCACTCCCGACGAAAAGATCTTGGCTCTGGGCCGATTCGATGGCGTGCTATGGCTCGTCGAAGCTAGCACGGGCAAGACGATTCGGCAACTGCTGCCGCGTCCAGCGGGGCAGTCGGCTCCGGTGCATCGCTTCGGAGCGGTCGGCGAAATCGAGCCGAACGACTCGCCGCGTACTGGGCAACCTATCACCCTGCCGGTGACGCTGATCGGCACCATCGGCCGAGCCGGCGATACCGACTGGTTCCGTTTCGAGGCTCAGCCTGGTCAGGAAGTCGGCGTAGAGGCGGTCACCGGCAAGATCGGCTCGACGCTGTCGGCCTATCTGCAACTGGTCGATCCGCAGGGCAACATCGTGGCCGAGAGCGGACTGGGACATCTGGGTCACGTCTGCCGACTTCCGGGCAGCTATGCGTTGGGCATTCGCGATCTGGACTACCGCGGCGATGCGAAGATGACCTATCGGCTCAACGTCGGCCCTGTGCCGGTGGTGACTAGCTACTTCCCACTGGGCTTGCAGCGCGGTAGCACGGTCGAGGTGCAACTCGAAGGCGTGCATCTGGGCGATGGTAAGCGTATCCGCGTATCGGCGGCTGGCGATGCCGCTCCTGGCACACGTCTTGCCGTTGCTGCACCGGCCGGCCGTGAGCCGCCTCTGGGCTTGCCGTCGCTGGTCGTCGGCGAGTTTCCCGAGTCCGCCGACGTACAAAAGCCCCTCCGCGTGCCCGGAACGGTCAACGGCGTAGTGGCCACGCCTCACAGCGCACAGACCTGGCGATTCGAGGCACGCAAGGGCCAGCGACTGATTCTGGAAGTGCAGGCCGCTCGCTTGGGATCGCCGTTGGACTCGCTATTGGAGATCGTCGATGAGGCCGGCCAGCCCTTACCGCGTGCCGTCTTGCGTAGCCTGGCGCGAACCTTCGTGGCTTTCCGCGATCACGATTCGCGCAATCCGGGCATTCGGCTGGAGACGTGGAGCGAATTGGCCGTCAACGACTACCTGCTAGTCGGCAACGAACTGTTGCGCATCCACGCTCTGCCGCGCAACCCTGACGACGACTGCCGGTTCTACGAGCGAGACGGGCAGCGACTGGGATTTCTAGGCACCACGCCGACCTTCCAGCCGCAGGCCACGCCGATGTACAAGGTATCGATTCATCCGCCCGGCACGCGATTTGCGCCGAACGGCTTGCCGGTGGTGACGATCCCCTGGCGCAACGACGATGGCGGGCCGGGCTTTGGCAAGGATTCGCGGCTGGTCTTCGATCCGCCGGCTGATGGAGTCTATCGCCTGCGAATTACCGACTCGCGCGGCGAGGGCAGCCCGGCACACGCCTATCGGCTGACCGTGCGTCCGCCGCGTCCGGATTTCACGGTGCGTCTGAGTTCTCCAGGCACCCTGCCTCGGGGCAGTGCGGTGCCGGTTCGCATCGACGTACGCCGCCAGGACGAGTTCGACGGCGATGTTCAGGTGCAACTGACCGGCCTGCCAGCGGGTTTCTCAGCACCGGGCAGCCAGGTCGGCCCAAGCGACAACGGCACGGCCATCGCCCTGTTTGCTGAGGCGAACGCGGTCGCTCCCAAGGGGCCGACCTCTTTCGAGGTGCAAGCTCGTGCCCGCATCGACGGCAAGGAGGTGGTGCGTACCGCTCGCGCCAACTTGCCCAGTTTGAGCGATCCGGGCGACCTGATCGTCACTACACAACAAAGCGAAGTGACCATCCAGCCTGGCCGAGAGACACGGGTCACCGTGCAGATCGAGCGACGCAACGGCTTCACGGGCCGAGTGCCCCTCGACGTGCAGGGACTGCCACACGGCGTGCGCGTGCTGGACGTGGGACTGAACGGCATCCTGGTCATCCCTGGACAGACGACGCGGACTTTTGTGTTATACTGCGAGCCGTGGGTCAAGCCGCTGACGCAACCATTAGTGGTGGTCGCCCGCCGAGAGGGCAAACCGCAGGAGTACGCCGCCCGCGCGGTGTTGCTGCGGGTGGTGCCGTGAACCTAGCGGCCCTGTTGGGTGTCAATCATGTTGACGCAACAACGTCGCTGCGCTCTCGTCGCGTTCGGCAAGGAGACGATAGGCGCGAGCCCGGCCCTCATACAGGTCGGCAGCGGGGCGCGTCTCGATGGCTCGGCTGAAGGCCTCGACTGCCTTTTCGTACTCGCCCTGACGTAGATGCATCTCGCCGATCAGACAGCCCATGTCGGCGACGGTGGTGTTCTCCAGCAGCGGTTGCAGATCGTTGCTGCGTTGCCGAAAGTTCTTGTAGCCTGTCCGCAACGAGGACAGCATCTTGGCGAGTGCCGGCTTGCGTTTCTTGATCTCCACAGCGGCGATGTCGTCGCCGCGGATGGCGTTGAAGAGCAGGTGCAGATCGGGCCGACGCTGGGCCAGCCAGCCGGTCAGATCCTCGTTATCGACCACCTCGAAGAGATCGTCGAGTTCATCAACCCGGGTTTCCATGTACTGCAGTGCGTTCTTTTCCCCAGCCAGAGCCCGGCTGAAGAGTGACATCCCCTGGCTGTTCTCGGCCAGCCAGTGACTTGCACGCGCCTGCCCATCCAGAGCCAGCAGCAGACAATGAACCTGTGGAAAGGCCTGTTCCAGCCAATCCTGCACGGGCACAGGGCTGTTCTTACTCATCGACAGACTCCGCCCTACGACTGGTTTGAAGAGGAAAGCTCCCTTCACCATGACAGGTTGACGGCCGGACGACAAGAGGCACTGGCAAGAATCTTTCACTTCTCGGTCGCTTCGTGGTGACAGGTTCGCTGGGCGCGACTACACTTGGGACAGCAGAGCCATCGGGTCTGGAGGTTTACATCCTACCGTGAGTGCAGAACGTCCCGCGTTCACGCCCTATGGGTACATGTTGGCAGCTTGTTTCTTCTTCGCCTGGATGAGTGAGATCGCCCACTGGCTAGGCCCCACCTGCGACTGGCGATTGATCGCTCTGTTGCGGAGTTTTCTAGCCCTGATCTTCGCCAGTCTCCTGGCTCAGCTTGCCGGTGCCCAGTTGGTGTTCTGGCACACGCCGATGCTGTGGCTACGCAGCTGCGCCGGTAGTCTGAGCTTGCTCTGCACCTTCTTTGCCCTGACACAACTCCGCGCCGCCGAGGTGTTGACGCTGACCAACACCTTCCCCATCTGGGTCGCCCTGCTGTCCTGGCCGTTGTTGCATGTTCGCCCGAGACTGTCAGTCTGGCTAGCGGCCGGATGTGGCATTCTAGGCATCGTCCTGATCCAGCAACCACACTTTCAAGTCAGCGATGGGGCCCGTTTGGCCATTCCGCTGGCACTGGTCGCTGCCCTCACCAGTGCCCTGGCCATGCTCGGCCTACATCGGCTTAAGGGACTGCATCCCTGGGCCATCGTCGTTCACTTTTCCGCAGTGGCGACTGTCACTACGTTGACACTGTGCTTTCTGGGCGAGCCAGTGCCTGTAGAACACCTCCTGGATTCGCATCACTTGCTGCTGTTTTTAGGTCTTGGAGCCACCGCTACCCTGGGCCAATTGTGCTTGACCCAGGCCTTCACCGCAGGCTCACCAGCTCGCGTGTCGGTGGTCGGACTGACCCAGGTTCTCTTCGCTCTGGGTATTGACCAGTTTCTAGGCGGCTGCACCTTCGATTTGACCACTCTGGCCGGCATTAGCTTGGTCATCGCTCCCACGGCTTGGATGATGCTCGATCGCGCCAACCAATAAACGATGATCCGATCCTGCCGACCGCTCTCTCTGTATCGCAGTAGGATTCGACGAGTTGATCGAAAGTTGCCGATCTCATCAGGCAAAGGCCCTTAAACCTGATAATCTGAGAAGTGTGGGCTTATCTTCTCCAGTTTCTCTCGTTTGGTGGACTGGAGTAGCCTGTCGAGAGGTTCGATTGCCATGAATCCACCTGTAGCACGACCCGCCGGCCCTGCATTGCCGCCGCGATGGGTAATGATTGTTGGCAGTGTGTTGATCTGCGCTCACTTGCTGGCTATTTGCGTGAACGTCTTGACGGCACCGAGTGGCCCGTGGCCGACCATGGAAGGGGCCGACATGAGCATGCCGCCCCTGCTGTTCGGTCGCATTCACGAATACTACTCGCTGCCCTACCTGCGGGCCTTGCAGATGACGCACAACTACCACTTCCGAACCAATCGAGGTGCCGTACCGGAAGCGATTCTGGAGGCGAAACTGCTGGATCGGGAAGATCGGGAGATCCGCACAGTGCGTCTTCCAGACCCGAAGGCCCCTTGGGCAGTCCGACAACGGCAGGCAGCACTGGTTCGCTGGCTGACCGATGATATCCCGCACCAATTGCCGATGGGCGAAAAGATCGCCGCTCCCGGCAAAGAAGTGCCGCGAATCGCCATCTGGGATCCGGTGCCCAACGAGATGCGGAAACTGACGTTGAACCGCATCCCCGAGAACGAGGTGCCCCGCGATCGGCCCATGATCTTCAAGCCAAGTCCCTGGTCGCTGCTGGTACTGCGGGCGATCGGTCGGCAGTTGTGTCGGGCCAACGAGGCCAGCGCGGTCGAGTTGACGCGTCTTTCGCGTGAGCCGGTCACGCCTCGCATTTTCGAGGGCCGCGAAGCCCCTCCCGACATGGACGACCTGGCCAGTTACTACGGACGATTTGACCTGAAAGATCTGACCAACCAGTCCACAACGAGGTAGTCCCGTGAAAGCGAATCCCGCTAGCGAGCCGTCCCGCGTCACTGGGCGGAGTGCCGAACCTCTGCTGTTGTACGAGCGATGCGAAAGCCCCGTGCAAGCCTGGGTGCGTTTCTGGTTCAGTCCGTCCGATCCCTTTGCCCTGCACTTGCTGCGAGTGCTGACGGGCATCCTGTTGTTGTGTTGGTTGCTGCCGGTCGCCGGCGAGGTCAACACGTTATTCGGTCTGCGTGGCTGGTTCGATCGGCTGGCCTACTATGAGGCCACTCAGGGCGAACTGGCCAACAACCTGCCCAAGCCCATCGGGCCGTGGTCAATATTGTATCCGCCACTAGGAGGCGATGGCCCTCGTATCCAAGCGATCTACTGGGCCAGCATCGTCGTGCTGGGCCTGTTCACCTTGGGACTGGCGACACGCTTGACCGCGCCGCTGGCCTGGGTGATCGTCGTTTCGTTCACCGCTTGTCCCGCTTACGACGACGAATTGGATCCGGTTTTACACATTCTGTCGCTGTATCTGGCGGTCGGCTATCTGCTCTTAGGCTGGCGTCGGCCGCTCTCCTGGCTCCAGCGGGTGTTGGGGCCGTGGGACACTCTGCTGTTCGGCCGATTGCTGAGCAAGAGTGAGCCGATGCCTAGCACGGGAGCGACCGTAGCTCTGCGGCTGTTGCAGTTTCATGTGGTGCTGATGATCTTCACCACCGGCCTGACCAAGCTGCAGATCGGCGAATGGTGGTCGGGGGTGGCCTTGTGGTATCCGCTGCATCCAGCGTTGACCACGCGCAATCAGGAAGCTCGGGCCTTGATCGCCGATCCGAACAGCTATTTCATGCTGTTGAACCTATGCACCTATGCAGTGCTGGCCTGGCAGATCGGACTGCCTCTGTTCGCCTGGAAGGGCGGCTGGTGGCGGTTGGTGCTGTTGGGCGGAGCCATCGCCGGGTGTGTGGGTCTATGGACGGTCTATGCGATGCCGTTGTTAGCCTTTGCCTGGGTGATCTGCTGTCTGAGTCTGTTGACGGATCGCGACTGGGCGACCGTGGGCAGTTGGCTGCGACACTTTGGCACCCTGCGTCCGCTGGCCGCCTGGTTGCCTGACGAAGTGGATTCGTCCTGGCAGGAACCGACATCACGAGAACTGGTCAGCGTGGGCCGATCGCGGAGGGAACACTCATGAAGCGGCATCGACGGTTGTTCGGCGGTCTGTTGGGGCTGGCTCTGGCAGTGGTGCTGTCGTGCGCTCCGATTCAACCGCCCAGCGAGGACGATTTGTTAGTGCCCAGTGATGGCTCACCTACATCGAGCGGAACCGATCAGTCCGCTGAGAAGCCGGAGATTCCTAGCGGCCTCAAGGCTCGCCTCGAGGCGGCGATCAAGAACGTGCGACAGCGCGATCTGTTGACCACCAACGCCTTCTGGACGATCTTCCACGGCATTCTCGGCCTGGGGCCGGGTGTCGAACTGGTCGATCCAGCGACCAAGCAGCGCGTCAACGCCCTGGACTACATCACCAGCGGCAACTCGTTGCGTGGATTGGTGTTCCGCACCAATATCGCTGGGGCTGAGGTGGTGACCACCGGTGACTCGCTCGGGCAGGGGCATCAGGATCAGTTCATCGCTGAGATGGCTCAATGGAACATGCCGGCCGACCGCAAGTTTCTCATCCAGGGTCGCGAGTTCACCTTCCTGGACTTCGTTAATCTCAGCCAGATGAAGGCGCGCACCACTACCAATCAGGAGTTGAGCTGGACGATCATCGTCGTGGCCCAGTATCGCGGCACGGACGTGGAGTGGACGAACTTCCATCACGAAAAGATCCACTTCGAGGATGTGGTGCGTTACGAGTTGAACCAGTCGGTGGAGAATGCGGCGTGTGGTGGCACGCATCGGCTCTTTGGCTTGAGTTGGGCCTATCACCTGCACCTGCAAAGGGGCGGCAAGAACGTGGGGGTCTGGCAGGAGATTCCCAAAAAGGTTGCGCAGTACAAGGAATTAGCTCGTCGCTACCAGAACGCGGACGGCAGCCTCTCGACGAGTTTCTTCCGCGGGCCGGGCAACGAGGACGATAAGAACCGTCGCATCAACACCACCGGCCACATGGTAGAGTGGGCGGCCCTGGCCTTCAGCGACGACGAATTACGCGAGCCGTGGCTGGAGAATGCCGTCAATGCCCTGTGCCTGGACATTCTCGATCTGCAAGGAGCGGCGATTGACGGCGGTTCGATGTACCACGCGGTTCACGGACTGATTCTCTACTATGCTCGGGTGTTCGGACGTAATCCCGAGATCGTGCCGCCGCAGTTGCTGTGCCCCGTCAAACCGGGCTGGAAAAAGGTCTGAGCGAGGCAACCAAACCGGCCGCACGAGCGAGGCAAGATATCCCCTTGCTCGTGCGGCCAACTCGTTCTTTACAGTTGCCTGAGAAACCTGTGACTGTCACGCACGATTCCTTCGGTGGCTTAGATCGTGTGCCGCCGCTACTAGCCACGACTGGGCTTGCCTGCATTACCCGATCGCAGAATTTCTCGCAATCTTCACGCCTACACTAGACATTTTCTCACACAAGTCGATATGATAGTTAATGGTCGCACCTTCTCGTCGGAGCGGTTGTGTCGGTGTCCTTGAGAATGAAGGCTATGCTAACCCTGCCCCGCTCGACGATTTCCGCGATTCGTTGAAGGTGTATTCGGCACGGACGCTGCTCCTGGGTAATCCCCCCCACCACGATTGATCACCAGGCGCGACACGATGACCAGGGGCCATCTGCGACCTGGATTACTACAATTAGGTTGAGTGCTGCCGTTGCCGGATTAGCCTTCGCCCAATGAAGAGTCGGGAACGTGTCCTGACTCTCGATTCCACGTTGTCTTTAGGAGAGAAGTTGCGGATTTGGTACCGCGACTCCCGAACATGCTCGAGAACCTTCGTAACATCGGTATCATCGCACACGTTGACGCGGGCAAGACTACGACAACGGAGCGGATTCTGTACTTCAGCGGTTCCAAGCACAAGGTCGGCGACGTGGACGAGGGAAACACCACCACCGACTTCGACCCGGAAGAACAGAAACGCGGTATCACGATCAACAGTGCCGCTGTCATGGTCGAGTGGGGCGATGTGCGTATCGCCATCATTGACACGCCTGGCCACGTCGATTTCACCGCCGAGGTGGAACGCTCGCTGCGTGTTCTCGACGGTGCAGTCGGTGTCTTCTGCGCGGTTGGCGGTGTCGAGGTGCAGTCCGAAAAGGTCTGGTTCCAGGCCAACGAGTATGGCGTACCGCGTATCGCTTACGTCAACAAGCTTGACCGTATGGGGGCGGACTTCTTCGGCTGCGTTCAGCAGATGAAGGAAAAGCTGCGGGTCAAGCCGGCAGTCTGCGCTATCCCAGTCGGCCAATACACCGAGTTCCAGGGCATCATCGATCTGGTCGAGATGAAGTTCCATCAGCGCGACAAGACCGATCCCAAGAACATTCGCTACAGCGAAGTGGAAATCCCGGCTTCTCACAGAGAAGAGGCCGAGATGCACCGCCGCGAACTGCTCGAGGTGGCTTCGCATGCGGACGACCACATTGTCGAACTGATTCTCGAGGATCAGCCGGTTCCTGTGGATGTTCTTAAGAGGGCTTTACGCAAGGGCACTCTGGAGGGCAAGTTCACGCCCATCGTGTGCGGTAGTTCCAAGAACTTCCACGGTGTGCAGCACTTGATGGACTGCGTGGTGGACTATCTGCCCTCGCCACTAGATCGTCCGCCGGTCAGCGGTACGGTACCACGCGACAAAGACAAGACTCGCGTCGAACGCAAGCCGTTGGCCAGCGAACCGTTCGCGGCTCTGGCGTTCAAGACGGTCACCGAGCCAACCGGCGATCTGGTGTATCTGCGCATCTACTCCGGCGAACTGAAGCCCAAAGATGAGGTGTTGAACAGTTCCACCGGCAAGACGGAGCGTGTAGCTCGCATCTTCCGCATGATGGGCGACCGTCGTGACAGCCTGGAAGTCGCAGGGCCGGGCGAAATCGTGGCCGTTGTTGGCCTACGCAACACCTATACCGGCCACACGCTATGCAGCAT
>Ga0308411_10001956_pt1 | contig 14019 bp, 14 predicted proteins | sample HotsprottomLayer_2_FD_203530 | JGI IMG/M metagenome (GOLD analysis project Ga0308411, IMG submission 203530) | Hot spring phototrophic mat microbial communities from Octopus Spring, Yellowstone National Park, Wyoming, United States -... | ecosystem: Environmental > Aquatic > Thermal springs >...
TCATGGCGACGCACCAGGAAGGCTCAGGAATGACGAAGCGTGATCATCGCGGTCGGAAATATGGATGGACGCAGGTGCGAGGGTCGGGATTGAGGAATTTTCGGCTCGCTGAAGAGCACTGAAACGCCGAGCGCGGGGATGATCCGCACCGGCAGTTCCGCATTGAGGAATTTTCGGCTCGCTGAAGAGCACTGAAACACAGTTCAGCACGATTGACGAAGGGAAACTCACTATAATTGAGGAATTTTCGGCTCGCTGAAGAGCACTGAAACCCGTACCGTCCGCCACGGCGCTACCCGAGCCATAGATTGAGGAATTTTCGGCTCGCTGAAGAGCACTGAAACCCTCAATCTGGTCGCCGCGCGGGCTCACCTCAGGAGCACGCGAATTGAGGAATTTTCGGCTCGCTGAAGAGCACTGAAACCGCGTGGCGCAGCACCTCGCGGCGCTGCGCGCGGAACGATTGAGGAATTTTCGGCTCGCTGAAGAGCACTGAAACCGTACACAGAGTTAGTGTTGTGTCGGGACATCTACCATTGAGGAATTTTCGGCTCGCTGAAGAGCACTGAAACTCCATCAGATCGCCGACAAGCGACCCATCCCAGGACATTGAGGAATTTTCGGCTCGCTGAAGAGCACTGAAACGTCAAGCAACCAGTAACAGAACCGGTCGGTACGGCCGATTGAGGAATTTTCGGCTCGCTGAAGAGCACTGAAACTTTGAGTGCCCCGCGGCTTGGACGGGGAGTTACTGGAATTGAGGAATTTTCGGCTCGCTGAAGAGCACTGAAACCTGAAGAGAGAGAGAGAGAGAGAGGAGTAGGAGGAATTGAGGAATTTTCGGCTCGCTGAAGAGCACTGAAACCGCTAACCGCGTGAGGTTATCGATTTCACTGCGTATATTGAGGAATTTTCGGCTCGCTGAAGAGCACTGAAACTCAGCGAGGTATCAGGCATTTCGGATCGCGCCGGTAAATTGAGGAATTTTCGGCTCGCTGAAGAGCACTGAAACTAGATGCGGTTCGGCGCTTTGGAAATGTCGATGACATTGAGGAATTTTCGGCTCGCTGAAGAGCACTGAAACACAACAACGATCGCCAACTGAGCGAGCAGCGCCTGATTGAGGAATTTTCGGCTCGCTGAAGAGCACTGAAACCATTCAGGATATCGGTCATCGACGGAGCCGCAAACGCATTGAGGAATTTTCGGCTCGCTGAAGAGCACTGAAACGTTTTTAACGCTCCGTCGATGACCGACATCCTCAACATTGAGGAATTTTCGGCTCGCTGAAGAGCACTGAAACTTCGCCTCTGTCCACGTACTCTCCAATCCTCTCGGCGATTGAGGAATTTTCGGCTCGCTGAAGAGCACTGAAACTGAGATGATGGACGCCATGCAGCGCGGCCGCGTACTCATTGAGGAATTTTCGGCTCGCTGAAGAGCACTGAAACCGCTGCCTGCCGCCGCACGCGGAGTTAGTGTGTGAAGCATTGAGGAATTTTCGGCTCGCTGAAGAGCACTGAAACCGACGCGATATACCGCGCGTTCGTCGAAGGTGTTGTATTGAGGAATTTTCGGCTCGCTGAAGAGCACTGAAACGTCCGGGTGGGCGCGGTTCGTCTGGCGGCGCAGCGGCAATTGAGGAATTTTCGGCTCGCTGAAGAGCACTGAAACTCCCCGGCGCGGCGTTGACGGTGATGCCGCCGACGTATTGAGGAATTTTCGGCTCGCTGAAGAGCACTGAAACACCAGCACCCGCCCCAGCGCGCCCAACTCGACGCTGATTGAGGAATTTTCGGCTCGCTGAAGAGCACTGAAACATATTCGCGCGTCTCGTTGCAGCGCACCGAACCCCAATTGAGGAATTTTCGGCTCGCTGAAGAGCACTGAAACAAACAGCCGGGCGATGTGATATTTCCGATTGTGCTATTGAGGAATTTTCGGCTCGCTGAAGAGCACTGAAACCGCGCAGCGCTGCGAGATGCTGCGCGACGCGCTGAAATTGAGGAATTTTCGGCTCGCTGAAGAGCACTGAAACGCAATTTCGCGGTCGAGATTTCGACCAATAACACCAATTGAGGAATTTTCGGCTCGCTGAAGAGCACTGAAACGCGCGATACTGATCTCCTGCACTGCTCACCTCACAATTGAGGAATTTTCGGCTCGCTGAAGAGCACTGAAACTCCCCGGCGCGGCGTTGACGGTGATGCCGCCGACGATTGAGGAATTTTCGGCTCGCTGAAGAGCACTGAAACCGCCTGGAGACGCTATCTATCGCACGTATCGACGTGATTGAGGAATTTTCGGCTCGCTGAAGAGCACTGAAACGATGCCGGGCGCATCTTGGTTGTTCGCATCAACAACGATTGAGGAATTTTCGGCTCGCTGAAGAGCACTGAAACCTGAACACAGCAAGATGACGGCTTGAAATAAACCCCGATTGAGGAATTTTCGGCTCGCTGAAGAGCACTGAAACGCCCGATCTGCGTCGCCAACGCCGCGACGGGATCGGATTGAGGAATTTTCGGCTCGCTGAAGAGCACTGAAACGGCGCCGGCCTCACGCCGACGCATGTACCAAACGGCAATTGAGGAATTTTCGGCTCGCTGAAGAGCACTGAAACTCAATCTGAAGAGTTCGTATCCTTCGCGCGGATTACTATTGAGGAATTTTCGGCTCGCTGAAGAGCACTGAAACTCGGCGATAAGGAACCGCGACCGCGAAGGTACACCGATTGAGGAATTTTCGGCTCGCTGAAGAGCACTGAAACTACGACGTATACCGCTTGTTCATCGAGATTTTCTGCCATTGAGGAATTTTCGGCTCGCTGAAGAGCACTGAAACCCGCAACCAACGGAACGATCACGTACACCATCAATATTGAGGAATTTTCGGCTCGCTGAAGAGCACTGAAACTCCGCACCAGCCGCGCCACCACCGGCGCGGTCAACATTGAGGAATTTTCGGCTCGCTGAAGAGCACTGAAACGCTGGGTGTTGACCAGACCGGCGCGTTTCGTTGGCTCGATTGAGGAATTTTCGGCTCGCTGAAGAGCACTGAAACGCAACTCCACAATATCAACGAGCGTGCTAAACGACATCGATTGAGGAATTTTCGGCTCGCTGAAGAGCACTGAAACATATCCACGTCTATCCCGCGTTGGAAGGGGTGAATATTGAGGAATTTTCGGCTCGCTGAAGAGCACTGAAACACCGAGGCGGAAGCGCGTAGACTGGTTGAGGCGCTATTGAGGAATTTTCGGCTCGCTGAAGAGCACTGAAACTCAAACTGCACCACCAACCCCGCCAGCAACTCCACAATTGAGGAATTTTCGGCTCGCTGAAGAGCACTGAAACTCTCTCTTCAGCGGGGCGCTGTGTGCCCCTCACTTTAAATTGAGGAATTTTCGGCTCGCTGAAGAGCACTGAAACTCGCCCGCGCTACTCGTTTCCCTCGTCGCCGATTGATTGAGGAATTTTCGGCTCGCTGAAGAGCACTGAAACGGTCGTAGACGTGGACGAGTATGTTGCCGTTCGCCTTAATTGAGGAATTTTCGGCTCGCTGAAGAGCACTGAAACACAATAGTATGTCTGGACTTTACAACGCGCTACTCGATTGAGGAATTTTCGGCTCGCTGAAGAGCACTGAAACTCTCACGATCTCCCCCCGCCTGCGCCGGCTGTACGATTTATTGAGGAATTTTCGGCTCGCTGAAGAGCACTGAAACGTCACGCCGCCGCCGCTTGGCGACGGTGTGTCCTGGGAATTGAGGAATTTTCGGCTCGCTGAAGAGCACTGAAACGCACACCAGACCGATCGATGCGGTAACAGACGCGATATTGAGGAATTTTCGGCTCGCTGAAGAGCACTGAAACTCCGTAGCCAGTGGTCTCTGGTGCAGCGCTATCCCGATTGAGGAATTTTCGGCTCGCTGAAGAGCACTGAAACTTTTCGGGCGGTCGCGCAGAAAGCGCTTGCGGTGAATTGAGGAATTTTCGGCTCGCTGAAGAGCACTGAAACGTGAGGACGGCGATGTACACGCCGGAGGGCAGCAGCAATTGAGGAATTTTCGGCTCGCTGAAGAGCACTGAAACTTGCTGACGCGCGACGCGGTGACCGTCCCGCCTCCATTGAGGAATTTTCGGCTCGCTGAAGAGCACTGAAACATCTGCGTCATAACTCCAGAGCGCGCGTAGGTCGGCGATTGAGGAATTTTCGGCTCGCTGAAGAGCACTGAAACCAAATCGCGGAGACAATCGTTGGGGATCGCTCGTGGTAATTGAGGAATTTTCGGCTCGCTGAAGAGCACTGAAACCGCAGCGGCGGCGATTGCGGACGCGGGCGCGGAAGGATTGAGGAATTTTCGGCTCGCTGAAGAGCACTGAAACTGTGCGACGCCGTAGAGCGCAGAAAGAACCCGATATAGATATTGAGGAATTTTCGGCTCGCTGAAGAGCACTGAAACGTCGCGCTCTCCCGTTCCTCAACTGCGAGTAGCGCGATTGAGGAATTTTCGGCTCGCTGAAGAGCACTGAAACCGCTTGCAGCGGTGCAACAAGCAGTGCAGTTTGCAACCATTGAGGAATTTTCGGCTCGCTGAAGAGCACTGAAACCGTGAAATACGCGAAGGCGGCCGGGAGCGCGACGCATTGAGGAATTTTCGGCTCGCTGAAGAGCACTGAAACCGCATTTTACGATGCAGATGGCGGCGGGATAATTGATTGAGGAATTTTCGGCTCGCTGAAGAGCACTGAAACGTCACCCGCCCAGCGCCGGCCTCACGCCGGCGCATGTACATTGAGGAATTTTCGGCTCGCTGAAGAGCACTGAAACTCCCGAACCGCGCGAAGCGCGTGAGGTTATCGATTTCATTGAGGAATTTTCGGCTCGCTGAAGAGCACTGAAACGCGAGGGGTGGGGCACAAGCCTCACCGTCTGTCCCGAATTGAGGAATTTTCGGCTCGCTGAAGAGCACTGAAACAGCGCAACGCGCGATCCGTACCAACCCCCGTCGGCCGATTGAGGAATTTTCGGCTCGCTGAAGAGCACTGAAACCGATTTGCGGTTGTCCGTCCCAACTGACAAGATACCGCATTGAGGAATTTTCGGCTCGCTGAAGAGCACTGAAACTACGCAACTGGTCTCGGCGGCAGCGGAAGGCGTCAAATTGAGGAATTTTCGGCTCGCTGAAGAGCACTGAAACAAGAAGACAGAAAATCGACGCACAGGAATATCGTGAAATTGAGGAATTTTCGGCTCGCTGAAGAGCACTGAAACGGGGGAGGAGTCGTCGGCGTCAGGGAGGGAGTCGGCGATTGAGGAATTTTCGGCTCGCTGAAGAGCACTGAAACGAGCTGCACCCGCAGCGGCGATCCGAAACACGACCTACATTGAGGAATTTTCGGCTCGCTGAAGAGCACTGAAACGTCAACGATCCAGCGCAACGCGGGGATAGACGGCATGGATTGAGGAATTTTCGGCTCGCTGAAGAGCACTGAAACTGCATTGGTACGAGATCAATCAACGCGATCTCGACAATTGAGGAATTTTCGGCTCGCTGAAGAGCACTGAAACTATCGAATCGCCGCTCACTGTTTCCGCTGGTCTGTTTAATTGAGGAATTTTCGGCTCGCTGAAGAGCACTGAAACTTAGGTCAATGATCGACTCGTTCACGTTCGCTATCGAATTGAGGAATTTTCGGCTCGCTGAAGAGCACTGAAACGATCCACCCGTGCTCCGGATGGGTGAGGCTTTTTGGAAATTGAGGAATTTTCGGCTCGCTGAAGAGCACTGAAACTGAGGCGGGAGCAGGACACCCACCGGGAGAAGGAGAATTGAGGAATTTTCGGCTCGCTGAAGAGCACTGAAACAACCGCGAGTAGCGCGTTGTAAAGTCCCGTCATATATAATTGAGGAATTTTCGGCTCGCTGAAGAGCACTGAAACGAGCGATGCGTATCTCTACAAGAGCAGTCTGTTCTATAAATTGAGGAATTTTCGGCTCGCTGAAGAGCACTGAAACTCCCCCGTGCCCCGCTATACGCTCATGCCGATTACGAATTGAGGAATTTTCGGCTCGCTGAAGAGCACTGAAACGCGACGGTCACGAGCGGGATCACTACGAATGACTGGAAATTGAGGAATTTTCGGCTCGCTGAAGAGCACTGAAACTAAATCTGCGCTGCGTGATGTACTAGGTCGTTACTACAAATTGAGGAATTTTCGGCTCGCTGAAGAGCACTGAAACGCTCAACTATGATGAACCCAGCGCGGCGATTATTTGAATTGAGGAATTTTCGGCTCGCTGAAGAGCACTGAAACCGCGTCAACTACGTACAGCATGACCAATACGACAACATTGAGGAATTTTCGGCTCGCTGAAGAGCACTGAAACCGCGGCTGGTCTCTCTGTTTGTGTAGAAGTTGAATAGGAATTGAGGAATTTTCGGCTCGCTGAAGAGCACTGAAACGTATTCGTTCTGCAACCAACCCGCGAAGTACGCGAAATTGAGGAATTTTCGGCTCGCTGAAGAGCACTGAAACGCGCGAGGACGCCCGTCGCGGTCGTCTCGACGCTCAAATTGAGGAATTTTCGGCTCGCTGAAGAGCACTGAAACGAATATCTTGACACATTCGTTCAAATGGTGTACGATGAATTGAGGAATTTTCGGCTCGCTGAAGAGCACTGAAACGTAGCCGCCACATACCCGCCTATGCCAATTTGCGCGAATTGAGGAATTTTCGGCTCGCTGAAGAGCACTGAAACGGCGGGGAACCAGTCGATGCTCCCGTCGCTCATCCGAATTGAGGAATTTTCGGCTCGCTGAAGAGCACTGAAACACGTTACGATCCCGAACAGCACAGCGTCGAGTTGGAATTGAGGAATTTTCGGCTCGCTGAAGAGCACTGAAACGCAGCACCAGCACCGCCGTCGCTGCGACTTGCGCCATTGAGGAATTTTCGGCTCGCTGAAGAGCACTGAAACTGCCGGTGCTGGCGGATGCGCCGGAGTATGGTTTTATTGAGGAATTTTCGGCTCGCTGAAGAGCACTGAAACGGACGCGCTGATGATTGCGCACTTCGTGGATCGTGAATTGAGGAATTTTCGGCTCGCTGAAGAGCACTGAAACGGCCGTTGCCGGCGACAACCAGGGCGATGTCATCACATTGAGGAATTTTCGGCTCGCTGAAGAGCACTGAAACGCGCGGGCGGCGGTAGCCGTGTCGAGCGCAAAGGCATTGAGGAATTTTCGGCTCGCTGAAGAGCACTGAAACTCCAGCACGCGGTTTGCACGCCCTATGCTACTACTCAATTGAGGAATTTTCGGCTCGCTGAAGAGCACTGAAACGGCCGCCCGTCCCGATAGCCGACTCAACGCCCTGCTATTGAGGAATTTTCGGCTCGCTGAAGAGCACTGAAACTTTGATGACGTTTTCCGGCTCGCAAACGCGCTACAAGATTGAGGAATTTTCGGCTCGCTGAAGAGCACTGAAACGCACAAAACAATGCTTTGGTGGAACATCTCAAAAAATTGATTGAGGAATTTTCGGCTCGCTGAAGAGCACTGAAACTTCTGTCGTAGGTCTTGTGACAGAACTTGTCACATTTATATTGAGGAATTTTCGGCTCGCTGAAGAGCACTGAAACGTTGCAATACTTGGGATATCGATCCTTGTTTTATAAATTGAGGAATTTTCGGCTCGCTGAAGAGCACTGAAACCGATATCCGACCCCAGCGACGTCGTCCATCCGTTGATTGAGGAATTTTCGGCTCGCTGAAGAGCACTGAAACGGTTGATCGGCCACGAAGTCCGGCAGCCCAGCAAGATTGAGGAATTTTCGGCTCGCTGAAGAGCACTGAAACTGAATATTCACTTCAAGAAGATGACCGCGATAAAAGATTGAGGAATTTTCGGCTCGCTGAAGAGCACTGAAACCATTGCGCGGCAATCGATAGATACGTTTCTATCGCAATTGAGGAATTTTCGGCTCGCTGAAGAGCACTGAAACCTCACAATTCGCTTTTGTTCGCTGATGTTCGCACAATTATTGAGGAATTTTCGGCTCGCTGAAGAGCACTGAAACACAAAGCAGCGCTATGTTGCGACGCTTGGGAATCACGATTGAGGAATTTTCGGCTCGCTGAAGAGCACTGAAACTCTGGAATATCCGCACAATCCTAAACATTATTCGAGATTGAGGAATTTTCGGCTCGCTGAAGAGCACTGAAACTCGAGTACGCCACGGCGTCCACATCGCCGCCCACGATTGAGGAATTTTCGGCTCGCTGAAGAGCACTGAAACTAGTTCACGGCGAAACTGAAGCCTATAACTCGGATTGATTGAGGAATTTTCGGCTCGCTGAAGAGCACTGAAACGCAGACTACACTATCTCTATCGCAATGCGGCGATTGAATTGAGGAATTTTCGGCTCGCTGAAGAGCACTGAAACAATATTGGCGCTATGGAGTATGAGCGCGCTATGTTATTGAGGAATTTTCGGCTCGCTGAAGAGCACTGAAACGGCACGTAGTGCCAGGCAAAATCGTAGTTGCCCCACCAGCATTGAGGAATTTTCGGCTCGCTGAAGAGCACTGAAACATACAGAATGATCGGTCGCTCCTTACGTTCTAGAGTCTATTGAGGAATTTTCGGCTCGCTGAAGAGCACTGAAACTCCTGACTCGTCGAGCGTGTATGTGGCATACCCGTAGCATTGAGGAATTTTCGGCTCGCTGAAGAGCACTGAAACATCCAAATGATGAACGCAATACCCGGTACTATCTATATTGAGGAATTTTCGGCTCGCTGAAGAGCACTGAAACGTAGAAATAAGGTGCGTATGAACGGCGTGAATTGGATTGAGGAATTTTCGGCTCGCTGAAGAGCACTGAAACCGATTCGGCTCGAAGGAAAAGAGGCAAGAAGATACGATTGAGGAATTTTCGGCTCGCTGAAGAGCACTGAAACTGGAGAAAGAAACAAATACGGCGATACGACGGCACGAATTGAGGAATTTTCGGCTCGCTGAAGAGCACTGAAACCGCCGCAGAGGGCGAGCCGCTCGCGCGGCATGAGCGCGATTGAGGAATTTTCGGCTCGCTGAAGAGCACTGAAACTATCTGTGCTATAATGTTTCACGAAGTTACACGAAGATTGAGGAATTTTCGGCTCGCTGAAGAGCACTGAAACGTTTACACGGTTACGTACACGTTTCAAGACGAGACCGATTGAGGAATTTTCGGCTCGCTGAAGAGCACTGAAACTGACTACCGCAAACCTCGCGGTATCGGGAACCACTTGAATTGAGGAATTTTCGGCTCGCTGAAGAGCACTGAAACTTATAATCAGGGCGGGCGGGCGGGGCTACGGGCGCGCGCATTGAGGAATTTTCGGCTCGCTGAAGAGCACTGAAACCATTCAGGATGTCGGTCATCGACGGAGCCGTAAACGATTGAGGAATTTTCGGCTCGCTGAAGAGCACTGAAACGTACCGCAACGTACACCATCAACTGCAGCATAGCGCGCATTGAGGAATTTTCGGCTCGCTGAAGAGCACTGAAACGATCGCGATCAGGTAGTAATCATCAGTCGAGTCGGGAATTGAGGAATTTTCGGCTCGCTGAAGAGCACTGAAACTGAGATTGATGCGTGGGTTGCTGATGGCGGTCGTGATTGAGGAATTTTCGGCTCGCTGAAGAGCACTGAAACTGGAAGTGGTATGTGCGATACGGTATCACTACCATATTCGATTGAGGAATTTTCGGCTCGCTGAAGAGCACTGAAACGGCTCGTTGGGATTGCCACACCCCAAAACGTTAGGCGTATTGAGGAATTTTCGGCTCGCTGAAGAGCACTGAAACTCTCAAACGCAGCGCCCGCAACGCCATCAGTCGCCAAATTGAGGAATTTTCGGCTCGCTGAAGAGCACTGAAACAAGGACGGCGCGCGCGCGGTACGGGTGTCGGGATGAATTGAGGAATTTTCGGCTCGCTGAAGAGCACTGAAACGTACCAGAACAAGCGTTCAACTCCCCTGATTAGTACTAGATTGAGGAATTTTCGGCTCGCTGAAGAGCACTGAAACTCTAATTGCCATAAAGACGTTTGGAAGTTCAGACGCGATTGAGGAATTTTCGGCTCGCTGAAGAGCACTGAAACACCGCACAGATTGCCAGCGCGACACTTATCTCCTGCAATTGAGGAATTTTCGGCTCGCTGAAGAGCACTGAAACTTTGAAACCGCGAAAAGCAAGCGGTCTACCGTTTTCATTGAGGAATTTTCGGCTCGCTGAAGAGCACTGAAACAGCGGGAACCAGTCAATTGCTCCGTCGCTCATCTGGACATTGAGGAATTTTCGGCTCGCTGAAGAGCACTGAAACCCCCGGTGCGGCGGCTGTCCGAGCGGGAACCAGTCAAAATTGAGGAATTTTCGGCTCGCTGAAGAGCACTGAAACGCGGCGGGTAATGCGGAACACCTACGCGACCTAAAACATTGAGGAATTTTCGGCTCGCTGAAGAGCACTGAAACACACCGCCCGCATCGAGCGGGTTGGCGTGTACACCCCATTGAGGAATTTTCGGCTCGCTGAAGAGCACTGAAACATTGCGTACAGCGAACACTTGCCGACCGTCACCAACGATTGAGGAATTTTCGGCTCGCTGAAGAGCACTGAAACCCGGACGCGGCCCGCTGATGCTACGCACCAACGCCGCAATTGAGGAATTTTCGGCTCGCTGAAGAGCACTGAAACATCAGATACACACCGCAGCGAACCTAGAAACTCACCTTCAAATTGAGGAATTTTCGGCTCGCTGAAGAGCACTGAAACATTGCGTACAGCGAACACTTGCCGACCGTCACCAACGCATTGAGGAATTTTCGGCTCGCTGAAGAGCACTGAAACCTCTTGCGGTTTTTCAACACAAACATCACTGCGGATACGATTGAGGAATTTTCGGCTCGCTGAAGAGCACTGAAACCGCGAACAACACCGAAGTGCGGCTTGAGCCGGAGACCGATTGAGGAATTTTCGGCTCGCTGAAGAGCACTGAAACTACCACAACCAGCGCTGGTTGTCAAGAGCGAAAATTGATTGAGGAATTTTCGGCTCGCTGAAGAGCACTGAAACGCCGCGATCTCCACAAACGGGCTAACAGTGTTGTTGATTGAGGAATTTTCGGCTCGCTGAAGAGCACTGAAACGCCGCGATCTCCACAAACGGGCTAACAGTGTTGTTGATTGAGGAATTTTCGGCTCGCTGAAGAGCACTGAAACCCAAGTGCGCGTACCAGCGTACAAAGCGCTCCATCATTGAGGAATTTTCGGCTCGCTGAAGAGCACTGAAACGGTACGTTCGCACGATTCGGCCTGTGGTGTGTCCACCATTGAGGAATTTTCGGCTCGCTGAAGAGCACTGAAACTTCATCAAGCACAACTAACGTACGCGAACACCAGAACATTGAGGAATTTTCGGCTCGCTGAAGAGCACTGAAACGCTCGTCGTTCGCCGTTTCCCAAATCATAACGTATTCATTGAGGAATTTTCGGCTCGCTGAAGAGCACTGAAACGCGCTTTGCTGACGAGCGCGATCAGTAGTCGTTCCGTATTGAGGAATTTTCGGCTCGCTGAAGAGCACTGAAACCGCGGTCTATCTTCTCGTCGTAGTAGGTGCTCCGCGATTGAGGAATTTTCGGCTCGCTGAAGAGCACTGAAACACTTGACGATCCAGTGAAGGCGTCAATGCGCGTAGATTGAGGAATTTTCGGCTCGCTGAAGAGCACTGAAACGTGTGGGTGATGCGTCATATCGCCAAACTGCTCAAGAATTGAGGAATTTTCGGCTCGCTGAAGAGCACTGAAACGGCGCGTTCGAGTATCGCCCGGCAGTCGTTGCGGGTAAGATTGAGGAATTTTCGGCTCGCTGAAGAGCACTGAAACTGCTTGCTTCAGATTGACGTAAAACATTCGTTCTACTCGATTGAGGAATTTTCGGCTCGCTGAAGAGCACTGAAACGCGCGGTCGCAAACTGCACCGCTTGCTGCACTGCTGCATTGAGGAATTTTCGGCTCGCTGAAGAGCACTGAAACCTGGCGCGTCGCGCACGCTCCGTGACGCGCTGCGCGATTGAGGAATTTTCGGCTCGCTGAAGAGCACTGAAACAACGATAGCCTACGTTGAAAACGAGTACGCACACCGATTGAGGAATTTTCGGCTCGCTGAAGAGCACTGAAACCAATCGGTTGACCGCCGTCGAGCAGCAGAAAATCCAGATTGAGGAATTTTCGGCTCGCTGAAGAGCACTGAAACGTCGCTGAATAATCGCGTTCAACTTTTGGTTAACAGTCAATTGAGGAATTTTCGGCTCGCTGAAGAGCACTGAAACAGGCGATGCCGTCGGTTCCGGTGCTCCGCTGGGTTGATTGAGGAATTTTCGGCTCGCTGAAGAGCACTGAAACTTTTCATTTTTGCCCTCCCTGTTGCGTGTAGACTGTTGATTGAGGAATTTTCGGCTCGCTGAAGAGCACTGAAACTTGAAGATACCTTTAGGCTTGCTTCAGCGTTATCCGATTGAGGAATTTTCGGCTCGCTGAAGAGCACTGAAACGGTCATATTTGTCATATCGCCGTCAATCGACCGAAGGTATTGAGGAATTTTCGGCTCGCTGAAGAGCACTGAAACATTCCGCTTCGGATCGACGTAAAACATTCGTTCTACTCAATTGAGGAATTTTCGGCTCGCTGAAGAGCACTGAAACTTCATTGATCATTGTGGCACGACACACACCTGAACAGATTGAGGAATTTTCGGCTCGCTGAAGAGCACTGAAACGTTCGACACTGCCAGCGCCTGCACAAGCCGCACCTGCAATTGAGGAATTTTCGGCTCGCTGAAGAGCACTGAAACGCCGGTGTCTGGGTACTCCCCAGACTCGGCGCTCTTGATTGAGGAATTTTCGGCTCGCTGAAGAGCACTGAAACTTTCGGTCAGCGTCCTGATCTGGTTCCACGCGAACTATTGAGGAATTTTCGGCTCGCTGAAGAGCACTGAAACCCTATTTATGACGCCGGATTGAGGTTGGTCGGGTTGATTGAGGAATTTTCGGCTCGCTGAAGAGCACTGAAACGTGACGTACTGGTAATTGTCGATGAGGCGGCGTTCGATTGAGGAATTTTCGGCTCGCTGAAGAGCACTGAAACGCGCCAGCCGGTTGCGCAAGCGCAGCAGTTCTTGATGATTGAGGAATTTTCGGCTCGCTGAAGAGCACTGAAACACACTGCTGCCGGTGTTGATCGATAAGATCACAGTATGATTGAGGAATTTTCGGCTCGCTGAAGAGCACTGAAACCGCTTCGGCGCGGTATACTACAAGCGTAATCGCAATCGGATTGAGGAATTTTCGGCTCGCTGAAGAGCACTGAAACACAAACTGATGCTTCCGGTGTGGGAACAAGTGCGTCGAACGGATTGAGGAATTTTCGGCTCGCTGAAGAGCACTGAAACCGTCAGGCGCTGGATCGCTTCTGCTTTCTCCAACTCTGGATTGAGGAATTTTCGGCTCGCTGAAGAGCACTGAAACTTCATATAGATGTTTTCAAGTTCCGGGCAGATGGTGAGAGATTGAGGAATTTTCGGCTCGCTGAAGAGCACTGAAACAATCTGCGTAGCGCTCCGGGTTGTTGCCGTCCGCAGAGATTGAGGAATTTTCGGCTCGCTGAAGAGCACTGAAACGTTGAAACGCCATAACCCACCCCCCACGTTGAGAAAATTGAGGAATTTTCGGCTCGCTGAAGAGCACTGAAACTACCCGCGCCATCTGCGCGATTTCGACTACGACACCGACGGATTGAGGAATTTTCGGCTCGCTGAAGAGCACTGAAACCACAATACTGACCAGAGCGCGCGAGGTTGCGGCAATGATTGAGGAATTTTCGGCTCGCTGAAGAGCACTGAAACTGCATTGGTACGAGATCAATCAACGCGATCTCGATACATTGAGGAATTTTCGGCTCGCTGA
>Ga0308411_10001960_pt1 | contig 14008 bp, 14 predicted proteins | sample HotsprottomLayer_2_FD_203530 | JGI IMG/M metagenome (GOLD analysis project Ga0308411, IMG submission 203530) | Hot spring phototrophic mat microbial communities from Octopus Spring, Yellowstone National Park, Wyoming, United States -... | ecosystem: Environmental > Aquatic > Thermal springs >...
TGAGCTCCTGAAAGATGCGGAATGGCTCGCACCTTCCAGTCTCTCAGACTCAGTCCGGATGAACAGAAACAACCTATTGGGCCATCACAACTAGGCCGCTCGCCCTGCGCCGGCCGCGGGCGCGGATTCAAGAGCAACCGCCGGATGGCGGCGGCGCGCGCCGCCGCCTAGACTGCGCAGCGTGAACCAGCGACGATCCCAACCCATGTCCGCCTCCCGCCCGCCCGATCCGTCCCGCTGGCACGCCGTCGCGACGCGCGATGCCCGCGCCGACGGCCGTTTCGTCTACGCGGTCACCACCACCGGCGTTTTCTGCCGGCCGAGCTGCCCCGCACGCCGGCCGCGCCTCGAGCATGTGCGGCTCTTCGACTCCGCGCAGGCCGCTCGCCAGGCCGGCTTCCGGCCCTGCCTGCGGTGTCGGCCGGAGCACACGGCGTCGGCCGCCGACGACCGGCGCACGCGAATCCTCGCTGCCTGCCGGGCGCTCGAGGGCTCGCCTGCGCCGCGCCTGGCGGCGCTCGCGGCCGCGGCCGGCCTCAGCCGGTTCCACTTCCTGCGCGAATTCAAGCGCGTCGTCGGCGTGACGCCGGGCGATTACCTCGCCGCGCGGAAGCGGGCGCGGCTGCAGGCCGCGCTCGGCGGCGGCGAGGCGATCGACGCGGCGCTCTACGACGCGGGGTTCGGCAGCCCGAGTCGGGTCTACGAGCGCACCGACCGCCTGCTCGGGATGTCGCCAGGCGCCTATCGCCGCGGCGCGCCGGGCGTGCGGATCCGGGTCGGCTGCGCGCGCACCGTGCTCGGCTGGGTCGCGGTGGCGGCGACCGACCGCGGCATCTGCGCGATCGAGCTCGGCGCGAATCGCGCCACCCTCGAGGCGCGATTGCGCACGCGCTTCCCGCGCGCGCAGCTCGCCGCCGGAGACCCTGCCCTCGAAGAATGGCTCGCGGCGGTGGTGGCGTTCGTCGAGGCGCCCGGACGGGGCCTCGCTCTTCCGCTCGATGTGCAGGGCACCGCGTTCCAGCAGCGCGTCTGGCGCGCGCTTCAGGCGCTGCCGTCCGGGACCACGATCTCCTACGGCGAGCTCGCGCGCCGCGTCGGCGAGCCGCGCAGCGCGCGGGCCGTCGCGCGCGCGGTCGCGACCAACCCGGTCGCGCTGGCGATCCCCTGCCACCGCGTCATCGCTTCGAACGGCGGGATCGGCGGATACCGTTGGGGCATCGAGCGCAAACGCCAGCTGCTCGCGCGCGAGCGCACGGCTGCCGCGACGGAATGATCGGCGCGCCCCGGGCTCAGTCGAGCGAGTCGAGCCAGGCGATCAACCCGTCCGCGTTCAGGTCCACGTCCTGCCCGTAGGCCGCCATCACCGTCGCGGCCGGGAACGGCGCGCCGTAGCGGCGCACCTCGTCGAGCAGGAGATCGCGCACGCCGCTCCAGATGAGCTCGCGGCGTCGCGGCCCCGCGTCCCTCGCCGCGAGCGCGATCGCCGCGAGCGCATCGACCTGGCGGTGCAGCGTCGCGGTGCGCGCAGCGAGGTCCCCGACGCGCCCGAAGTGCGTCACGTAAACCGCCTCGCGCGCCAGGCTCGCGATCAGGTCGAGCGAGCGGTGATAGGGCGCCGGATCGAACTGCACCGGACTCGACGTGGCGAAGGCGAACTGGCGGCCCTGCCAGTCGAGCTCCGGGTAGGTGAGGCCGAAGGTGTCGCCGCCGAACACGTCCCCCGAGCGCGCGTCGCGGATCGCCACGTGGTGGCGCGCGTGACCGAAGGTCTCGTGGAAGGTGAGCTCGCGGCCGTTCAGGCGGATCGACGCGCCGTCGGGCGTCTCGAGGATCCGCGCCGCGGGCACCGGCACGATCTCGCCGTAGATCGCGCGCGTCCTCTCCGCGCCGTAGACGCCGATCGTGCCGGCCACGAGCCGCGCCGGATCGGCCATGTGCCGCGCGCCGCGCGGGTGCACCGTCAGCACCGCGTTCGGACAGCGCTGCATGAAGAGCCCGGCGCCGCCGGCGTGGTCGAGATGGACGTGCGTCAGGACGACGAAGTCCACCTGCGCCGGGCCGACGCCCTTCGCCGCCAGGGCGTCGAGCACCCCCGGCACCGAGAAGTTGGTGCCGGTGTCCACGATCGCCGCGCGGTCGCCCTCGACGATCAGGTGCACCGCGTCGAGCAGCGGCCGGATGTAGCCCGAGTCGACCGCGCTGATGCCGTGCCCGTAGTCGATGACCGTCGCCGCCACCGGGCGATTCTAGCCGCCCGAGCCCGGTAGAATCCGGCGCATGGACATCGCAGATGTGCGAAACGAGTACACCCGCGCCTCGCTCGACGAGGGCGACGTGGATCGCGATCCGATCGCGCAGTTCGGCAAGTGGTTCGGCGAGGCGCTGAAGTCCGAGCTGCGCGAGCCGACCGCGATGGCGCTCGCCACCGCTGGCGCCGACGGCCGGCCGTCGGTCCGGATGGTGTTGCTCAAAGGATTCGACGCGCGCGGCTTCGTCTTCTACACCAACTACGCGAGCCGGAAGGGCCGCGAGCTCGCCGCCAACGCGCACGCGGCGCTGCTGTTCTTCTGGGCGGAGCTCGAGCGCCAGATCCGCATCGAGGGGACGATCGACAAGGTCGCGCCGGAGGAGTCCGACGCCTACTACCGCTCGCGCCCGCTCGGTGCGCGCATCGGGGCGTGGGCCTCCGCGCAGAGCGAGCCCACCAGCCGCGTCGCGCTGATGGCGCGGGTCGCCGAGATGGGCTTGCGCCACGGTCTCGATCCGTCGCGCCCGCCGCACTGGGGCGGCTACCGCCTCGCGCCCGACCGCTTCGAGTTCTGGCAGGGACGCCCGTCGCGGCTCCACGACCGCATCCGCTACCGCCGCGACGGTGCCGGCTGTCTGATCGACCGGCTGGCGCCTTGACTGGCGTGCGCCCTGCCCCGCTGCCGCTGCGAGTCGGGGAGCGGATCTCGCGCGAGCAGCTCGGGGCGCTGCCGGTCCTTCGCTACCAGGGCAAGCTGCACCTCGTCGAGTCGCCAGCCGACCTGGACTGCGCGCTCGCCGACATCCGGCAGGAAGCGGTGCTCGGCTTCGACACCGAGACCCGGCCGGCTTTCCGCGCCGGTGAGCGCTATCTCCCGTCGCTCGTCCAGTTCGCCACCGCCGGCGCCGTGTACCTGCTGCAGATTCAGCTGCGCGATTATTCCGCCGCGCTGCGGGAGATCCTCTCGTCGAAGCGGATCGTGAAAGCGGGCGTGGCCGTCGCCGATGACCTGCGCAGCCTGCGCGAGGTCGTCGAATTCGAGCCGAACGGCGTCGTCGACCTCGGAGTCATCGCGAGACGCCACGGGCTGAAGCAGTCCGGCGTGCGCAACCTCGCCGGGATCTTCCTCGGGGCGCGCATCGTCAAGGGTGCGAAAACCTCGAACTGGGCCGCGCGCCGTCTGACGCCGCATCAGCTCGAATACGCGGCGACCGACGCCTGGGCGTGCCGCGAGCTGTATCTCCGCTTCCAGGCGCTGAAACTCGTCTGAGTCACGGCGCGGCGTCTGCGCGCCACGGGCTGAGCCGCGCGGCGACCGTTGCCACCGCGACGGCCGGCATCGAGAGCACCCCGAACAGGATCATCCCGAGCGGCATCAGGCCGAAGCTCGAAGCCGCTACCGCCAAGGCCACGGCCTGGGCCAGAAAGACGGCGAGCCCCCACCGCCACGCGCGGCGCGGGGCGAGGAATCCGACCGCGCCCGCAAGGCCGATCGCCAGCGGGTAGGTGATCGTCCAGTAGGTCGGAGCGTCCCAGGCCTCGGTCCGGCCCGCGAGCTTCGCCGTGGCGATCCACAGGAGTGCGCCGCCAGCGACGGTCACCGCATAGGCGATTCGGTCGCTCATGGGTCAGCGCACATCGGCGACGACCGCACGGCCGTTGCGTCGCTCGAGATCGATGGTGAGCGGTTCGCCGGCTGGCTTGTCGAGGATGTAAGTCTGCGGCGTGTCGACGAACCGGGCGTGGTAGGTCGTGCTGTGGCTGGACACGGTCCGGCCGGCGTCGTCCTTGCACCAGATCACCAGCGCGCCCACCTTGTCGACCTGGATCATGTAGGGCCCGACGCACTCGCCCGACTTCGAGGGCGTCCCGTGCACGATGGCGTGCCGGGCGCCCGGCGCGTTGCCGAGCCGTGACGCCCCCGCCTCGATGTCGTAGGCGAGGCGCGTCGCCGCGTCGGTGAAGAGCTCACCGCACCCGCCGACCCATCCAGGGAGCTGCGCGAGGAGAAGGAGGCCGACCAAGCGGCGGATCCGTGCAACCGGGACCATGACCGAGCGCGATGTGCCCCCATTCATCGTGGGGAACCATGTTGACGGGAACGGCGGCCGCTGTCGCTGGCGGCGTGCCCGGCCGGAGGAACTGGCGCACGCCCCGATCTCACGCGCCGCACGGCGCGGTCAGAAGGGGGTGGGACAGTCCCAGCCGGAATCGGAGCTGATCCAAGCGGTGATCGATCGCGCAACCGCGTCCGAGTCCTCGATCTGCGTTCGCGTCTTCGCGCGGCCGTGCGCCGTACCGGAGCGCCATCAACCCGCGCCGTCTCGGCGGGTTCGACCTCGCGAGCACCGCCGATCGGATCGCGAACTTCGCCGGCCAGAACCGGGAGGCCGGGGTCGATCGGCTCGGGTCGTGATGCGCCGCTACCCCGAGCGCTCGCCGCGCGGCAGGTCGACCCCCGACACGGCCGCGTAGTACTTCGCCACCGCCGCGTCGTCCTCCCGCCCGAAGCCGAGGGCGCTCGCCGCGACATACGCCTGGCGCGCCACCGCGCCAATCGGCAGCAGCGCCTTGGCCGCCGCGCCGGCTTCGAGCGCGAGCCCGAGGTCCTTCGCGAGGATGTCCACCGCCGCCCTGGTCGAGTAGTCGCCGTCCAGCACCCGCGGCATGCGGTCGGCGAAGACCCAGCTCCCGCCCGAGCTCGCGCACGCGACGTCGCAGATGGTGCGCGGATCGAGCCCGAGCTTGAGCCCGAGCACCATGCCCTCGCACGCCGCGGCGAGGTTGATGCCCGCCAACAGGTTGTTGACGAGCTTCATCTTCGACCCGTCGCCGGTGGACGGACCGACGCGAAACCGCTTGCCCGAGATCGCCTCGAGCACCGGACGGGCCGCCTCCCACGCCTCGGCGTCGCCGCCGATCATCATCGACATCGTGCCCTCGAGCGCGCGCGCCGGGCCGCCGGACACCGGTGCATCGAGCACCCGGATGCCGCGCGGCGCGAGGCGCTCCGCGAGCGGACCCGAGAACGCCGGCGAAACGGTGCTGCACATGAGGAGCACGCCGCCCGGCCGCATGCCGGCGGCGACGCCATCGGGCCCGAAGACGACCTCTTCGGTCTGCGCGGCGTCGACGACCAGTGTGATCACCACCGGGCACGCCCGCGCCACGGCCGCTGGCGACGCACCCACCACCGCGCCGGCTGCGCGCGCCTCCGCCTCGGCCTCGGGGCGGATGTCGCGCACATGGACTTCGAAGCCGCGCGCGAGAAGACGCTTCGCGACACCCATCCCCATCGCGCCGATGCCGATCACCCCTGCCTTCGCCGCCATCGCCGCTCCCGCCGTGCACTCGCGCGGATTGTAGCGGTCCGCCGCCCGGTTGAGCCTCGTCAAGACGCCGGCGGCGGATTCGGCGTCTCCTGTGCCCGTCGGTTCACCGGAGGAGGCGCCGCCATGCTCACCGTGCAAGACTGCCTCGCGATGTGCGAGCTCAGCGAGGACGAGGTCCGCGCGATCGCCCAGCACGAGCACATCCCCGAAGTCGTCGCCGCCGAGCTCGGCAACTACCTCGTCCACACGCCCGAGGGCGAGCGGCGGATCGCGGCGATGATCGTGGACGACATCGCCGCGGCCGCCGCGGCGGGCGATCTCGGCCGCGCGGCGGCGCTCAAGCTGGTGCTCAAGCACTTCGCCGAGCAGCACCAGCCGCCAGCGAACTGACCCGGCCGCGCGCGGGTACAATCCGCGGCCCTGTCGCCCGCGGACCCGCGCATGCCCGACCAGCTCGATCTCTTCGGCGCGACGCCGGCGCGGCCGCGCGCGCTGGCGCGCGTGCCGGTCGCGCCCGCGGCGGTGGCGCCCGCGATCGCTGCGCTCGGCGCGCGGCTGCCACCCGGGCTCCGTCTCGGCACCTCCTCGTGGGCGTTTCCGGGCTGGGCCGGGATCGTGTACGAACACCCGGCGGCCGAGGCGGCGCTCGCCCGCGAGGGGCTCGCCGCGTATGCACGGCACCCGGTGCTGCGCGCGGTCGGCCTCGACCGCACCTTCTACGCGCCGCTGCGGGTCGACGAATACGCGCACTACGCTGCCCAGGTGCCGCCCGATTTCCGCTTCGTCGTGAAGGCGCCGGCGATCGTCACCGATGCGTGGCGCCGAGCCGAAGGCGGCCGGCCGGAGCGCGCCAACGACCGCTTCCTCGACGCCGCCTTCGCGGCCGAGACCTTCGTGCGGCCGGCGGTCGAGGGTCTCGCCGGCCGCTGCGGCGCGCTGGTGTTTCAGTTTCCGCCGCTCGGCCGCGAGGCGCTGCGCACCCCGGCCCGGACGATCACCCGGCTCGCCGAGTTCGTCGCCGCGCTGCCGCGCGGCCCGCTGTATGCGGTCGAAGTGCGCGACGCCGCGCTCGTCGGGCCGCGGCTCGCGGCGGCGCTGGACGGTGCCGGCGCGACCTACTGTTTCACCGTCCACGCCCGGATGCCGACGGTGGCGGAGCAGGCCCGCCTGTTGGCCGATCTCGCCCCCGGCCCGCTCGTCGCGCGCTGGAACCTCCACGCGGGGTTCGCCTACGAGCAGGCCAAGGCGCACTACGCGCCGTTCGATCGCCTGATCGACGAGGATCCGGCCACCCGCGACGCCCTCGCCGGACTGGCGGCGCGCGCACTCGCCGCCGGTCACCCGGCGCTGATCACCGCCAACAACAAAGCCGAAGGCTCGGCGCCGCTCACGGTCCTCAAACTGGCCGAGACGATCGTCGCCCGCATCGCCGGCGGATGAGGTCGGCCGGCCCGCTGGTCGTCGCCCTGCTCGGCGCGGCGGCTGCACTGGCGTGGTGGGCGGCGCGCGCGCTGCCGGTCGAGCTGGCGGACGCGCCGGCCGACCGCGTACCGTGCGTGTCGTACGCGCCGTTTCGCCTGCCGGGCGAGTCGCCGTTCGTGAAGGGCTTCCGCGCCTCGCCGGCCCGGCTCGACCAGGACCTCGCGCTGCTCGCGGCGCGCACCGGCTGCATCCGCACCTATTCGGTCGACCAGGGGCTCGACGAGGTGCCGCGGCTCGCGCGCAAGCACGGGCTGCGCGTGCTGCTCGGGGTGTGGATCGGCCGCGACGCGGCGGAGAACGAAGCCGAGCTCGCCCGGGCACTCGTGGTCCTGCGGCGCGACGCCGACGTGATCGACGCGGTGATCGTCGGCAACGAGGTGCTGCTGCGGCGCGAGCAGCCGCCCGAGCGCCTGCGCGCCTACCTCGACCGGGTGCGCGCGGCGACGGCGCTGCCGGTCACCTACGCCGACGTATGGGAATTCTGGCTGCAGCATCCGTCGCTCGCCGAGGCGGTGTCGTTCGTGACCGTCCACATGCTGCCATACTGGGAGGACGAGCCGCAGCCGGTCGGGCGCGCGGTGGATCACGTCCTGCGGATGCACGCGCGGGTGCGGGCCGCGTTCCCCGGCAAGCCGATCCTGATCGGCGAGGTCGGCTGGCCGAGCGCGGGGCGCCGGCGCGAGGGCGCGGTGCCGTCGCGGGTGAACCAGGCGCGTTTCGTGCGCGAGTTCGCGGCCGCCGCGGCGCGCGCGGGCCTGCGCTACAACGTCATCGAGGCATTCGACCAGCCGTGGAAGCGGCGCCTGGAAGGCACGGTGGGCGGGCACTGGGGGCTCGACGATTCGGCCGGCCGCCCCAAGTTCCCGCTGCGCGGGCCGGTGGTCGAGGACCCGGCGTGGGCGCGCGGGTGGGCGGCCGCCCTGGCCGGTGCAGCAGCGTTCCTCCTCGCCGGGTGTGCGCGCGCGCCGCGACCCGGCGGGGCGGGGGTATGGTTCCTCGCGCTCGCCGGTGCCGCGGCCGGTGCACTGCTCGCTCGCCAAGCGCAGATCGTGGCGTCGGCGAGCCGGAACGCGCTCGAGTGGGGCGCCGGCGCGGCCTTCACCGGGTTCGCTGCGCTGGCGACCCTGCTCTGCGCCATCGCGCTCGCGCGTGCGATGGCGCTCGCGCCGCCGCTGCGCCCGGCGACTGCCGCCGAGGCGGTGCAGTGGTTGCGCACCGACTGCTCGCGGCGCACCGCGCTCGAGCGCTGGTTCGGCGTCGCCCGGTTCGTCGTGCTGTTCGGCGCGACGCTCGTCTCGGTGTTGCTCGCGTTCGATCCGCGCTATCGCGATTTTCCGCTCGCCGGGCTGGCCGCGCCGGCAGTCGGCTTCGCCCTGCTCGCCTGGACGGCGGGGCCGATCCCTGCCGCCGTCGAAGAGCGAACGCTCGCCTGGGTGCTCGCCGCCGCCGCGCCGGTGATCGTGTGGCGGGAGACGCTCGCCAACGTCGATGCGCTGGCGTGGGTCGCGCTAACCGGTCTGCTGGCGGCGAGCGTGCTCGTCGCGCGCCAGGACGAGCAGGCCCGCGAGTAGCGCGACCGCGCCGGCTTCGTAGCTGAAGAGGACCAGCCCGGCGACACCGAGGCAGACGGCGGCGAGCGCCCAGCCGCGCGCGCGCAGCAGCGTCGCCGCACCGGCGCTCGCCAGCGCGGCCAGAGCCAGGCCACCCGAAGCGAACGCCACGATCACCGCGCCGCGCAAGCCGCACCACCACGGCGCGGCGGCCGCGCCACAGACGTGCGCAAGCGCCGCCGGCTCGATCAGCCCGAACCGCAGCGCGTACGCCAACCCGAAGCTGGTCCCGATCGGAACCGCCCACCTGAGCATCGAGCGCCAGGGAACTCCGCAGGCTTTGTCGGGGTCGAGAGACACTTGGCGGCGCCGCGCGCGGCCGATATCGTGCGGAACGCTTGGACTATGCCACGCCGGCACGGTGCTTGCGTCTCCCGGCGTCAACGGTCCTCTGTGGCGCGCGTTAACGAGCGCTGCGCGTCAGGACCCTGCACCGATCCCCCCAAATGAGCACCGCGACCGTCCCCGCCCGACCTTTGCCTGCTTTGCCCGGTCGCGGTGCCGGCCTGTTCGGCGCGGTCACGATCACCGCGCTGGTGGCGGCGCTCAATCTCGCCGCCTGGGGGTGGGCGAACGCCCCGCTTGCGCTGCCGTCCTGGGAGGGCAACATCCGCGGCGTCGCCTACAGCGGCTTCCAGCGCGACCAGGACCCGACCCGGGAACGGTTCCCGACCGAGGCCGAGCTGCACGCCGACCTCGCACGCGTCGCGGGGCTTGCGATCCGCATCCGCACCTACTCGTCGCTCGAGAGCCCGCGCGTGCCGGCGATCGCCGCCGAGCACGGGCTGCACCTCACCGCCGGCGCCTGGCTCGACCGGCGCACCGACCACAACCTGACCGAGCTGAGCGCGGCGATCCATGCGGCCAAGGAAAACCCCAGCGTGCGGCGCCTGATCGTCGGCAACGAGACGATCCTGCGCGGCGACCTCACGCCGGCCGAGCTGATCGACCAGCTCAAGCGCGCCAAGCGCTTCAGCCGCGTGCCGGTGTCGACCGCCGAGCCGTGGCACGTCTGGCTGCGCCATCCGGAGCTCGCGAAACACGTGGACTTCATCACCATCCACCTGCTGCCGTACTGGGAGGGCGTTCCGGTCGAGCACGCGGTCGACTATGCGCTGGCGCGCTACGACGAGGTCGCGCGGGCGTTCCCGAAGAAGCCGATCGTGATCGGCGAGATCGGCTGGCCGAGCCGCGGCGACCGGGTCGGCGGCGCGGTGGCCTCGCCCGCCGCGCAAGCGCGGTTCATGCGCGAGTTCCTCGACCGCACGCGCGACATGCGACTCGACTACTACGTGATGGAAATGTTCGACCAGCCGTGGAAGCAGGCGCACGAGGGCCGCGCCGGCGCCTACTGGGGCCTGTTCCACGCCGACCGGACGCAGAAGTTTCCGCTCGCCGGGCCGGTCGAGGCCGACCCGAACTGGCGCGCGAAGGCGCTCGCCTCGAGCGCGATCGCGGCCCCGTTGGTGCTGTGGTTCGCGTTCGCCTTCCGCCGCCTGCGGCTCGCGGGGCTCGTCGCCTTCGGCGCGCTCATCCAGGCGTCGGTCGCGGCGCTGGTGTGGCTCGCCACGATCCCGTTCGAGTTCTACCTGCGGCCGATCGACTGGGTCGCCTACGGCGTGCTGCTGCCGGGGGCGGCGGCGATGCTGGCGGTGCTGCTCGCCAACGGGTTCGAGTTCGTCGAGGTGCTGTGGCGGCGCCGCTGGCGGCGCGAGTTCCGCCCGGTGCCGCTCCATCCGAGCGCCCCGCAGCCGTTCGTCTCGATCCACCTGCCGGCGTGCAACGAGCCGCCGGAGATGGTGATCCTCACCCTCGACTCGCTCGCCCGGCTCGACTACGCGAACTTCGAGGTGCTGGTGATCGACAACAACACCCGCGACGAGCGGCTGTGGCGACCGGTCGAGGCGCACTGCGCGAAGCTCGGCGCGCGCTTCCGCTTCTTCCACCTGCCGCAATGGCCCGGCTTCAAGGCGGGGGCGCTCAACTTCGCGCTGAAGGAGACCGACCCGCGGGCCGAGATCGTCGGCGTGGTGGACGCCGACTACGCGGTCGATCCGCACTGGCTGCGCAACCTGGTGGCGCACTTCGCCGACGAAAAGGTGGCGGTCGTGCAGGCGCCGCAGGCGCACCGGGACTTCGAGGCGAGCCCCTTCCGGCGCATGGCCAACTGGGAGTTCGAGGGCTTCTTCCGGGTCGGCATGCACCACCGCAACGAGCGCAACGCCATCATCCAGCACGGCACGATGACGCTGGTGCGCAAGCGCGCGCTGGAAGGCGTCGGCGGCTGGGCCGAGTGGTGCATCTGCGAGGACGCGGAGCTGGGGCTGCGCCTGATGGCGCACGGCCACGAGCTCGCCTACGTGGACGAGGTGCTCGGCCGCGGCCTCACGCCTTCCGACTTCAGGGCGTTCAAGACGCAGCGCTTCCGTTGGGCGTTCGGCGCGATGCAGATCCTCAAGGGCCACTGGCGCGCGCTCACCGGCGCGAGCCGCCTCTCCGCGGGGCAGCGCTACCACTTCCTCACCGGCTGGTTCTCGTGGTTCGCCGACGCGCTGCACCTCGTCTTCGCGCTCGCCGCGGTCGTGTGGACGGTCGGCGCGGTGGCGATGCCTTGGCAGTTCCCGCTGCCGCTCGACCTGTACCTCGTCCCGGTGCTCGCGTTCCTGGCGGCGAAGCTGGTCTTCGGCCCGGTGCTCTACAGGGCGCGGGTGAACTGCAGCTGGGCGGACGTGCTCGGCGCGTCGCTCGCCAGCATGGCGCTCTCGCACGCAATCGCGTGCGGGGTGTTCGAGGGATTGTGGCGGCGCACGGGCGAATTCAAGCGCACCGCGAAGGGCGTCGGCGCGTCGCCGCGTTTCGCCTGGCTCGCGGCGATTCGCGAGGAGACGCTGCTCGCGTTCACTCTGGCGCTCGCCGCCGGCGCGGTGGTCTGGCGGTTCGGGACCGACCACGTGGAAGCGATGCTGTGGGCATTCGTCCTCGCCGCGCAGGCGTTGCCGTACGCGGCGACGATCGCGGTGGCTTGGCTGTCGGGGCGCAGCAGCGCAGCGGATGCGGTTACGCCGGTCGCTACGCCTGAGCGGCCTGCGCTCGATCTGGCCCGCGCCGCGGCGTAGGCGCGCGACCCGCCACGCCACCGCGCCCCGCGCGCGAACTCGCTAAACTAGTGTCCCCGATTCAGCGGACTGGAAACATGGGCGGTGCGGTCTTTACGCCGACGCGCACGGTCGTCACGGTACGACGGTTCCAGGACATGGTCGCCGCCGGCGTGTGGCGCGACGACGAGCGCATCGAGCTGATCGACGGGGAGATCGTGGACATGGCACCCATCGGCGGGGCGCATGCCTGGTGCGTCACCCGTGTCGCCGAGCTGCTGCGGACCCGGGTCGGTGATCGCGCGCACGTGTGGGTGCAACTGCCGATCGTCCTCGGCGAACGGTCGCAGCCTCAGCCGGACCTCGCCCTGATCCGGGACAAAGCCGAGGGCTACGACGCCGCGCTCCCCTCGGCGGAGGACGTGTTGCTGGCGATCGAAGTGTCCGACACTACGCTCGGGTACCACCGTGGCACCAAGCTACGCCTTTACGCCGCCCACGGCGTCCCGGAGTACTGGGTCGTCGACCTGCACGGCGAGCGGATCGAGGCGTATCGCGGCCCTGGGGCGGCCGGTTACGCGAGCCGGGAAGGGGTGAGCGGCGACGATCCCCTGACCGTCGCGGCGCTGCCCGGCGTCGCGCTGCGTGCCGGCGACTGCTTCGCGCGCTGAGCAGCCGCACGAAAAGAAAAAGGCCCGCGCGGAGGCGCGGGCCGAACTCCCCCTCCTCCACGGTCCGATCGGCGGGTTCCGCCGGACTCGCAGGCGCGTCAGGGCCGACTGCGTCCGCACGGACGGGACCCTTGCATGCCGGGTACCCCGTCACGCCTCGGGCGTGAACGCACGGCCGGCGAAACGCCGCGGCTGCGAGCGGTGCCGGTGACCGAGCAACGCTCGCGCCAGCGTCCCGAAGCCTTTGAGGACCCGCAGGAAACCGCGTGGCAACCGCCTGCACCCGCCGCCTCGGTGTAAAGCGAATCGACGCGCGCCGGTGGGACCGAGCAGGGTTTCAGCGGCTGCGGGCGCCCGGCGCCTCGTCCGCCGGATGGGTTTCGCGCCGGTTCCCGGGCGTGTCGGCGGCGCACGGCGCGATCCCGGGGCCGCCGCGCGGGTGCCGAGTGGCGTGACGGGCGGTTTTACACTTTCCCAGGCACCACCGCCGTGGTAGTCGGTAATGCTTTGATCGAAATAGACATTTTTATCTGGCCCAGATAATGCTTCGTCTCGATCGAGTTCGACTGACAAGGAGGAAGAACCGTGAAATCGCTTCGTAAGCTTTGCCTCGCGCTCGGCCTGGCCACCGTTTCCGCCGGGAGTGCGAGCGCCGCCATCATTTACAACACGGGGCCCAACACCGTGAGCATCCCGGGCTTGACCGGCTTTGCGACCACCGGCGCGATGATGGACGGCCTGTCGGTGCAGGCGGTCTTCTCGGGCGGCTTGAACGAGACCCTCCTGTGGGCCGACACCGGCGCCACCTCCGGCGGCGTCACCGGCAGCGGCTGGTCGCTCTCGCTCACCGGGGACTCGTTCACCGCCCCATGGATTTTCACGTTCTCCCCGAACGCGAGCCTCGGCCAGCTCCAGCTGCTCGTGCTGGACGGCCGGAATGCCCTGACCATCTTCGATCGCACCCAGCCCTCACCGGGCACCCCCGGCTCGGCGGCGGGAAGGGACTGGGAGTGCTTCCTCGGGGCCTGCAACGACGCCACCGTGACCTATGACTACGCTGCCGGCATTGGCGCAGACGCGCCGATTGGGGACCTCTGGCAGCTCGTGTCCATCGATTTCGGGACCCTGGGCCCGCGGGACACCTTTCAGTTTCGCCAGGACACGGACAACGACTCGCGGCTCACGCAAGTGCCCGAGCCCGGCGTGATCGCGCTGCTCGGCCTCACCCTCGCGGCGATGGGCTTTGCGCGCCGCCGCGCGCGGGCCCTGTAGGCTGGCGCCGAAGCGTTCTCGGCGCTGACCGATCGGCCCCGGCGCTGCCGCGCCGGGGCTGCTGGCTTTAACCGAGTCGCGCCCGAGTCGGCCTGCACCGCTCCGCGCCGCCGAGCGACCCGACGGTCGGGCGCTCAGATCGACTCGACCCTCGCCAGGAGATCGCCCAGCCCGCTGATGCAGGTATCGACCAGGTCGGCCACCGTGGCCGCCCCGTCGATCCCCTGCAGCACGTCCCCGAGGCGGCTCCCTGCGTGCGCCAGCGTCCGCGCCCCGCGCGCCTCGGCCATCGCCGCCT
>Ga0308411_10001964_pt1 | contig 13986 bp, 16 predicted proteins | sample HotsprottomLayer_2_FD_203530 | JGI IMG/M metagenome (GOLD analysis project Ga0308411, IMG submission 203530) | Hot spring phototrophic mat microbial communities from Octopus Spring, Yellowstone National Park, Wyoming, United States -... | ecosystem: Environmental > Aquatic > Thermal springs >...
TTCTCGTTGTGTGCGGTCAGCACAACACTAACAAGAAATCTCACTCAAACTTTTTGGGCTTGGGCTTCGGCGGCGTGTATGAAGGTTTTGGCTTTGGCTCTTCAAAGCGTTTCTTCCGTTCAGTAACGATAATCGTAACCTCGATTTCATCTTCGCTGTATCCCGAAGCCTTTGCCGCACTCACAACGGCTTGATAAGCACTTTCGCTAAGCAAGGGTTTAAGTGTGCCTGTGGTTTTGAAATAGAATGTTTCAGCACGGAAGGCTTTGGTGGAATCTTGCGCAAGGGCAAAAAGCGGAATGAAAAACAGCAGAAAAAACGCACCAAGTAAAAATCCTCGAGTCATCGGTTCAAGTGGGTTTGGTGTTAATGAAATCGTTACGGTCAGTGTGAAAAGTAAGCAATCGCCGCAAACGAGGCAAAGAGAAGCAAGGCAAGCACAATCGTCATGTCGCTAATCCACCGTGCCGCTTCATCGCGTCCATCTTGATACGAACTGGCAATAAACATCACCGCAACGCTGTTGGAGAGTAGAAAGTAAGTGTGTTGAGGCAAGATACCGATGAAGGTTGCAACAAAGAGCATAAAACCCGAAAGCGCACTACTGCTAATCAGAAAAATTTTGGTGCGCAAGAGCGAAAAAGTATTTGCAATAGTTTTAATGCCTGCAAGTGCGTCGCCTTTGCGGTCGCGAATATCCCACATCACTTCAATGAAAAATGCGCATGCAAAAATATAGCCCCAACAAATCCATACTTTCAGCGAGAGTGGCTCGCCTTCAAAGAGAAGAGGCAAAATGACCATTGCCGTTGCCCAGTCAATCGGCGGCGCAAGGTTCTTGACGATATACATATCTTTTAAGCGACGTGCGCCGTTGAGCACACGGGCAAGCGCGTCAGGAAAACATTTTTGATTGTAAAGAAATCCAACCAGCGCAATAAAGAGCGTGGTCAAAAACGCAATCCAACCGAAGAACGCCGAAATAAAGAGCGCAATCGCAGTAAGCGCACAGAAGAAAATGTAGTGAATTAAAAACGATGAGGCTTGTGCGCGGGTTAAGTTGTCAGGGTCGTTGATAGCATCTTCGACATCATCGGTCAAGCGATTGTATTGATAGATAGACAGCGTCAGTAGAAAGACCACCACAATACACCACACATTCACCGCAACGCCGAAGTAAAGCGGCCACATTGCCGCACCCAAAGCAGAAAGAAGCGAGAGATGAATTTTGTTTCGGAAAAAATAGTTCATTTGCAAAGCGGTTTTTTCACACAAGCCGAAAGTAGCAACATCGTCGTGTATTTACAACCTTCGCATGAACCTGTATATTTGCGTAAATTCTTCAACTAACGGATAAACAAACTTGATGCAAGCATGGACAAACTTCGCTTGATTTACAACACAGGGATTTTCACGCAAGAACAAGAAAGCGATATCGACACCATTACCGATGAGCCTTACAAAGTCGTTCTTTTTAATGACGACTACCACACCTTCGAAGAAGTGATTGTGCAAATTATGAAAGCCACAGGGTGCAGTCGACAAAAAGCCGAAGCGCACACTTGGGAAGTTCACAACAAAGGAAAATCGATTGTCTTCGATGGCAGTATGGAAGAGTGCTTGCGTGTGAGTGCGATTTTAGAAGAAATCCATTTGAAGACAGAAATTCAAACCTGCTAATCAAATTCAAGGCGATTACGGCGTAAGGCGTGATTTTAAGCGCATCACGCGTCGATAAGCCTCTTCAAGGCGTTCCAACTTGATTTCGCCGCGCTGAACAAGTTGCTTGATGATATTACATGCTTTTTGAGCGATGTGTTCATCGTAGTCGAGATTATTTCCGAAAATCAGCATATCTACGCCTGCATTGAGCGCAAGTTTGAGCGCGTCTTCCAATCCGTAGTGTGCCGAAATTGCCTTCATTTGCATATCGTCGGAACAGACAACGCCATCAAAGCATAACGGCTTACGAAGCAAGTCTTGAATGACTTTTTTGGAAAGCGTTGCAGGAAGCGTGTCCCAATGTGAGTTAAAGATGTGTGCGGTCATCACAATATCGGCGTTGCCTTGTGAAATTAATGTTTGAAAGGGCGAAAGTTCGTTAGGTGTCCAAGTGTTTGACACATCAACAAGCCCAAGATGCGAATCGCTCTGTGAAGAGCCGTGTCCAGGAAAGTGCTTCAAGGCAGTTAGCACCTTTTGAGCGCGATGCGCCGTTACAACTTCGGCGGCGTGCATAGCGACACTATCGGGGTTGGAAGAAAAACTGCGCTCGAGTTTGGCAATCACGGGATTGTGAGGATTCACGGCGACATCGCACACGGGGGCAAAGTTTAAGTTAATGCCAAGTTCAGAAAGCAAGTGAGCGGTATGAGTGGCGTAAAGCCTTGTAGAATCAAGCGAATTGAGCCGACCAAGATACGCCGCCGATACCGTTTGCCGAAACCCGTATTTCGGTTTCAATCGATTGACCTTGCCACCTTCTTCGTCAATCGCAATTAACAGTGGAATGTTGGAACAAGACTGAAGTGCAGTACAAAGCGATTTAACTTGTTGTGGCGATTGGATATTGCGCCCTGACCGCTTTTGAAGCACGTCGTAATCAAAGAGAATCACGCCGCCAACTCTACCTGCGCGAATATCCTGAACAATCCAACACGAGTCAGAAACTAATGTGCCGCGAAAGCCAACGATGAGCAGTTGCCCAATTTTCAAATCGAGACTGTCGGTTGGCGTTGCGGCAAGTGTGACAGAAAACAACAGGGCGTAAGTGAACAGTAAGACTTTCACGCCGTTAATAAGTTTTTCGTGCGGCAAGCAACTCACGCACACGTGCTAAGGCTTCATCGAGCGATGCGGCGGGCTTTTCACGAAGCGCATCAACCACACCTAAATAACTTCTTGGATTCACATCGTTTCGCCCTACCATTTCATCATGTCTCGAAATGGCTAATTCAATCGTGCTTTTTAACAACTGCCGCTGAAACGGCTTAATCAGGTAGCGGAAAATTTGCACTTCGTTAATAAGCCGAATCGCAATCGATGCATCGCGACTGCTTGAAAGCAAAATCGGAACCACATCAGGATAGGAAGTGCTGACGGCGGCAAGAAAATCAACCGCACTTGTTGAGCCTAAATTCACTTCCGTAATCAACACATCAATTGGTTTTGTCTTCAAAATGTTGAAGGCTTCGTCGGCATCAAGTGCCGTATGAACAGTGTAGCTTGACGCAAGCAAATCTTTGTAGGCTTGAAGGTTGGCAGGGTTCGGGTCAATGAAAAGCAAATGATGTTCGCCCGCAACCTTTGCAGGCACATCAACGCCCAGCGCGGCAAGCACGCCTGCCGAAGGCGGCGCAGAAGTCAATTTGCTCACTTGTGGTGGCGGCGCGCTCTTTAATCGGTCGGAAAATTTGCACGCAAGCGCAACCGTTTCTTTCAGTTTCGCGCTGTTCCAAGGCTTGTTGATGTATCGGAAAATTTCGCTTGAATTGACAGAGTTGATAATTGCGTCTAAATCGCTGTATCCTGTCAGCAAAATGCGCACGGTATTCGGCGAAATCTCGCGTACTTTTTGCAAGAGTTCAACGCCCGTCATCATCGGCATACGTTGGTCGCTGACAATGACATCAGGCACATTTCCTCTCTGAAAATGTTGCAATGCTTCCTCGCCGCTCGTCGCTGTAATGACATCATAATCGTCAAACAACAGGCTGAGCGATTGGACAACATTAGGTTCGTCATCAACAAATAAGACTTTATGCGGCATAATCAAATCGGGTTTAATGTTTTGGGAAAAGTTGAATCTAATAAGAAGACGTTTCAATTCATCAGAACAAACAAATTTGATGCCAATCACAAACATGTTAAGCGACAACGCGCTGAATAAATCCGCCGCCTAATACTTCGTTTCCATCATAGAAAACGACGGCTTGTCCTGGAGTAATCGCACGTTTTGGCTGTTCAAATTTCACCAACACGGAATCATTTTGTTCACGGCTCACAAGGCAAGGTTCGGGTTTATCTTTGTAGCGAATTTTCGCCTCGCACCGAATTGGCTCACTCAATTCTCTGAACGCAATCCAATTTACTTGATTGGCGATTAAGGTATTGTGAAATAAATCTTCATCTTTGCCAACGACAATCGTGTTGGTTTCATAATGAATTTCAGTTACATAAACAGGTTCAGGGGTGGTAATGCCCAAGCCTTTGCGTTGCCCAATCGTGTAGAAAGGATAGCCACGATGTTTGCCGAGTTCGCGTCCATTTTTATCCAAAATTTTTCCGCCTGCAACGTCGCGTTCAAGCGTTGGGATTGTTTCTTTGAGAAACCGCTCGTAATCGTTATCGGGAATAAAACAAATCTCGTAACTCTCACCTTTATCAGCGACTTTCAAGCCGAACTTTCGGGCAAGGTCGCGCACTTCGGGCTTGGTGAGTTCGGCGAGCGGAAAAATCGTGTGTGATAAGGCTTCTTGCGAGATACCCCAAAGCACATAACTTTGGTCTTTGTTTGAATCCTTGCCTTTGAAGAGCCGATAGCGACCATCAATTTCTTGAACACGCGCATAATGTCCTGTGGCGATGTAATCTGCGCCCAAGAGCCGTGCGCGTTGCAAGAGCGACTCCCATTTGACTTTCGTGTTGCACATGACGCATGGGTTAGGCGTTCTGCCGTGCAAGTATTCGCTTTTGAAATAATCAATAACGGCTTCGCCGAAATCGTCGCGAAAGTCAATCGTGTAGTGCAGAAACCCTTTGCTGACCGCAACGCTTCGCGCATCGTTGATAGATTCAAGCGAACAGCACCCTGTTTCTTTTTTTGACGAGTGGCTTAACCCCGCCATGTCGTAATCCCAAGTTTTCATCGTAATGCCGATGACCTCGTAGCCTTGTTCAGCCAGCAAGCATGCGGCGACGCTTGAATCCACACCGCCCGACATACCAACCACCACTTTTTTCTTTGACATAATCGTAAAATTTATTTTGGCAAATTAACGAAATCTTCTTGCCAATCGTTTGAGCCGTTGCGATAAACGTCTATTCGCCAACGTGTGTTGCACCTTGAAGTTTAATTCAATCATACTGCTATGTCAATCATTCGTCTTTCCGATGTGGTCAAAATTTACAACGAGAAAACGGCACCCGTTTTTGCGCTGTCAGGGATTTCGCTTTCGGTTGAGCGGGCAGAATTGCTTGCATTGATGGGCAGTTCAGGAAGCGGAAAGACGACGCTTCTCAACATTCTTTCAGCGATTGATGTGCCGACCAGCGGAACAGTTGAAATTGACGGCGCAAACATTGGAACAATGAGCGAAAAAGATCTCACGGCGTTTCGCCGCGAAAAAATCGGAATCGTGTTTCAATTTTTCAACTTAATGCCTACGCTCTCGGTGATTGAAAATGTCATGCTTCCCAGTTTGCTCTTAAAGAAAAATTCCAAAGAAATTGAAGCACGCGCCAAAGAACTGATTGAGCGTGTTGGACTTTCGCACCGACTTCATCATCAACCGTTTCAACTTTCAGGCGGCGAAATGCAGCGCACCGCCATTGCACGCGCCTTGATGAACAATCCTGCCATCATCATTGCCGATGAGCCAACAGGAAATTTAGATTCCAAAAACGCTGAACAAATCCTTGCGCTGATTCGCACGCTTGCCGAAGAAGAACGCAAAACGTTTATTATTGCCACGCACTCAAAAGAAGTCTCGGAAATTGCCGATAGAACGATTGTGCTGAAAGATGGAAAAGTCATTGAAGAATCATTGCTTGTAGAAAAATAAATCACACGTGTTATGCACCACTTGAATTACGAGATTGTAGAAGCAATCCTTGTAAATTTTATTCGCAACGAGGTTCAGAAGTCGGGATTTTCAAAAGTTGTGTTAGGGCTTTCAGGCGGCGTGGATTCTGCTGTGTCGTGTGCGCTTGCTACAAAAGCACTCGGCAAAGAAAACGTGCTTGCCGTGATGATGCCTTACAAATCAAGCAGTGCCGATAGTTTGAGCGACGCACAACGCTTGATTGAACAGTTAGGCGTTGAGTCTGAACGGCGCGAGATTACGGCAACGGTCGATGCCTTTTTCAGCGATAAGCCCAACGCCAATCACCTGCGGCGTGGCAACGTAATGGCGCGCGTAAGAATGATAACGCTCTACGACATTTCTGCACGCGACCATCGCCTCGTGCTTGGCACAAGCAATAAAACCGAATTGCTCTTAGGCTACGGCACGCTCTTCGGCGATATGGCATCTGCCATCAATCCGATTGGCGATTTATACAAAACCCAAGTGTGGCAACTCGCAAAACATCTCAACATTCCATCAAGCATTATTGAAAAGAAACCAAGTGCGGATTTATGGGAAGGTCAAAGCGATGAAGCAGAATTAGGATTTACATATCGTGAAGTCGATGACTTGCTTTACAAACTTGTCGACCTGCGCTTGCGCGATGAAGATTTACTTTCGGAAGGGATTAACCCAGAATTTCTCGCCAAAGTCAAACGGCTTGTGGTGCGCAATCAATTCAAGCGGCTTACGCCGGTGATAGCAAAAATTTCGCCGCGCACACTTGGGATTGATTTCCGATACGCTCGCGATTGGCAAGCCGTCAAATAGCAGTGAGGTGTTTTGCGATTACGCATCTTCAAGCAACTTGCGCGGGGCTTTAATGAGAATCACTAACGCCATCACAAAAATTGAAAGCCACACGGTTCGACTCACCGAAACGCTCACCCCTTTTTTGAGCGCAATGCCAATGAAACCCCAAACCACTGCCGTGATGAAAAACAAATCAAGATAGCGAAAGCAAACCCACAGCGAAAATAAGGCAAGCGTCAGTATCAAAATAATTGCCCAAGATTCAGGCGCAAGCCATTTGAGTTTCCATTTGAGCGATTGAAAGAGCGTTGCCCAATTCACAACAGCAAGAAAGGTCATCCACCCGAAGAAAAGCATCGTTGGCGCACGCAGAAACCAAATCTCGCTTGGCTGTGCAGTGGCACGCAGTTCTAAATATGTTGCCGCACGCGCCAATGAAATCACCATGAGCATTACGGAAATTGCACTTGCAAACAGCAAATCGTAGCACCACGTCATTACCCACAATCCGAACAGGAGCATACTCGCTGAAAGGTGAAAACGCGACTGCGCCAGCCGCCGATTCGTGCGCTGTTTCGGAAAAAACTGAAAGAGGCTCAATCCTATCATTGCCACAAGAAGCAATGCAAAGATGTAAAACGAAAACGGAGTCGGTGCAAGAAGTGTAGGGTAAAGCGTAAGTGGCTGAACAAGGGCGTTGCCAAATGCGCCCACCATTGAGAAATAATAAACCACTGCGGCAAAAGCCGATGCAAGTAAGAGAAAAAGTTTAGGCAGTTGTTTTGAAATGCTCATTCAGCGTTAGTAGGATAGCGACGCACAAAGATACGCACAAATTTTCATGCGATTTCTTATCTTCGTTAAAGATTTGGTAACAGCCGCCCTATCGCAAGTAACATCAACATCTATCGACCTTGAACGCCGACTATCAGCCTGTCCATATCGACCATGAAACCTTCGTGATTGCCATTACCGAAGCCGAAATTCAATCACGCATTGTGGAACTGGGACGACAAATCGAGCAAGACTATAAAGGCAAAACGCCGATTCTCATTGGCTTGCTCAACGGCGCATTCATTTTCATTGCTGACCTCTGCCGCGCCATCACCACTATCGACATCGAAATCGACTTCTACAAACTTTCCAGCTACGGCAACGCAAAAATTTCATCGGGCAATGTCAAACTGCTTAAACCGATTGATGCGGACATCAAAGGCAGAGATGTAATTGTCGTTGATGATATTGTCGATTCAGGACTTTCGATGAACTACATTCGCGAAGCCTTGCTTCAAAAGGAACCTAACTCGCTTAAATTCTGCGCGCTTCTCTTCAAAGAAGGTGTTTCCGAACTCACCTTCAAGATTGATTACATCGGATTTAAAATTCCGAAACATTTTGTAATTGGCTACGGTTTAGATTACAAGCAGAAGAAACGTAACTTGAAGGGCATTTATCGACTCTCGGAATGACTTGCTGAAAATCAATGGTGACACAATCAATCGGCTTAACCAATCGGAAGTAACTCATGGCGGATAATGAATTTTTGAAGAACCGTGCCTCCCAACCCAAAGACAGCACGCGCAATCGCTTTAAGCCTGTGCGCGAAAACGAACCGATGTTCGGCGGGAGAAATAATAACAACGGCAGTGAAGAAGATAGCCTTAAACGCACGGTGCGTTTTCTCATTTACGGTGTGCTGATTTTCGGTGTATTTCTCTTGCTTCAACGCCTCTTTTCGCCCGCTGAACCCCAAGAGCCTGAAATTTCCTACAACGAATACGTGCGACTGCTCGATAAAAATGTGATTCGCGAAGGTGTCGTTGAAAAACTTGACCCAAGCGGAACTGCACTGTTCAGAGGCATACTCAAAAATTATGAGAACATCACCACGATTGACCGAATTGAAAAGCGGATTGACCGATTCTCTGTAAAACTGCCTGCCTTCACCAATGAAGATGCAAAAGCCTTGATGGAAAAAGACATCAAGTTCCGAGTTGAAGTTGAAGACAGAGGCGCGTCGCAACTCCTGCTTTACTTCGCTCCTTGGATTATCATCGCGCTGATATACTTCGTCTTGATTCGCCGAATGAGTGCGCAAAACGGAATGGCACGCAATATGTTCAACTTTGGTCGAAGCCGAGCAAAGATGATTACAGAAATGGATACAAAGGTTACGTTTAACGATGTAGCAGGTTGCGAAGAAGCCAAAGAAGAACTGCGCGAGGTGGTTGACTTTCTCAAAGCCCCTGAAAAGTATCAAGCATTAGGCGGAAAAGTTCCAAAAGGCGTGCTGCTGCTGGGTCCGCCGGGAACTGGCAAAACCTTGCTTGCCAAAGCCGTAGCCGGTGAAGCGCGTGTGCCGTTTTTTTCAATGTCGGGTGCCGATTTCGTCGAGATGTTCGTTGGCGTGGGCGCAAGCCGCGTCAGAGATTTGTTTGAGCAAGCACGTGCCAATGCGCCGTGCATTGTGTTCATTGATGAAATTGATGCGGTCGGTCGACAACGCGGCGCAGGCTTAGGCGGCGGACACGACGAGCGCGAACAAACCTTGAACCAACTCCTTGTCGAAATGGACGGCTTCAACACCACAGACAACATCATTTTGCTTGCCGCTACCAATCGCCCCGACGTGCTGGATTCTGCTTTGCTTCGCCCAGGCCGCTTCGACAGGCAAATCGTTGTCGATAAACCTGACATCAATGGCAGAGAGAAAATTCTCAAAATCCATACACGCAAAATTCCGCTTGCAAAAGACGTCGACCTGAAAGCGATTGCCAAAGGCACGCCCGGCTTTGCTGGTGCTGATTTAGCCAATCTCTGCAACGAAGCCGCCTTGCTTGCCGCTCGCGCCAACCGCACCGAAGTCACCAAAGCCGACCTCGAAGAAGCCCGCGACAAAGTGCTCATGGGACCTGAACGCAAAAGCATTCTAATTTCGGAAAAAGACAAAGAAGTAACCGCATACCACGAATCAGGACACGTGCTTGTCGCAAAATTTACCAAAGGTGCTGACCCTGTGCATAAAGTTACCATCATTCCGCGCGGCAGAGCCTTAGGGCTAACCTCGTATCTACCGCTCGAAGACAAATACACTTACACAAGAGAATATCTTATCGCAATGATTACTTACGCCTTAGGCGGACGCGCCGCTGAAGAAATCATCTATCACGAAATTTCAACAGGTGCAGGCAACGATATTGAGCGTGCAACCGAACTGGCACGCAAAATGGTCTGCGAATGGGGCATGAGCGAAAAACTCGGTCCGCTCAATTACGGCTCAAAACATCAAGAAGTCTTTCTCGGTCGCGATTTCGGACGACTGCGCGATTACAGCGAAGAAACCGCCGTCGCGATTGATAGCGAAGTGCGCCACATTGTCATGACCTGTATGCAAGAAGCAAAACGCATCTTGACCGAAAACATTGATATTCTCCACCGACTTGCCAAAACACTGATTGAGCGTGAAACTTTGGATAATGCGGAAATCGATAAAGTCATCGCAGGCGAAACGCTTGCGCCTGTCGAGTGAGCCTGTCCAACAATCAATCAACACATACGCCGATATGATTTGGATTGCACTTTTGGGAATTGGACTTGCGGCAGGAATTTTATCGGGTATGTTCGGCATTGGTGGTGGTATCGTTATCGTTCCTGCGCTTGCATTGCTCTTGGGCTTTTCGCAACACACGGCAACGGGAACATCGCTTTTAGTGTTCTTGCTCCCTGTCGGAATTTTAGGTGCGTTGGAATACTTCAAAGCAGGAAAAATTACAACCGAACATCTCAAATACGCCGCTGTGATTGCATCAAGTCTGTTTGTAGGGTCGCTGATTGGGTCTAAACTTGCGCTGTCCGTTTCAGAAGAGTGGATTCGCAAAGGCTTCGCGCTTGTCTTGGTTATCGTAGCAGTGCGATTGTGGCTGAAAGCATGACGCTTAAAAGTTTCTATCATCAAGTTTGATTTATTCAAACAACTAATCCTTGTAGTACCCGTGACAAAAGCAGACATTGTCGGAATCATTGCCGCACGAACTGGGCTAACAAAACAAGAAACCGAAACCGTCGTTGATGGATTCATAGAAACCGTTATTGAATCGCTCAAATCAGGTGAGCGCATTGAAATCAGGGGGTTCGGCACATTTAACGTGCGCAAGAAGAACAAACGGATTGCCCATAACCCACGCACAGGTGAAAAAGTGCTTGTCAAAGAAAAGTATGTCCCGACCTTCAAAATCTCCAAAGAATTCAAAGCCGTTGTGAGTGAGAAATTAAAGAAAGGATTGAAGTCGTAATGGCGGACACGCTGAACAGGCAATCGCACGCTGTCGAAACGACAAAAACTTACTGCCTATCGTGCGGAGTTTCCGTTTCGCCAAGCGATACGCACTGCCATAACTGCGGAAGCGATTTAACGGCAAACGAAGAAGAAACGCCACGCACACCAACACAATGCAAGCCAACTTGCGCAACCAAAACACACTCCGCCAAAAAAGAGCAAACGATAGTGCTGGTTGCAAGTGCTGCGCTGCTGGTGCTGTTCAGCGTACTTGGCTATCAAGGACTGGTTTCAGGCAAAAAGGGATTTGCATTATCAGGTGCGGCAGGGGCAGGCGCACAGCCCGAAACACAAAACCCTGATTCACCCACAAGTCAGCCCGATGCGCCACCGCCGAAAGTCATCACAGATAAAGCCATCTTGGAACGGATTGAGATTCTGAAAACGAGTTACGAGAAAGAAACCGACACCAACAAAAAACGCCTTGCCGCACTGGCACTATCCGAACTCTTCATTGAAAACGAACGATTGGATTTGGCAGGCGAATGGAGCGTTGCCGCCTTTGAAGCCACAAACCGAACAGAACTCAAACTCCTTCTTCGTGCCGCAAATCTTTATGACGACGCCAAACAATACCCGATTGCTTCGCAACTCTACGCCCGCTACTTGGAACTTGATTCCACAAACGCTGACGCCCGTGTCGATTATGCGATTTCCTTGCTCAATCAAGGCTTACAGCGCGAAGGCGTTTCACAAATGCGCCGTGTGGTCAATGAACACCCTACACACCAAAAAGCCAATCTAAACTTGGGCATCCTTTACGCTCAAATTGAACGATGGGACGAAGCCAAAAAATTGTGGCAAACGGCTCGCTCGCTCAACCCCAACACCGACGCAGGCAAACGCGCCGCCGAACTCCTTGAACGTTACGGCTCTCATTAAGCCTCAAATAAACACTCTCGAAACTGAAACCCCAATTCAGTGACAGACAAAGGTTAAATTCTTTTTCACCTTTCACAAAAACTTTGTAAAATTGTGCCGCCAAAATTGACGATGCACTTTCCCCACGCCTTACAAGCGTTGTTGGGCAAGCGCACCTGACCTAATCTCTCAAACATAAACTCAACCTCAATCTTGCTATGAAAAAGATTTTTGCAACATGGATTCTGCTGCTGATGGTTGGCGTGAGCCTTGTCCACACACAACCTGCCTTCTCTGCCCTTGCACGCTTGAAGCCAACCACAATTTTGGAAGATGCAAGCGTACCACGCTCCAAACTTCCCGAAATGCTCTTGAAGATTGAAGATTTTGCGCGTGAAGAATCGGTGTTGGTGGGCAACTTTGGGCATTTAGGCGATGGCAACCTTCACCCCACTTGTCTTATCAATGAACGTGATTCGGACGAAGTTCACCGAAGCGAGCGTTTTTTTGAGCGCACCTTTGAAACGGCGGTCAAATTTGGCGGCGCAATTACTGGCGAACACGGCACAGGACTTGCCAAGAAAAAATATCTCGAAATGGCAACGGGCAAAACGCAAGTCGACCTCATGCGCAAGTTCAAAGCCGTCATTGACCCGAACAATATCCTCAACCCTTCAAAGATATTTGATGCGAATACACTTTTTCGCTCCAAGTGCGAGCGGAATTTACATCGCTCTACCCAATAGAGCATCGGTTTTTGAAATTTGATTTCCTTTTGCTGAAATTCCGTTGAATCGGCTTTGAACCCTGCTGAACCATTGCCGTTCCCCAGTGTTCAAACCCTGTTCTCTCTCATTGTTTTCCCGACAAGCCATTTCACCTCAACACGGTGCAAGATTTTAGCCAAGTTCTGTGCTGATTTCAGATAAGGAAAAGTTTGACGAAAGTTTTCAACTTTCTTCGCAAAACAAGTGTTTTTAATGTAATTATATGAAGTTTTTTCGGTAATTTTTTGCAGTTTCGCCAAACTAAATGTTGTAGGTAATGATAAAAAAATGAAAAGACTAGATAAAAATATACTGATAATTATTTTTGCTTTCCTTCCTACCCTTTTACTAGCACAAGTAGATGAAAAGGATAAGTCCAAATATCACTTGTTTAAACCTACTCCAAAAGAGTTAATGCGAGAGATGCATACTGATAGACCTGACGTAACAGAAACCTCTTTTACTGTGGATGCAGGACATTTTCAGTTTGAATTCGATTTTCTTAATCTATATCGCCATCCTATTAACCGAAATAGAGGTGAAACAGATTTGCTTTTGCTAAATGGTATCGCGAAAGTTGGAATAACGGACTTCATAGATTTTGAGATAGTATTTTCTGCCAATCAATGGCATTTTCCTGATACAAGAAATATTCAAAACGATAGTCTAACGAGCAGGAGAGGCTTTGGAGATGTGGGACTTAGAGCAAAATTTAATCTTATAGGCAATAAACACGAACAGTTTGGAATAGCCTTAATGCCCTCTGTACTTTTACCAATTAATAATGCTGCCAGTGAACAGCTTTATATACCTGGTATAAAAGCAATATGGGTATATAATGTATCTGATAAATGGGAGTTGGGCGGTCAAATAGATTATTATCGTCTTTATAACCTTAGCTGGACACCATTGTTCAATGAGTATTGGGCTACTTTTGAGGTTGGGTACGATATCAACAAGAAATTTTCTGTTTTTACCGAATATGTTGCAATACTCACAGAAAGACAAAACTATTTGCATACATATAATGCAGGGGTTATTTATGAAATCACACCGAACTTTCGAATTGATTTAGCTTTTAATCTTGGATTGAATAGACGCTCCCCAAGTGCTATATTTACAGGCTTTTCATTTAGATTATAAATCACTACCTACAACAGCACCTACCCAAAAGTGGCGGTTCAGTGGTTAAATCAAGCTTTGTGCTTCTATCAAAGTTTCTGCTTGGTTGACAGTGAAGTGCTCCGAAATCGCCACCTTCGGGTAGCTGCAAAACGTTATGCTGCAGCTTAAAGGACGACAACAACCAAATGACGAAAATTTACTCATACGTATTACGAATAGACAGTGGAGCTGCACCAAATCCATTTTGGGGACTTTGCACATTGACAATTTGTAAACCTGTGATAAGACGAAATGCGCA
>Ga0308411_10001966_pt1 | contig 13982 bp, 10 predicted proteins | sample HotsprottomLayer_2_FD_203530 | JGI IMG/M metagenome (GOLD analysis project Ga0308411, IMG submission 203530) | Hot spring phototrophic mat microbial communities from Octopus Spring, Yellowstone National Park, Wyoming, United States -... | ecosystem: Environmental > Aquatic > Thermal springs >...
ACCTGGCAGGTAATATCGGCGAAGTGGTCTCGCCGGAGCCTCAGTTGATTGATCTGACCAAACCTGAAGGGCACCTGATCGGCATTAAAAGTGCCTCAGTTCCACTCAAACCCTAATCCGACTTCGCCGTAATGTTCACTGAAAAACAGGCTAGATTTGTTTGCCGAGTTTGATGGCTTGAACTAAATATCTTTTGTCGATTATTAAGTCCTCGTGGCATCGCCCGTTGCTGCAGGTTACTATGCGGGACAATACCACCGAAACAATGGTTGCACCTCTGCCGCGTTTGTCGGGAGAGAACGCGCGGGCATATCTCGTTCACATTTACCCCGTTGGATCGATGATTGGTACCCGGAACACAATTGAGGACCAGCCGTTAACCATTGGCCGTGGTACCGATTGTGACATCACGATTCCGGACAGTTCCGTATCCCGTGTTCATGCTCGTATCGAGAAGACGCCCCAAGGTGTATTTGTCTACGATTTGGGCAGTACGAACGGCACTTATATCAATGATAAGCCGGTCCATGAAAGTGGTTCGCTCAAGGACGGCGATTACCTTCGTGTGGGGAACTGCATTCTTCGGTACCTTGCCGGTGGTAACGTCGAGGCAGCTTATCATGAGGAAATTTATCGGCTCACGATTATCGATGCATTGACGCAAGCCCACAATCGCCGGGCACTTCTTGAGTTTCTGGATCGGGAACTGGTTCGTTCGCAACGGCACCATCGGCCGATTTCGCTCCTCCTGATGGACATCGACTACTTCAAGAAAATTAACGATTCGTATGGACATACGGCGGGCGACTTCGCCTTGCGGGAATTGGCCCGCATCGTCCGGCTCACCGTTCGTCGGGAGGATATGTTCGCTCGGTACGGCGGCGAAGAATTAGCGTTGGTGTTAGTGGAAACCGGCTTGGACGGGGCGAAAGAGGTCGCCGAGCGGGTCCGTCGCGAGGTTGAGGACCATGTTTTTCGGGCGGAGGAGTCCGAGTTCCGAATGACGTTAAGTATCGGTGTTGCATCCACGCCAGGTGGAGAATCGCTTACCACAACCGAGATGATCCGCCGGGCCGACGAGAAATTGTATGAAGCCAAACGCACGGGTCGAAACCGTGTCGTCGCCTGAAACACGTTATTGGATCAATCGGACACTTCCATTTCCCGCCATGGTCCAAATCCCGTAAAATTGTGGCATGGCGAAAAAGCTGTATATTGAAACGGTCGGTTGCCAAATGAATGTGCTGGACAGCGAGCTGGTTGTCGGCACGTTGAGGCAACTCGGCTACATGTTGACGGCTCATCCGCGCGATGCCGATCTGATTCTCTTCAATACGTGCTCGGTACGGCAACATGCGGAAGACAAAATCTACTCTGCGTTGGGGCGGCTACGCGGACACAAGGCACGAAACCCCGAGAAAATCATCGGTGTTTTGGGATGCATGGCCCAAAAGGACCAGGAGCTCATCCGCGAAAAGGCGCCGCACGTGGACATTATCTGTGGACCGGGGCAGTTGAATTTATTGCCGGAGTTGGTTGCACAAGTCGAAGCCACCGGTGAACATCAAGTCGCCGTCAGTCTTGGCCGAGCGGATGCGTCCCGACCGGAAGTGACGCAAAGTTTTGAAAGCTACGACGCACTGCGTGAACCGGGGATGCGCCCCACGCCCTTTCAGGCGTTCGTGCGAACGCAGTTCGGCTGCGATAAATTCTGTACCTACTGCATCGTGCCCGCGGTCCGTGGGCCGGAGCAAAGTCGCCCTCCGCAACATATTCTCGCGGAGGTTCGACAGCTCGCCGACCAGGGCTGCGTCGAGATTACTCTCGTCGGGCAGACCGTCAATAGTTACCGTTTTATGCACGGTGATGGCCGCGTGACACGCTTAAGCGACCTGCTTTATCAGATTGATCAGGTACCGGGAATTCAACGGGTGAAGTTCATCACGAACTTCCCTCGTGATATGTCCGATGACCTTCTGGATGCCCTGCGCGATTTGCCCAAAGTGAGCAAGTACTTGCATGTCCCGGCCCAGCACGGCGACAATCAGGTGTTAAAGCGCATGAAGCGGATGTACACGATCGAGTTTTATCGGGACATGCTAGCACGATGCCGTGAGAGTGTGCCTGAAGTGGCCGTGAGTAGTGATTTCATCGTCGGTTTCTGCGGCGAGACCGAAGAAGAATTTGAGCGCTGTATCGATGTGGTGCGCGAGAGCCGATTCAAGAACAGTTTTATCTTCAAATACAGCGCGCGGCCAGGAACGAAAGCCGCCGAACTTTACCCCGACGATGTGCCGGAAGAGGTGAAGAAGCGCCGCAATAATGATCTCCTCGCCGTGCAAAATGCGATGAGCTTGCAAGAACATCGTGAGCGGATTGGTCAGACGTATTCGGTGCTGGTGGAAGGTCCAAGCAAGCTCACCATGAAACACGCGGCAGGATCTGGACCGATGCAACTCACGGGGCGGACCTGGACCGATCACATTGTCGTGTTCGAGGGCCATGAGCGTCTGATCGGCCGCTTCGTCGATGTGTTCATCGAAGACGCCTCGTCGTTCACCCTGTTCGGCCGGGTGATGACCTCGGAACAGATCTGCATCTCCGAGCCTACGGGTTTTCGAGGTCCACAACGACAGCCACCCGCAGGTCGCATTCAGTTGCCGGTTCTTTGACACGGCAAGGGCGGGAGCACACCACGGAGCGGTTTGGAGCCGCGCAACGCTGCTTCAGTCTTGAGCTGGTCGCTGCGGTGCCATGAGGTAATTCTTGAACCGCGTGCTTTCAAACGATTTTTCGCCCGCCTCGGTACGCACCACAACAAGGGTAGCGACTGCGGGTGTGGCCTCGACGAGTTTCATGGCCTTTTCAATGTCGAGCAGCGCGACCGCTTTGGTCATGCTGTCAGCGAGAATGCCTCGTGGCGCAATCACCGTCACGCTCCGACGGCCCGTTTGCCCAAGGCCGGTTTTCGGATCGACGACATGCGAATATCGCACGCCCTGAATTTCCACAAACTGTTCTTTATCGCCCGACGTGGAGACAGCCGAGCGAACCAGATGCAAGCGGTAGGTCGCTTGCCCCCCTGAAATCGGGGCGATGTCGATGCGCCACGCCGGTGCGTCAGGCGGCGGGTCGCCGACCGCGATGTCGCCCCCCACCGCAGCCAAGGCATGACGAATACCCAACGACCGCAGTGTGTTGAGAATTTCGTCCGCTGTATAACCCTTTGCAATCCCTCCCAAATCGAGTTGCATCCCTGGCACGCGGAACTGCACGGTTCGCTCGTTTTCGTTCAGGATCAGCTTTTCATAACCGACACGCGACTTCGCTTCGGCCAAAGTTTTTTCGTCGGGCAACCGCTGCGTGCGTCGCGAAATCCGCCAGAGTTGAACCAGTGGTCCGATGGACATGTCAAAGGCGCCGTCCGATCGTTGGGCGATTTCTTGACCGGTTTTTAACACAAAGAACAGTTCGGGACTGACCTTGACGGGGGCGGCAATCGCTCGCCGGTTCGCCGCACAAAGTCGTGACAATTCGCTTTCGGGGTCGTAGTCACTCATGATCCGGTTGAGTTCGGCGACACGAGTGAAAGCCTTCCGAGCGGCGGCCTCTGCGTCGGCGGGACTGAGAGCATAAAGAACAATCCGAACCGTGGTACCCATGTGCGGTTCGCGAAACTCAAACCGGCGCAGATCGCTAGCCTCACTTGGGAGCATCCCGATCCAGAAAAGACCGATCCAACTCGCGAACCGCTGCGAAGAGGTCATACAATGAACCACGTCTTGCCACAGAACATTCCCTGGTTGAAGGTAACACAAATGAAGGGGCGGCTGAAGTCATTTTTAATCTTCGGGATCGTTATGGGTAGTCTGGCATTGGCGTTGTCCCGCCAGCCGCTCCCGGAGGTCTTCGCCGCACCAGACGACCGCCCAGCCAATTACGTGGAAACAATCGCGGGCACCGATGTGACATTCGAGATGATCGGCGTGCCAGGTGGCGTTTACCAAAGGGGCAGCCCGAATCAAGAAGTCGGTCGGGGGGACGATGAAGGCCCGCAACACCCCGTCATCATCCGTCCCTTTTGGATTGGGAAGTGCGAAGTAACCTGGGATGAGTTTGATATTTATCAAGAGGAAATGGGCGTCGAAGATCCGAAAGAAAACGACGACAAACGCAAGGAAGATCCCGATGCCATTACCGGGCCAACTCCGCCGTATGTCGATAAAAACTATGGGCATCCTCACAAAGGGCACCCCGCGATCTGTATGACGCATCACGCCGCCATGGAGTATTGCCGTTGGCTTTCCAAGAAAACCGGGAAAACCTACCGACTGCCGACAGAAGCGGAATGGGAGTATGCGTGTCGCGCGGGTTCGACAACGGCGTTTTGTTTTGGAGATGACCCCAACCAACTTGGCGAGTACGCTTGGTATATCAAGAATTCGCCAACGGAGAAAAAAATCAATGGCGGTACCCATGCGGTCGGTACTAAGAAACCCAATGCTTGGGGCATTCATGATATGCACGGAAATGTGATGGAGTGGTGCCTCGACCATTATCAGAAAAATGCATACGCGGCCTACATGCGCGAGAAGCCGACGCTGAATCCGGTCATTTTGCCGACGGAAAAGCGATGGTCCCATGTGACGCGAGGTGGATCTTGGGCGGATGAAGCACCACAGTGCCGAAGTGCGGCTCGGCGTGGATCGGACCCCAGTTGGATGCAACACGATCCGCAACAACCCAAGAGCATCTGGTGGTTGACGAAATTCGACGTCGTGGGTTTTCGGGTCGTCCGCGCCGTCGAGGAGCAAGAAAACTTGAAAGGACTCAAGTCCAAAGTCACCCGAGAGAGCGACTGATTCCCTTTCCCCTGGAGAAATGCCATGACAACGCGACGACAATTTCTCAAGGACACGGCGACGATGGGCGCCGCGACCGTGGCTTCCTCGTTCATTGCTCGCAGTGCTTACGCTGCCGGCAGCGATGCCATCCGCGTCGGTTTAATTGGGTGTGGTGGTCGTGGCTCGGACGCTGCGATGAATAACGTTTTGGCGGCAGCAGAAAATGTCAAGATCGTCTCGCTGGGCGATGTCTTCAAAGAGCCGATTGATCGTCTCCGAAGATCATTAACATCGAAATTTGGCAAAGACAAAGTCGACATTCCCGATGATCGGGTCCATGTCGGTCTCGATGCCTATCAAAAGGTAATTAACGACGATGTGAATTATGTGATACTAGCAACCCCCCCTGGTTTTCGACCTCTGCATTTGGAAGCCGCCGTCAAGGCGGGGAAGCATATCTTCACCGAAAAGCCCGTTTGTGTGGATGGGCCAGGGTATCGTCGTTGCCTCAAAGCCTATGAAGAGGCGAAGGCGAAGAAACTCGGCATCGTCGCGGGGACTCAGCGCCGTCATCAAGCCGGGTATCTAGAGACGATTCGCCGAATTCATGACGGTGCGATCGGGGAGATTGTCTCTGCACGTTGCTATTGGAACGGCGGCGACATCTGGTTCAAGGAGCGTCTGCCGGGAATGACCGACGTCGCGTATCACTGTTACAACTGGTATCACTTCCTGTGGACTTGCGGCGACCACATCGTCGAACAGCACATTCACAATATCGACGTGATCAACTGGGCGATGAAATCTCTACCTGTGCGAGCAACCGGCATGGGAGGACGTAGCCGGCGTGATCCCTCCGATCCGCGGGAACGCCCGGATCCCCGCGTTGCCGGCCAGATTTTCGATCATTTCGCTGTGGAATTCGTCTACCCGAACGGCGTTGTTCTTAACAGCTATTGCCGGCAGATCACCGGTTGCGATGGCAATATTTCCGAAGCACTCGTCGGGACCAAAGGCCGTTGCCAGGTCAATGACTATCAGATCAACGGCCAACGTGTGTTCCAGGGCCGGGAGACCAATCCCTATATTCAGGAACACACCGACCTGATCGAGAGCATTCGCCGCGGCGAGCCATTGAATGAGTTAAAAACCGTGGCGGACAGTTCATTGACGGCGATCATGGGACGGATGGCGACCTACACGGGCCGTGAAGTCACTTGGGATGAGGCGGCAAACTCTAACGAGGACACGTTCCCCAAGAACTTGACATGGGATATGTCACTTGATGTGGCACCGGCACCGATTCCTGGTAGCACACAAAGACGTCGGCGACGTGGATAACTCAATCCCGATCGGCTGAAACGAGCCAAACACCACCCTGACGCCCGACCCGCCGCGGCAAGGCCCATCATGTTGATGCGAGTGCTCAGCGGGCGGGCCTTTTTATCAACTTCGGTTGTGTTCGTCCGACTTAGCGCCAATGGATGGCATGAGGTTGGCCGTCGATCTTATATTCCGCCAACACCTTTCCCTCGCGATCGACTTTCAGCATTTTTCCTAACATTTTGCAGGCCACGAGATAATTTTGGTCGGGCAAGCGGGTCGCCATCCAAGCTCCCTCGATCTGAAAGTTGGCGACAGCTTTATATTGAGCGTCGAATTCCGCGATGCGCCCCCTCGCGTTTTGAGACACGAGGACATGACCATTCGGCAGAGCTTCGATCGCTCCGGGACTATCTAACTTCGCACGGGCAATTTCCTCTCCGGTCGAACTCAGATAAAGCAACTCGTCCTCCATCGTGATGACAGCAATTCGACCGTCCGAGAGTTGGTTGGCATCCGAAATCGACAGACTTGCATCGGGCAGCGACAACGAGCGAGCAATATCCCCGTCGCGGCGTATTTCAAGGATGCGGCTGAGGGTTGCGACAAACGTGTTGCCGTTCGCGAGTCGCATCACACTGACCGGCTCATCGTCAAGGATTTTTTGCCATAACACTTGTCCCCCGAAGGAACGCTCGGAAACCCGGCGACCCGATTGCTCGGCGATCAGTACCCTGTTGCCGGGGAGGACGCGTGCGTCGACGGGGCTGATGAGGTCCTTGATATGAAAGCGGGATTTGCCCTCGGCACGCCATTCATACACGCGGTTCCGCAGACCAGTCTCGGCGACCACGCAAATGTCTGTGGGGTAGTCCTCGGCTTTTCCGAGAACCAATTCGTTCCCTTTGGTTTTCCACCAATTCTCCCATTGATCGGCAATCGCTCGCCGACCGTCCGTCGTCCCCGACTTGACCACAACGGCTGGGGCATGTTCTCCCGCCGCCGCATAAAGTGCTTCTTCCGCTTGCTGCCACAGGATCGTACTGGGAGATTCACGGATAACGGAAATCAATGCAGGGATGGCACGCCGATCGTGGTGCTGGATCCGTAACATCGCGACAGGAAAGCGGACGGTCGGATCCGCATCGTCGAGAAAGCGGTCAAGGTCTTGCAACTCCGCTGCTGGCAAAGCCTTGATGAGGGCGAAGACAGCCAAGGCCCTTTGCGATGACGATGCGAGGGCTTGCCGTATCAACTGGCGACTTTCCGCATGATGGCGGGCGAGTTCGGTAAGAGTATCAACGATCAACGAATGCCATGGATCGTCCGGCGACGACGGACCGATTTCCAGGAGAATCGGAACCAATCGCGCGTCGCGTCGTTGCGCCAGAGCGCGGATCGTCGCTGCGGGCAGACCCGCTCGCGGACCACGCTGCAATTCCTGGAGGCATCGTCTTGCCCGGCCTGCGATCTCCTGATCGGTGTGCGAAAGGGCGTCTCGGAGAAACGGTACGACAACCGGTCCCATCGCGAGGAGCTTGCCTTGGGCTTCTTGCCTTTGCCGAAACGCTGGGCTGCCAAGTTGTTCAATGAGTGCCGCGATCTGTTTCCGCATCGAGTCGTCGACTTTTTGTGATCGAAGGAAATTCAACAGTCGATCGCTGTCGGCACTACCGAGAAATCGGATCAGAATCGCCTGGTCGGTTTGGCTCGTCTCCCCACTGTTCGGTTTGTCGGCGAAGACGCATCGGCTCAGCCCTAGGACCACTAGGCAGGCCGAAACCAAACGAATCATCGCTAAACTCCGCAAAACAGTAACATAAGTGTTCCGAGATTTCAGCTTACTCTCTCTTGAACGGCGCAACTAGCCAGAGTTTCCCGAATTTTCGGATAGGTAATCATGCGCTCGCCAGCCGATTAAAATGGGTGGATTCGGGAGCATTGCCGAGACTCCTTCGCCTTGCGAGAGGTGGGTACTTGGTATAAAATCGCTAAAGTGGCGAATCTGGATGAGGAAGGTAAAGTAGTAGATCGAGTGGGTAGATTAAGATCCTCGGGGCCGAAAGGTCAACGAAGGAGAAGCAGCGATGTGCCGGGTCGTGGTGACAGGTTTAGGAGTGGTCGCTCCGAATGGCACGGGTCGAGATGAGTTCTGGCAGGCATGTTTGAACGGCCGCAGTGGGATCCGCCGTATCCGGTCGTTTGACGCCTCCAATCATCCCGTCAAGATTGCTGGTGAAGTTGATTTCGATGTCGAACCGTTTCTGCCCGAGGATCAGCGGAAGTCCGTCAAGGTGATGAGTCGTGCCGCACGATTCGCTATCGGTGCCGCGGCCATGGCGATCCGGGATAGTGGTCTGGAATTGGACCGCATCGACCCCGAGAGGTTTGGCGTGGTCATGGGTGCCGGACTGGTGCCCATGGAACTGAACGACATTGCTCCGTTGGTTCACGATTCGCTGGACGCCGACGGTCACTTTGATCCCTCGCGTTTGAATCGGGACGGCAATGCGGTGCTATTTCCTCTGTGGGTGCTGAAGCATTTACCCAATATGGCCGCGGCTCACGTATCGATGTGTTTCAACGCTCAAGGTCCGAACAATACCGTGACCACGGCATGCGTTGCGGGTACACAGGCCGTCGGGGAGGCATTTCGGCTGATTGCGCGTGGAGATGCCGACATCATGTTGGCTGGTGGTGCGGACAGTCGCATCGAGCCATTACTCTTGATGGCCTACCACGCTTTGGGAACTCTGAGTCGGGCCGACCGTCCGCCCGAAGAGGTATCGCGACCCTACGATCGTTTCCGGGACGGATTCGTCATGGGCGAGGGGGCCGGGGTGCTCTTGCTCGAGAACGAAGAGCATGCGCGACGGCGCGGAGCGGTGATCTATGCCGAGGTGTTGGGGTTTGGTAGCAGCTTCGATGCCTATTCGTTAACGAAGCCCGACCCCGAAGCCAAGGGGGCGGCTCGCGCGATTCGGGAAGCTCTTCGTGAAGCCAAGGTTGATCCGCGCGATGTTGATTACATCAACGCCCACGGTACGAGTACTCGCCTGAACGATCTTATGGAAACGTTGGCAATCAAAAAGGTCTTCGGCGAAGGGGCTCGTGAAATACCGATGTCATCGATCAAGTCGATGATTGGCCATTTGATCGCGGGCGCCGGCGCTGTGGAAGCAGCAGCTTTGGCCCTGTCTTTGCAGCACCACGCTGTGCCACCGACCATCAATCTGACCCACCCTGATCCCCATTGTGATTTGGACTACGTTCCACGAACTGCCCGAGAATTGCCGGTCAAAACGGCCGTCTCCACCAGTTTTGGTTTCGGTGGGCAGAATGGGGCATTGGTTATGCGCCAATATCAAGGTTGATTTGGAAATCCCACCTGAACTTCGTTCAGGCTGACACACCGGTGACGAGCCGCCACGAATTTATTTGTCCCATCCTCAGTTCCGAAGTGACTCAGTCGACCTGACCGCGGACGTGAAAACCTGGGTTGACTGCTTCGGCCAATCCCATTACCATCGTGCCGAGCTTGTTGCACGTGACGAACCGCGTGAGTCGATTCTCGGGTATTGGCGGGTGTCCATGGCAAAAGATCGCGATTGGATCAAGATCGATTTTTCGGATCGGTCCCTCTGGACTTGGATCATCGCGATCCTGGCACTCGTTTGGTCGTTTTGGCCGACGCTCCAAGGCCTGGCACACAAATGGGCGACCGATCCGGGTTATTCGCATGGCATTCTTGTGCCGCTTTTTGCCGGCTATCTACTTTGGTTGCGGCGCAACCAGTGGCAGATAGGGCGACCCGCGTGGGGCTGGGGCCTGGCTTTTGTGACCTTGGGGATCGTCGCGCGACTTCTGGGAGGGGCTTTGATCTTCTTCTGGTTCGATGCCGTTGCCTTACTTCCCTGGTTGGCGGGCATTGTCCTGCTGCTCGGTGGCAAGTCGGCAGCCCGAGCGGCCTGGCCAGCGATCGCCTTCCTCTTTTTTATGATCCCGTTGCCCTACAAACTTGAGACGGCCCTGGGGTCGCCCCTCCAAATACTTGCGAGTCGAGGGAGTACGTTCTTATTGCAAGTGATGGGTCAACCCGCCATTCGTGAGGGAAACACAATTATGATCCACGACATCAAGTTAGGGGTCGTGGAAGCGTGTAGCGGTCTCCGAATGTTGGTAACCTTCTTCACCTTCTCGACGGGAATGGCACTGCTCATTCACAAGCCGCTTTTGGAACGGTTTTGTATTGTCATGAGCGCTGTGCCGATTGCTCTGATCACGAACATACTGCGAATCACGGCGACGGGTGTGATGTATCAAACCAATCCGGAATTCGCCCAACGGTTCTTTCACGACTGGGCAGGCTGGTTCATGATGCCGGTGTGTCTTGCCATGCTTGGCGCCGAGTTATGGGTGTTGAACCGCTTGATTCTCGAAGACCCGTCGACAGGTCCGCGTCGCAATCTCGCGCTGACCTGAGCCTGAGCACGAGAACGGATCAATTTTTGGTTCAAGGAAGAACCTCATGGTGCCGATGCCCCAACCGCGTGAAGTCGAAACCATATCTGGCCCACAACTTCATCATGCCCCGCGTACTCAGCCGTTGGGGCGATTTGACGGGCCTATGGTTGCTGATGAGACCGATACAAGCTGGGAACCACGGCATATTGTGCAAGCTCTCAAATATCACTGGTTCCTCATCACGGTGGTTGGCACGCTTCTCGCCGGCACATTGGGAACCGCGGCCTGGCACCTATTCCCCGCAAAGTATACGACGACGGCACTCCTCCGCGTTGATTCGAGTAATGCCGGCCTGCTCGGGGTCGACGTTCAAACGGTCCGCAATGAATTTCTCACCTTCCTTCGAACGCAAGCGGACGCCATTCGTTCTGAAAATGTTCTTCGAGCAGCTTTACGAGATAGTCGGATCGGCAACACGCAAACCCTTCAAACCCGAGACGATCCAGTGCGGTGGCTCCAGGAAAACGTCGTGGTGGACTTTTCCGAGCACAGCGAACTCATGAAAGTTTCCATGACGGGAGAACATGCGGGCGAATGTGCTGAGATCATCAACGCCATCAATGATGCCTACATCAAGGAAGTGGTTCAAATCGACCAGTTGAAGAAGAAAGCAGTGTTGGACACCTTGGACATTAGCCGATCCCAGATGGAAGAGCGAGTTAAGAATCTCAAACTGCAGTTGGAATTGAAACGGAAACCGGCCGTCCGCGCGGACAATGCGACACCTCCCGATGGGCTGCCGCTCAAGTCACGTCTAGGATCGGCGGAATTTGCTCGTCTCCAGGAGGAATACCGCCGCGCCGATTTGAATTTCCGACTCGCGGAGCATCGCCTCCAACTCATTCTGAGTCGGCGAGAAAAAATCGAAGCGCAGCAACCCACGAAGCAAGAAGTCGAAGAGGCTCTGACCCGTGATCCGCAACTCCGAGTGTTGACGCAAAAGGCGGAACATTTGGAAAAACAACTCCGTTACCTGCGAGGAAGCTACGCCGATCCCGATCATCCGGACGTTTTGGCCGTGGCAGCGCGTTGGAAGAGTGCGCAAGACGAAGTCGAGGAGTATCGTCGTCGTCAATCCAACGAATTCATTCGGCAATATCAAGCGATATTGCGTAAATCCCTTGAAGCAGAGATTGATAAAGCGAATGTCGATGTCTCGCTGCGAGATTCCGCACGGCAGCTCCTCAAGCAACAGTTGGAGAATGTCGCACCGCCACCGGTGGAATTGGTCGCCCATCATGGCACGACGGTCACGAGGGAAAAAGATCCGGCGGAATACGATCTTGATGAATCGAGCCTCGTCTACGCGATAAACACCTACGAAGACTTGCTGCGTCGTCAGAATCAGCAGAGCGTGGAGGTTCAAGCGTCGAAGCCCCGTGTGCGGATCTGGCAGAAAGCCTCGGTGCCCATTAAACGGGAAATGAAGAAGCAAATCGCGTTGACTCTTGCCGCAGCCTTTTTCGGTTTTGTGGTCGTTGGAGCGGGAATTGTGCTGTACGAAGGTCGGGTCCAACGCATGTTTTCGTCGCGTGACATTGTGACGAACGGCATGGCCTTGCTGGGCACGCTGCCGGAAATCTCCGGTGCAGACAGTCTCAATGACGCTTCGACCGTGAAGGCCGACCCGTTCATGGAAGGTGTGGAAAAAGTCCGATTATTCCTCGCGCGTCAGGCCTTGGGGAAGCGCTCGTCCGTCGTGGTTGTCAGCAGTGCCGAGGCCGGAACGGGAAAGACGACCTTCGCGGGTCATCTTGCGGTGTGCATGACGCGATCGGATCGTAAGACGCTGCTGGTGGATGGAAACCTTCGTCGACCCGCACTTCATGAACACTTGGGTATGCAACCGACGACCGGGGTATGTGAATTGCTGCGAAGCGATCTTGTGGTCGGCGATGTCGTGCGACCGACGAGCCTACCGAACCTGTGGTTCCTGCCGGCTGGGAGTTGGGATGCTCAGGCTCAGCATGCATTAGGCCGCGACCGCTTCCGTAGTATCCTCGATAAACTCCGACATGATTTCGACGTCATCATTATCGACACGCACGATCTCGCCACAGTGGCTGACACGTATCAAATGGCGCAGCACAGTGACGCATTTCTGCTTTGTGCCCGCAAGTACGTCAGCCGTAGACCCGCCGTCGAGGCCGCGTACGAAAAAATCTGCCGCCTGGCTGTGCCGCACACAGGGGTTATTTTCCTCGGCGAGTCAACAGTGTGACTGGAACTGGGAATCATAAGTGTCGCGTGTTGATCCGAGGAGTTCAGCGAAGAGGCCAGTTCATGCGATCGTTTGGGATTTCTCTCGCCTTGGCCGCCATCTTGGTGGCACTCGGCGTCTATCATGGCTTAGCCACAGACCGCTGGGCGAATTCCTGGTCTGAGAATTCTGGGCAGTCGCTGCCGCAGTTGCCGATGACCCTGGGAGAATGGTCTGGCGAGACCCTGCCAAGGCTGGACGATGACGACCTTAAGACGGTCGTCGAAAATCGCCGTTATCGTCACCGAAGCAGTGATGCATGGATTTTGACATCGCTCACCGCGGGACGTTCGGGGCGAGTTTCGATCCACAACCCTGAAAACTGTTACCTTGGTAACGGCTACCAGGTCGTCGATTCGATCCGAGTCGAAACCGTGGTGTACGGGGGCCGAGAAGCTCGGTTCTGGACCGGGCATTTCCAGAAAAAGAAGCCGACCGGGATGGAGTCGATTCGGATTTATTGGGGCTGGACCGAGCATACCGATTGGTTGGCCCCCGAGCATCCAAGGTTGTTCTTTGCCGGAAAACCTCGTTTGTACAAACTGTATTTTATTCATCCCGTCGACGGGATGAACTCGAATCAAGACACAATGTACCGCGAATTCATGGTCGACTTTCTCACAGCTTGGGATCAGTCGCTCAAGTCGGTGGTCCCATCGGCGCGTCGCAGCGATGATTTCTCTCCAGGAAGGGAATGATGAGATCCAACCAGCTTTTACTCAGCGAGGCTATTATTCGTCGAAAAAAAGCGAGTACCGATCCAACGATTCTGGAGGATGGTCGGAAGCGCCTCTTGGAGATCCATCATCCGCCGCGACGACCTGTCCGTGGGTGGTATCTCCGGATGAAGCGGGTGATCGACGTGGTAATGGCTGCCTTGCTCCTTTTGCCGTCGTTGCCGGTCCTATTGATTGCTGGCTTACTGGTCCGGTTGACTTCGCGTGGTCCGGCGATTTACGTTCAGACGCGCCTAGGGCAGTACGGTCGCGCATTTCGGATCTACAAGATTCGGACCATGGTGGATAATTGCG
>Ga0308411_10001973_pt1 | contig 13967 bp, 8 predicted proteins | sample HotsprottomLayer_2_FD_203530 | JGI IMG/M metagenome (GOLD analysis project Ga0308411, IMG submission 203530) | Hot spring phototrophic mat microbial communities from Octopus Spring, Yellowstone National Park, Wyoming, United States -... | ecosystem: Environmental > Aquatic > Thermal springs >...
CTTGAGGCCGAAGGGACGGTTGTCCTGAAGTGTGTACGGCTGGACCAGGAGGAAGACGTCCGAGAACCGCTCGGCCCGCGCCAGGCGAAGCTCAGCGTCGGCCCGCTCGACGCCGAGGCGGAAGGCGGCCAGGTCTGGTCGGGCGGTCAGCGCCAGGCGAATGAGCTCATCCGCCGGCATCGGCAGCTCGGAGACGTCGCGGAGGGTCGCCCGAAGCCGGAGGGAATCGGCCTGGGATCTGGGGAGATTGAGCAGCACCGCCAGAGCCCGGGTGGTCCGGCCCACGGCCTCGGTCGCCTCCCGAACCTGAAGCTGCGATTGCTCGAGCTGGGCCCGGAGGGCGTCGGTGGCCTCGCTGGTGATCTGCCCCTTCTCCAGGAGCTCGAGGTTGAGCCGGTAGAGCCGCCCGATTCCCTCGACGTAGGCCCGGCTGAACCGGAGGGTCTCCTCGGCCGCCAGGACATCCACGAACGCCGTGTAGAGGTTGCTGATCAGGATCCGGACGGCATCCTGCAATTGGGCTTCGGTCACTCGCTGGGCTCGCTCCGCGGCCGCCGTCCGGGCCCGTCGCTTCTGGGTCACATCAATGGGGTAGGTGATGTTGACATCATATTGAATGGGTCCGCCGGGCCGGTCGCGGCTGTAGCGGCCGTAAGGAACCAGTTGGGCGTCGGCGTAAAAGGCGGGATTGGCCCGCAAGCTGGCGGTCAGGACGTCGGCCTTGGCCAGTTCGATCTCGTACCGCAGGGCCAGCAAGTTGAGGTTCTGGCGGAGCAGCAAGTCGATCGCGGCGTCAAGGGTCAGGCCATCGGGGGGGCCGCCGACTTCCGGCGCTCCGGGAAGCTCCAGGTCTCCATAACGAGGGAGGAACGAGGGCTCCAAAACCTCCGGCTGAAACCGGACCATCGGCTCGCGGGAGGGGGTCGCCGTGGGTCGCAGGGCGCCGATCGGGGCGCGGCTGCCCCGCACGGCCGCCAATCGGCTGGTCTCGCGCCTCCGACGTCGCCTCGGGAGACGAAATCCCCGCCGATCCAATCGGAGGTCCAAGCCGGCTGACCCCTCGAGGAATCCCCGGCGGACCCGGGACATCAACGCTGGGACCCTGGGCTGCAACGGGAACTCCTCCCTGACAAAGCAGGAACGCTCCCAGCCAACAAGGGACCCGCGCTGATCGCATCCATAAGTTCATGCGAGCATACGACTCCCGCCTTAGGCGCGACGGTTGGGCGTCGCGCGGGCTCCCGCGAGGTTGAACGGGGCGCGAGGACCTGGTCGCGCAAACGGTGTGGGTTGTATCGGCGATTCCGGGCGGGCTGGTCGAGTCGAATTGGCCTCTGCGGCGATCAATTTCCGGTGAGGCTGGCGGTGCGCGGGGCACCGGTGCGAAGAATCCGCAACTCCTCGTAGATCTGGTCCAAGAGCAACGCTCCAACCGTGACCGTCGGCTCACCGCTGCGGAGACCGCTGCGGATCACGACGTGGTCGTCTTTTTCCTGAACCACCACCACGTCTCGGGCTTCGAATCGGGGCGGGGTGTGATCCCTCTGGACAAACACCCGCGAAGCCCCGTCGCGCACCACCAGGGCCGTGCGCGGCACCACGACTTGCCCCGGCTGGGGAGGGATTTCCAGCATTCCCCGGACCAGCATGTCCGCCTTCAAATCGCGGCTCTGGTTGGGGATCGACGTCCGAATCCGGAGGGCGTGGGTGTCGGGATCCACCCGGTTGGAGATGTATTCCACCGTCCCTTTGAGGCGGTATCCCAGAAACGGGAACTCGATTTCCCAGGATTGGCCGGGAGCGACCAGGTGGAGGTCGCTTTCGAAGACATTGCCCCAGACCCAGAGCCGGTCGAGGGGAGCGATCACCAGCAGGGTGTCGTTCTCGTCGTAGAGGTTGCCGGCGACCACGTCGCGGCTGATCACCTGGCCGCTCGCCGGCGATCGGATGGTGATCCGCGCTTTTTCGGTTCCGGCCTCGTCGGGGACGCGTTCGATTTCCTCCGGGGTCAGTCCATAGACCAGCAGCTTGTCGCGGGCAACTTCATACTCGCGGCGGTTCTTCATCTCATTGTTCTTCGTCTCGTCGTAGAGCTGCTGCGAGACGGCCCGTGACTTCAGGAGCGACTCGCGGATCTCCAGCAGCTTGCGGTCGTAGAGCCACTGGATTCGCTCGATTTCGTAGGAGCTTTTGGCGGCCGCGAGCTCGACGCTGTAAAACTCGATCAGGGGATCTCCCTTGCGGACCTCCTGACCCACCGTGACGTAAACTCGGTCGACCCGGCCCTTGAACATGGGGCGAACCTTGGTGAGGGCCTCCGAGACGTAGTCGGTCGTTCCCAGCAGCTCGATGCGGATCGGAGCGGTTTGGGGCCTGGCGGGCTCGGTCTCAATGCCCAGGTTCGCCACCGCCGGCTCGGCCAGCTCGATCAGGCCGTCTCGAAAGGCGGCCACCGGCGCCCGCTCGGCCACCGGTGGGGAAACCGCGGTCCGTTCTGGTCCCCGCACCTGGGCCGCTGCCAGGGCCCAGGTCCAGGCCGCTTGGAACCAATCGGGATGCCGCCAAGCCGCAAACGCCAAAGTACATCCCGCCGCGGCCGCCAGCAGCCAGCTTGCGCGGCGGCGCCGCTGCCATCGGGAAGCGATCGGCCCGGCGGCCGAGGGGCGGCCGTCAATCGCGGCCGAACTGGCCGCCCCCTCTTGCTCAGGTCGCTGCGCCAAAGCCATCTCGCAGACCTCACAGCTCCGCGACCGGTTGTGGGCCGGCCGTCGGAAAATAGGTGTACAGCACGGGGAGCACAAACTGCGGCAGCACCATCGCCGTCAGCATCCCCCCCACAACCACGATCGCCAGCGGCTGCTGGGCCTGCGACCCCACCGAAGTTGCCAGGGCAGCAGGGAGCAGGCCCAAGACCGCCGTCAACGAAATCATCACCACCGCCCGCAAGAGACCAACCGACCCCTGCTCCACCGCCTGACGCACCGGCAGGTCCTCCGCCCGGAGGCGATTGTAATCGCTGATCAGAAGAACGCCGTTTTGGACCACAACCCCAAAAATCGAGATGAAGCCCACGGCCGCGGAGATGCTGAAGGGGGTTTCGGTCAGTTGCAGCGCCCAAACCCCTCCAGTCAGCCCCACCACCACCCCCGCCATGACCAAAAGTGCGTCCTTCATCGAGCCAAACATGCTGTACAGAAGCACCATGATCAGGGCGATCGACAGGGGGACCATCACCAGGAGGCGTTGGTTGGCCTGTTGGAGTTGGGCGAATTCGCCGGCCCACTCGATGCGGTACCCTTCCGGCAGGTTGGCGCCGGTTTCGGGATCCTCGACCCGCCGCCGGGCCTCATCGATCGCCGACGCGAGGTCGCGGCCCCGCACGGCAAACTTGATGGGAATGAACCGCTGGTTGTTTTCGCGGTAGATGTTTGAGGCTCCGGAGCGGTGGGGGTCGATCGTCGCCAGTTGCGAAAGGGGAATCCGGATCGTCGAGCCGCCGCTGGCACTCGGCAGGTCCACCGGGATTCGCCGGATGTCCTCGGGATCGTCGCGCTGGTCTTGGGGGAGGCGGAGGATGATGTCGTACCGCTTCTCTCCCTCGACCATCTCGGAGAAGGCCTGGCCTCCAATGGCGACCTGGATGACGTCTTCGACGTCGTCCACATTGACCCCGTAGCGGGCGCAGGCCCGGCGGTCGATCCGGATTTCCAGGTTGGGCTGGCCGAGGATGTGGAAGAGCCCGACATCCTCGATTCCGGGGATTTCCCGGAGGATCTCCACGATCCGCCGCCCGCGCTCCTCGAGCTGCTCCAGGTCGCTGCCGAAGAGCTTGACCGAGTTGGCCCCTTTGATCCCCGAGAGGGCCTCGTCGATGTTGTCGCGGATCAGCTGCGAGAAGCTGAAGCTGACGCCCGGAAATGCGCGAAACTTCTCTGCCAGTTCCGCCTCGATCGCTTGCCGGGTGACCCCCTCCCGCCACTCTTCCATCGGCCGCAACGGAACGTTGAATTCAATGTTGAAGAAGCTGGTGATGTCGGTGCCGTCGTCGGGCCGGCCCACCTGGGACATCACCCCCCGCACCTCGGGGACCGAGGCGATCACTTCCCGCAGCCGGGGGGCCATCCGGGCCGCCTCCTCGAGCGAGACCGTCCGGGGCAGAACGGCCCGGATCCAGAGGTTCCCCTCCTCGAGTTGTGGCATGAACTCCCCACCCAGGTTCGCCAGCAGCCAGGCCGCGTGGGCGAGGACGCCGAAGGTCCCCAGCAACACCAACCGCCGCTGCCGCAGCGCCTGTTGAAGGAGCCAGGCATAGACCCCCTTCATCCAGCGGTCCAGCAGCGTCTCCTTCTCCTCCCCCTTGCCATGAAGAAAAAACGAACAGAGCACCGGCGCCAGGGTCACCGCAACTGTCAGCGCCCCGAAAATCGAAAACGCATACGTCGCCGCCATCGGTCCAAACAAGGCCCCCGCCGGCCCGGTCATCGTGAACAGGGGAAGAAACGCGCACACGATGATCATCGTCGCAAAAAAGAGCGGCCGCTCCACGCCGTGACAGGCCTCCTCGATCCGCTCCACCAGCGGCCGGGTCCGGTCGGCTCCAGGCTCGGTCAAGAAGCGGTGGATCCGCTCCACGATGATCACCGAACTATCCACGATGATTCCAAAATCGACCGCCCCAATCGAAAGCAGATTCGCCGACCTCCCCTGGACGTAAAGCACCGAGATCGCGAAAAACAGCGCCAGGGGAATCACCAGGGCCACAATCGCGGCGCAGATGGGATCCCCCAAAAACACCAGCAACACCAAGACCACCAGGGCGATGCCGACCAGCAAATTGTGCAGCACATTGTGGGTGGTGACGTGCACCAGGTCGGTCCGCTGGTTGAAGACGCTGATCCGCATTCCCCGGGGGAGGAGCTGTTCGCGCTCGATCTCGGCAAACTTGGCCGCAACCGCCCGGGCCGTCGGCAGTGACTTTTCCCCCTTGCGCATCAGGACGATGCCCTGGACGACGTCGTTTTCCGTCCCCCGCCCGACAATCCCCAGCCGGGGTCGATGGCCGATCACCACCTGGGCGACCTGCCGGACGTAGATCGGCGTCCCGTCCGGACCCACGCTGACGACCACGTCTCGGATGTCGTCGAGCTTCTCGGCTTCGATCGCGGCGGCCCGGCTCACGTTCGAGGGATCCAGCGGGTCGACCCCTCCCCCCAAAAGACCGATCGCCCGCACGTTGTGCGATTGCGTCCCAAGGTGGATGAGGTCTCCTCCGACGTTGGCGTTGGAGCGCGCGATCGCCTCCTCAACCTGCCGCATCGTGATGCCGTATTGCTTCAGCAGTCGGGTGTCGAGCAACACCTGGTATTGCTTCACCGTGCCGCCAAAGCTGGTCACGTCGATCACCCCCGGGACCTGCTTGAGGGCCCGCGTCAGGACCCACTCCTGAACAGCCTTAAGCTGGTTGAGGGTGTATCCAGGACCCTCCAGGACGTAGCGGACGATCTCCCCGGTCGGGCTCCAGGGAGAAAGCCCCGGCTTGATTCCTGGCGGCAGGTCCACCATCGCCAGGCGGTTGAGCACTTCCTGGCGGGCGGCGTTGTAATCCGTCCCGTAGGCGAACTGACACTTGATGTCGTTGAGCCCGGTGATCGACGTGCTGCGGAGATACTCGAGTCCGGGCATCCCGTTGAGCGCCGTCTCGATCGGAATGCCGATCAGCCGCTCGATCTCCTCGGGGCTGGCGCCGGGGTTTTGGGTGATCACCTCGACCAGCGGAGGCGTCGGGTCGGGATAGGCCTCGACATTGAGATTCAGAGCCGAATAGACACCAACTCCAACCAGGGCGATGGCACCGAGGACCACGATGAGCCGATGGTGCAGGCTCCAGGAGATGATCACCCGCACCATCCGCCCATCTCCCTACCAGTTCCACGACCACGAATCCCGACCATCCGACCTCAGCGGCCGGCCCAGGCGACAAACCTGCTCCGCCTTAGGCCCGCCGGAAGGCTCCTCGCCCTCGGCGTTCCGATCCCTTGATGCATTCACAGCATCGGCTGACGCAGCCGACGGCCGCAACGACCCCTCGCAAGACTCCAAAATCGAGACTACCCCCCCTCTCCCAGAGCGTCAACGTCGACCGCGACGAGATCCGGCGGCAGAGCCCCTTCGGACGTGGACCACGGCCTGACAAACCCGGACTCAGCGTCCCAGCGCCGCCTCGACACTCCCCCGCCCGGCTGCGGTCCACGGGCCTCCCGCAGCTGGCGGCCCATCGCTCCCGAGCAAGGGGAAGTAGAAGCAGCCAGCCGTACGGCTGCCATCCAAGTGGAGGGGGGCGGGGAATCACCTCGAGAGGGACGAAATCCTCTCATGAGGGACGAAATCCCCTCGAGAGTGGCAAAATCCCCTCGGGAGGGTGAAATCCTCTCATGAGGGACGAAATCCCCTCGAGAGTGGCAAAATCCCCTCGAGGAGGGCGGAATCCCCTCCGGAGGGGCGGAATCCCCTCGAGGGGGGCGGAATCCCCTCGGAGCCCGTGGCGACACCACGAGTCGCCCCGCCACGCGCCTGCCACACCCGCCTTACCAGTTTCGCGGGTTGCATCGAAGCAGGAGGTTCTCGGGGTCGAAACGGCGGCTTTCCATCGCCGCCGCTGGTGCCCCCGAATCGGATCCCCGGTTTGGCCGTAAGTTGACGTGGGAGCGGCGCCGGTCTTCCGGGTAACCGCTCCGAAACGCCCCATGATGGCCCCTCGAGGATCCCTCCAAGGAAAACTCCAAGAATGCCGAACGAACCCTCGGAAGTCCGTCGCAAACCTCTGTTCTCACAAGACCTACGATCACTCTGCGGGACCTCTCGGGGCCCGAACGAAGCCAAAATTGGGAGTGTCTGGAGGGGGTTTCGTGGAGCTTTCGGCGGCTCGGGGAGAAAGCGGTGGAGCGGGGGCCGGGATGCGGAAGAGAGCCTGCTGAGACTCGGTGTCCAGGGGGTCTTGGGCGATGGCCAGCTGATACCAGGCACGGGCTTCGGGGAACCGCCCCAGGCGGGCGCAGGCAGCCCCCAGGTCGCGGAGCAAGCGGGGGTTGTTCCGCTCGTACGGGGTCGCGGCCCGTTGGATGAGCGTATTGAGGCGATCGAGGTCCTCCGCGACGCGACGCAGGGGGGCGGCGGCCTCATCGTCGTGCAGCCGGGTGAGCGCGTTGATGAGGCCGAGGATCGCGTCGCGGTTGTCCGGGTCGCCAGCCAGGGCCACGCGGAAATGGCGGGCGGCGGCGTGATTGTCATGCTCCGCCAGGGCCAGCCGGCCGCGGAGCCGGGCGAGGACCGGATGGTCGGCGGGCCCGGAATCCAGCAGTCGCCGCGCTTCCTCGAGTTGCTGCTGGTCCAGCGCCAGCATCACCCGCAGCGCCAGGGCGTCGGGATCGCTCAAGGGAAGCGGCTCCAAGACGGTCCGAGCCTCGTCGCGAAGGCCGGTTCGGCAATAGTTCTCGGCCAGCGCCAGGCGCGTCCAACGGTCCTCGGGATCGGCCTCGAGGAATCGCGACAAATCGAGGATGACCGTTCCGGCGTCCCAGACGGCCGACCGAAGCAGGCACCAGAGAAAGGCGTTGTCGAAGGTCAGGTCAGTAAGCCCGGCCAGCCGCTCGAACGCCCGGCCAAGCTCCCGGCGGCGGAGTTGATATCCATAGATATAAATCAGTTCGCGGTGAGCGGCGACCAATCTGGGGTCGAGCTCGATCGCCTGGAGAAACGACCGCTCGGCGAATCGCAGCCGGTTGCGGCGGAGCTCGATCTGGCCGGCCATGAGGTGGGCCTGGGGGGCCAGGACGTGGTCGCGAGGGATGCGGGCCAATACCTCCAACGCCTGGTCGTCGCGTTGCCGCGCGATCGCGACTTGTGCCTGGAGAAACAGATCCACCACCTTGGGCTTGCGAAGCCGGGCCAGCCGCTTCGCCAGCCGTTCGGCCTCGTCGATCCGGCCCCCCTTGAGCTGGGCCTGGGCCTGGCTCCAGACGGCGTCGGGATCTTCCCTCCACACGGCCCGGAGCCCGCCGGCCAGGGCCGCCAGGAAAACCGCTCCCAGGACCGCTTGCGCAAGCCAGCGCGGGGTTCGCGCGCGGGTCGTCGGCGGACGCTTGGGGAATGCGGGGTCAGCGGCTGGGGTGGCTCGGGTGCGCATGCAGAAACCAGGGCCAGGGCAACGGGGTCACGCCGGGGGGGGCCGCGGCGGCTGATTGAGCCGACGGGGTCACGCCGGGGGGGGCCGCGGCGGCTGGTTGAGCCGACGGAGACCCGCTCCGCCGAACCGATCGGTTCGGCTTGCATCACTATACCAAGTGCTCCCCCAGGTCGCCGCGCCGGCGCACCGCTGCCAAACCTCCAGCCGGTCGGTTCAGGTTCCGGTTCAGGCAGGCTTGCCCAACATCAGGGTGTAGTAGGGCTGCCCCTTGAGGTTCCAGCCGATGCCGAGGCCCGCATCGACGAATCGGGGGTCGAGCAGATTGTCGCGATGCGCGGGGGAGCCCATCCAGGCAGCGACGAGGCTGGCGGGATCGGCCAGGTTGTAGGCGATGTTCTCGCCCAGGATCTGGTAGCGGTACCCCACGACCTTCGCCCGGTCGGGGAGCGTGGCCAGCGGGATCCCGGGGATGTCGTGGAGCATGCGATCCAGCCGGGCCATGTCGTCGGAATGGAGCTGGGCCGCCCGCATCAGCTCGGGGCGGGTCGTCAGGGCCGCGCGGCCGTTCTGAAGCCGCAGATGATTGGCCAGCTCGAGAATCGCCGCCGCGGCCTCCGCTTCGGCCCCGCGCGCGACGCGGGCCACGAACCGCGCGGGATCCTCCGGAACCGTCGAGACGGTCGACACCGGCGCAACGGCCAGTTGCCGAGGCCGGCTCACCCCGGGGCGCGGAGCGAGTCCGCGCAGACCCTGCCGCATCCTCGCCCGGCCGCCACCTGGCCCGGGCTCGTCGGATTCGGCAACAGCCCGGTCTCGACCTCCCCCCTCCAACGACGCCAGAGCGAGCCGGGGCAACCGAGGCCCCGGGGCCGGGGGACGCTGCGGCCGGGCCAGCGGGGTCCCGAACTCGGGGATCGCGATCCGGTCCGGGATGCCCAAACCGGGCCGCAGGCGGAGGGCCGCCGGCGCAACCACCCCCACCGGTATCCTCCGCAGCCTGTCCCCGGCGACCGCCGACAGGGGGGAGAGCAACACCCGCCCATCCAGGCTCTCCACCCCGGGACGAGCCTGGCGCTGCCCGCGACTCCTCCGATCGGCTCCCATCCTGTCACTCCCCGCCGCCGGCCAACCGTCGCCCCGGCCTGGCACCGCCGCCACACCGTTGCCGCCAACGACCACTGCACGACCCGCGATGATCGGCGGACGTCCGGTTCCGTCAACCCCAACTCCGACCCGGCCCCTCGTCCCCCAAACCCCTCGAAGACCCCACGACGAGCCAAACTGATCCCAGGAGGCGACCCCTCAGCTTTCCCACCGGTCCGCGAACCGACGCTCCTTCCCTTGCCCCAGGCCCCTGAATTTGGTGGACGCGGGGCCCCATCGCGCAGTAGATTCGCCCATCGTGGTTTGAGGTTGCGGGGGCGGTTCGGTCCGGCCCCGGCACGTCTGACAATCCCCCTTCAGGCAAATCCGGCTCCGCCCAGGCCGGCGACTTCCCCAACCCCACGAACGTTCGAGGAACCCGGGATGGACGTGACCCTCGACCCCAAGGGCGCCTTGGTTCCCACGGTCGGCCAAGACGCCGCCGATGAGCAGAATGAACTCAAGGATGCCATCATCCAGATCAGTGGTTGGATGATGATCCTGGGGACGATCCGACTGGTTTGCACCTTTGCCGATTACGTGGAGGCCTACCTGCACATCTCCCGCGGCTTGCCCTTTGGCATCCCGCTACTGGCGCGGTTTTTCCAGACCAATCATCCGGCCGTCCTGATCGGCTCGGCCTGGCCGCTGGCGGTCGGCGTGCTCCTCCGCAGAACCGGTTGGAGCGTACTCTTGCGGGCGGCCTCGATCACCTTCTTCGTCCTCTCGATCAGCGGGATCATCACCCTGTTTGCGGGAGTGTCGCTGGCGGCGGAAACCGAAGTCGTGAGCGGCTCGTTCACCGTGTCGCGAAAAGCGTTGCTCCTGGCCATGCCAGCCGCGGTGCTCCGCACGCTTGCGGGAATCGCGCAACTGGCCCTCGAACTGAGAACCGCCGTTGCCACCTGGTCTTTGTCCCAGCAGGCCGCCCGCACGGGGGACACCCTCACGGGCACGGCCGCCTCACGCCGGCGAGTGCTGGGCAGGATGGCCCTATATGTTTCACTTGCGTTCCTCTTCATCAACATCCGGATGCCGATCTGGTCGGCCTACCTCGAGGTCCTCAACCGCTCGGCCCCCATCCGCCAATTCATCATCCGCACCGATACCGGTCGGCGGTTTGCCTCGGGCCCCTCTTACGTGGAAACCCCCGCCCAACGACGGCGTCGCGAGATCCAACAGACACTCCAGGACGGACTTCGTCTGGCCAGCCGGAATCAGTTTGCCGAGGCCCGAAACGCCTACTCCCTTGCGATCGAACGCATCGAGGGGCTCAGCCCGGAGGAACAGTCCTCCGACGAATCCAAGGCCAGCCTGGCCCTGGCATGCAACAATCTGGCCTGGCTGCTCTGCACCTGCCCCGATCCCGCCTTCCTCGACCTCAACGAGGCGGTGCGCCTGGCCCAGCGGGCCGTCGAGCTCGCCGAAGACCAGGGGACTTACTGGAACACCCTCGCCGTGGCCCGCTTCCGCGCGGGTGACTGGCCCGCCGCCGATGCAGCCTTCACCAAATCCATGATCCTCCGAGACCAAGGCGACCCCTACGACTGGCTCTTCGTGGCCATGCTCGAACACCGCCGGGGCAACGCTGAGCGGGCGCGGGACTGGTACCAGCGGGCCAACCGCTGGATCGAGACCAACCGGACCAACGACCCCCTCGAGCTCCATCGCTTCCACCTCGAGGCCGCAGCCGAACTGGGAATGCCAACCCCCCCCGCGCCCCGCCTGGAAGTCCAGCGCGAGATCAACGAGGAGCGCCTGAGGGGCCTTTCCCCCAAACGCGGGATGTATCCCGCACTGAGGGGAGACCGAGAACTGCCCCCTCCAGCCGAGGAGCAAACCTCACCCGGCCCACCGGAAATCCCCCCTTCTCCGCGCACAGAGGCGGAACACCCCAGTTCACGAGCCGGGCCAGTCAACGAATCGCAAGCGAACTCTCCCAAAGCCGCGCTCCGACAAGCGGCCCCCGCCGATCCGGAACCGGTTCGAGTTGACGCGGAACGAGGTTCGATGCATACTCCACCCGGAGCATCGGCCCGCTCGGCCCTCCGCCTTTGGCCCCTCCCCGCATCGCACCCGCCGCTGTTCCAGTCGTTGGCCGTGGCCCCGCGCGGGAATCCGGACCCCGAAACGACCCAGGTTTCCAGGGACCAAAGATCAGCGTCGCGGATTCGTTCGCGCCGAACCCCGGGTGAAGTTGTGCCTCGCTTTGGGTGTCCTTCCTCGACACCCAACGGCAGGCGTTTTGCCCCTTCCCGAGCAGGACAAGGATGTCATGCGACCAGCGACCGTGTTCCTCGTGACGCTTCTGCTCTCCGAACTGGCGAGGGGAGCGCTCGGGGCCAGCGACCCTCCCTCGCTGGCCGTCGATCGGGCCCGGATGCTGATCGAACGGCACGAGTTCGACCAGGCCCGGATCCTGCTCGAGGAGGCCCTGATCACGGCGGATCCCGCCGACGGCCCATTGCTGGTCAAATGGCTTGAACAAGTATATCAACATCTTATTGATTCTTGTGAACGAGCGGGCAAGACCCACGAGGCGGCCGTTCATCGCGAGAACCTTGCCATTCTCCGGCATGCCCGCGAGTTTGGTGGTCCATCGGGGGGCGGGGTTGAGGATGTGCAGGGGGACGGCGATTCAGGGGTTCAGAGGGTGGCCAGCACGGCTCCAGTGCCTGAAGCTGGGGGCGAGCGGCGGTTGCCGAGGATGGATCATGCGGTGGAGCTGGTGTCGGAGAATCCTGGCGCTGGCCCGTCGGATTTGGCTGAGCTTCCCCCGTTGGAGGCTCCGCGGGCATCGACTCCGCCCCGGATCGAATCGACGCCGGGCGGTGGTGAGGCTTCTCGGCGCCGAGCGTTTCCCGGTGCGGGGTCGAGCAGGCCGGTCGCAAGCGAGCCACCTGCGAATTTGGGGCCGGCCGAGCCGCCTCCGGCGGCCCCGGCCGTGGCTCCGTTGGCGGGTTCGGCAGTGGAGCCTCGGCGGTTGGGGGAGCGATCGCCCGGCGGGGCTGCTCCTCGTTCCCTCGCCGAGGAGCTGGGCGAGGCCGACCGGTTGTTTGCCGGGAAGCGGTACATCGAGGCGGGCCGGCTCTACGCTCGCTTGGCGGGCCGGCATCAGCTCCCCCGCGATCGCAACGAGGTCTGGGCCTATTGCCGATGGGTCGCGGTGGTGGATCGGATCAATGCGGTTCCGGCGACCGACGAGGAGTGGGATGAGATCGTCCGTGAGATCCGCAGCGTCCAGCGGCTTACGCCGCGAAGCTGGTATGGGGAGTACCTCTTGAGCAAAGTCGCGGAAGCCCGGCGATCGGCGGTGGCCCCAGGCCGGCAGGGTCGGCTGGTCATCCGGGGCTCTGAGCCAGACGAGGTCCAACCGCGGCGGTTCCCTCGGTTGCTGGGCCGCTTCCGGTCGTCCCCGGCCCCGGCTGGTGCGGGTGAGGAACCGCGATCATCGGAAGGACTGGGGCGTTCCCCCCTCCCCCCTCGCGAGGGTCAGCGTGGCGAAAGTGGCGGAGCCCGAATCGACGATCGAGCCTCGGCCGGTTCACGCAGCGGGACCGGAGGGGGAGTTCGATCGGCCTCCGGTGTTCAGCCCCGTTCTGCCGAGCCATCCTCTTCCCTGTCGACCGCGCCGGTCGTGGCCCCGCCGGTGTCCGCTGCCGGTGGTCCGATTGCCTGGAAGGTTCACGAGACGGCCAATTTCCGGATCCTTCACACCGATTCGGCGCTCGCCGAAGCAGCAGCCGAGGCCGCCGAGCGGGTCCGGTCCGAGCAGTGCCGGCTCTGGGGGACGACCGGGGTGGAGCAGCCGTGGTCTCCCCCTTGCGACCTCTACCTTTACCCCTCCGCTCCGGTCTTCGCGCGCATGACGGGTCAGCCCGAGGGCTCGCCAGGCTTCTCCACTCTGGGGCTCAATGGAAGCCGGATCCTCACCCGCAGGGTCAACCTCAGGGCCGACCATCCCGAGCTGCTGACCGCGATTCTCCCTCATGAGGTCACGCATGTGGTGGTGGCGGATCTCTTTGTCGAGACGCAAATCCCTCGCTGGGCCGACGAAGGGATCGCCGTCCTCGCCGAACCGGCCACCGAGCAGGCCAACCGGGCCGCCGATCTGATGGGACCTCTCGATTCCGGTCGTGTATTTCCGCTCAACGAGCTGATGGCGATCGACCAGCCCGATGCCAACGCCTGGTCGCTCTATTACGCCCAGAGCGCCTCGCTCACTCAGTTCTTCATCCAGCTTGAAAGCCGGGCGCGTTTCATCGATTTCCTCAAGATCGCCCAGAATCGAGGTGTGGAGCAAGCCCTCCGCGAGGTCTACGCCCTCGATGGGTTCAGCGAGCTGGAGGCACGCTGGCGCGACTATGCCCGGAGGCAGGCTGAGCGCCGAACGGCGATGCAGGATGCGGAACCCCTGGAGATCCGACGCTGAGCCAGCAAACCACTCGATCGGCCCCCCTCGCCCTTCGGAGCGGACGCGTTCCGAGCTCTGCCAAGACGGCGGAAACGAAGACCCATCGCCGCGATCGGCTCGCTGCCCCTGCGGTTACCGGCGGGTTCTGCGTGCAGCTGTCGCTTGAACGTCCGCACGCGGGCGACCTCACGCCCGGGGCCGGGTCGTCACGGTGTTGCAACGGGGGCT
>Ga0308411_10001975_pt1 | contig 13964 bp, 8 predicted proteins | sample HotsprottomLayer_2_FD_203530 | JGI IMG/M metagenome (GOLD analysis project Ga0308411, IMG submission 203530) | Hot spring phototrophic mat microbial communities from Octopus Spring, Yellowstone National Park, Wyoming, United States -... | ecosystem: Environmental > Aquatic > Thermal springs >...
CGCTGGCTGTTGGTCGGTGCGTTGCTTGCCTTGTTGTTGGCGGTTTCTTTCGCGGAAGCCGGAGTGCAATTGCCTGGCGGCGGCTCCATCGAGCAAGTCGATTTCGAGCGGCACATCATGGGGCTGCTCGGTCGCATGGGCTGTGCCGCAGGTTCCTGCCACGGCTCGTTCCAGGGCAAAGGCGGATTCCAGCTCTCACTGTTCGGCTACGCTCCGGCCAAGGACTATCACGCCATCGTCCGCGACAGCAACGGCCGACGTATCAATCTGGCCAATCCGGAGCAATCGCTCCTGTTGCTCAAGGCGACTGGAGAAGCCCAACACGGCGGGTTCACTCGGTTCAGCAAGTCGTCCTGGCAGTATCGTCTCCTCCGTGCCTGGATCGCCCAGGGCGGCACCTGGAAACCCGGCAATGGCGAGATTCGGCAACTCGAGGTCACTCCCGCTGAGCTACCCTTCAAGAAGGCGGGCGAATCCAACCAGCTACGAGTAAAGGCCACCTTCGTTGATGGCACCAGCGAAGACATCACGCCGCTGTGCGATTTCCGCGTCAACGATGATTCCATCGCGGAAGTCAACAGCCTGGGTCTGGTCAAGTCCCTTCGGCCCGGCGATACGGCTGTGGTCGTCTCCTACCGTGGCAGCGTCGTGCCGGTTCGCGTGCTAGTGCCCACCATCCTGCCGCGCGATTTCGTCTACCCCAAGGTGCCGGAGGTCAACTACATCGACCGCGAGGTCTTTGCCAAGCTGCGCCGCTTGAACATGGTTCCTTCCGATCTGTCCAGCGACGAACATTTCCTGCGTCGTGTGACCATCGACACGATCGGCACCCTGCCGACTGCGGCGGAAGCCCGTGCCTTCCTGGCCGACACGCGTCCCGACAAGCGTGAGCGCAAGATTGAGGAGTTGTTGCGACATCCGCTGCATGCAGCTCTGTGGGCGACCAAGTTCTCCGACATCACCGGCAACAACACCGATTCGCTGGAGAATCCTCCCCAGCGCAAGCCGCACTTGAGCCAGATGTGGCACGACTGGTTCCGCAAGCGAATCGCTGACAACATGCCCTACGATCAGATCGTCAAGGGCGTGTTGACGGCCACCAGTCGGGAATCTCTGAGTCCCGAAGAGTACGTCAAACAGGTCGAGGCCATCGAGGAAGCTCAGGACAAGGGCCTCAAGACCAACTATGCCGAGCGGGAAACCCTCGATCTGTTCTGGCGACGGCAACAACGCGTTACTGTCGATGTCTGGGGTGAGAAGACCGCAGCGGCTTTCCTCGGCGTGCGGCTAGAGTGTGCCCAGTGCCACAAGCACCCCTTCGACCGCTGGACGCAGGAAGACTACCGAGCTTATGCCAACATCTTCGCTGGCGTGAATGCTGGCATCTCGCCTGAGGCGACCAAGGTGTTCCGCGAGGCCAATCAGCAGCGCAACAAACGCAGTCAACAAGCCCAACAACAGATGCGACAGAAGGGCATGAAAGTCAACACGCTGCCGATCGCTCCGTTGCGTGAAGTGTTCGTCGGTCGCCCCACAGGAACACTGCCTCATCCAGACACCAACCGTCCTCTGCCGCCACGCACGCTGGGCGGTTCGACGATTCCCTCGTCGAGCAAAGACCCTCGCGTCGATCTGTGGCAGTGGATGCGAGACAAGGACAATCCGTTCTTTGCCCGTAGCTTCGTCAATCGCGTCTGGGGCCACTACTTCGGCATCGGCATCGTTCACCCCGTGGATGACTTCGCTGTGGGTAACCCGCCCTCTAATCCGCGACTGCTCGATGCCCTAGCGGAAGATTTCGTGGCGAGCGGCTACGACATCCGCAAGCTGGAAAAGACCATCTTGATGTCGCGCACCTACCAGCTTTCCAGCATCCCCAACGAAACGAATATCTTCGACAAGAACAATTTTGCTCGCAGCTACATTCGGCCCCTGATGGCCGAGGTGGTTGTCGATGTCATCAACGCGGCCATCGGCACCAGCGAAAAGTGGGGGCCGGGCGAGGCTCCCGATGGCGCACACGCCATCGAAGTCGGTGCTAGCCGAGTGCAGAACGCCAGCGTCAACTATGTATTTCGGGTGTTCGGCCGACCGCCGCGCAGTACTGCCTGCGACTGCGAGCGAGCGATGGATCCGGCTCTGCCCCAGAAACTATTTCTGCTGGCCGATCCCGCTCTTCAGCAAAAGATGCAGGCGGCCAACAATCGGCTGGGGGATCTGCTCAAGAAGCATAGCGACGATATGGCCGCTCTCGAAGAGTTGTTCCTGAGTTGTCTGTCGCGTCTGCCGACCGACAAGGAAAAGGCTGCCTTCCAGAAGTTCCGCGGCGAGCAGTCCGACAACCGCGCCACCACTCGACGCGCTGTTTTCGCGGACACCCTGTGGGCAATCCTCAACACCAACGAGTTCATCTTCAATCACTGAGATGTAGATGCCTTGGGGCAATAGAGACAACCTGTATCTCGGTTGCCCCGAGGAGCCCCCCCTCCTGGATCGGCCAGGTGGAATCGATCGATCGTGTGGCCCCGGCCTGCCCCGGGGGTCTGACACGCAATCCCAAGCCGGGGCAGAAGGATAACTCCCATGCGAAAGACCGATTGCGAAGGTTTCTACCGCCGTGATTTTCTCAAATTTGGGGCCGCTGGCCTGTTCGGGCTGGGACTCCCAGAACTGCTGCGACTGGAGTCCCAGGCCGCTCGCAAGGCTGACTCTAGCAAGCGCAAGGCCAATGCCGTCATCATGCTGTGGCTAGGCGGCGGCCCAGCCACCATTGACATGTGGGATCTCAAGCCCGAGGCTCCCGAGGGCATTCGCGGCGAGTTCAAGCCAATTGCTACTCGCGCCCCGGGTGTGCTGATCAGCGAACATCTGCCCAAGTTCGCTGAGGTCATGGATCGGGCCACCATCGTCCGTTCGCTGCACCACACCATTCCCTCGCACGGCCCGGCCACGGTGTTCATGACCACCGGCAACAAGCCGTCTTTGGCCATCCAGTACCCCGCCATGGGTTCGCTGACGACCAAGCTACTGCCCACCGAGCCGGGCGTTCCTCCCTACGTCAGCTTTGGCGAGATTCGCGGCGGCAACGCCGGAGTCGCCGGCTACCTGGGCACCGCCTACAACCCGTTCATCGTCGAGGGAGCTGCGGGCGGACGCGGCAATCAGGCCAATTTCCGCGTCCGAGGTATCCAGTTGCCCAACGGCATGACGCTCGATCAGCTCAACCGTCGCGATGAACTGCTCCGTGATTTCGACAGCACGTTCCGTCAACTCGACAAGTCGGCCGATCTGATGGAGGGCATGGACACCTTCCATCGCCAAGCTCTGGAAATCCTCCGCTCGGACAAGACCAAGAAGGCTTTCAACCTCGAGGAGGAGAGCAAGGAACTGCGTGCCCGCTATGGCATGAACACCTTCGGCCAGGGGGCATTGGCGGCTCGCCGTCTCGTCGAGGCCGGCGTTCGCTTCGTGACCCTGAGCTTGGGCGGCTGGGATACGCACGGCCAGAACTTCAACGCCCTCAAGACCCGCCTGTTGCCGTCGCTCGATGCCACCCTGTCCACGCTCATCGACGATCTGTCACAGCGCGGCCTGCTCGATTCCACCATCGTCTACTGCGCCGGCGAGTTCGGTCGCACTCCCAAGATCAACAAGAACAGCGGTCGCGATCACTGGGCGCGGTCGATGTCCGTCGTCCTCGCGGGCGGCGGCTTCAAGCGCGGCTACGCTTACGGCAGCACCGACAGCAACGGCATGGCTCCCGCTAGTGAGCCTTGCACTCCCGATGATGTGTCCGCTACTATTTTCCACTGCCTGGGTATCGATCCCCACATGGAACTGACCACCTCGACGGGTCGGCCGATGCAACTGTTCCGCGAGGGCAAGGTTCTCTCCAAGTTGCTCGCTTAATTCCACAATGCGAGGTTCTCTCGCTCCGACGTGCCGGACAATCGAGGGATTATTCCTTCTTTGTCCGGCACGTCATTTGTCGTTTCCGAACCTTGCTAGGATGTTTCTCGCGGTTTCGTTCCGGAAATCGACGTTCCCCTATGGTTGCCGTCGAGCCGGATCGCTAAGCTAGTAATCTAGCGATCGTCAGCTACCATTGTCTTGCTTGCAACGGAGGAATAACGCATGTTCTGTCGCTACGTCGCTCTTCCGCTGTTGTGGTGTTTGGCTGGGATCAGTGGGCTCTGGGCTGAACCTAACGATGCCGCACGAGTTCGCGCTTTGATCGAGCAACTCGGCTCCGACACCTTCACGGATCGGCAACAGGCGTTCGAGGCACTGGATGCCCTGGGCGAATCGGCCCTTGATGCGCTGCGTCAAGCCACTAATCACGAGGATACCGAGATTCGCAAACGCGCCAGGGATCTTGTCTCTCGTATCGAAAAGCGAACGGAGAACGCGCGGCTGTTGCGGCCAACCTTGGTTCAGCTTGCCTACAAGGACACGCCCTTGCGAGAGGCGATGGCGGACTTTCAGCGGCAATCGGGCGTTCGCCTCACGCTCCACGATCCGGACAACCAGTTGAAGGATCGCAAGCTGACTCTGAACACCAACAAGACGACCTTTTGGAACGCCCTAGCCCAATTTTGCGAAGCGGCTGAGTTGCACGAGGGGGATGCCAATCGCGCTGGGATGCCGGCTGGAGCGGTGGCGCGGAACCTGCCGGCACGGATCGCCCCAGTGCCCGGTGTCGCTGTGCCGGTCGGGAACACAGCGGTTGCCGTGCAGCCCGGCGAAATAGTTCTGCTGCCCGGCAAGTCTCCAAAGGTTCCTACCGACGACACGACCTCGGCTCGCATTCGTCCTGCCGACCGCAAGCGATTTGCATTACCCGCCTCAGATTCGACCTTCGGTCTAGTGCTGGAGATCGCTCTAGAGCCGCGATTCCGCTGCCAGGGGATTCAGTCGATTCGCATCGACTCGGCTATCGACGACAAGGAGCAACAACTGACCCAGGTGCCGGATGCACCGGCGAATGGCCCAGTTGCTGGGCGAGTGGTCGTCTTGCCAGCGGGCGGAATGGCCCTGCCGGCAGTGGCCCGCATTGGTGGCCGGTTCTTTTTCCCGTCCAGTGCCAACGGCGTGCAGCACTTCGCTGCGGTGCAGTTCCACAAGGCGGAAAAGGAATCGAAGTCGCTCAAGCAGTTGAGCGGCACGGTCACGGCTGAGATTCTCGACACTCCGACTCGGGTACTTGAGATCAAGGACGTGGTGAACGCCACCGGCAAGAGCGTCAAAGCAGATGGCGGCTCGCTAGAAATCCTCAGTGTGGAAAAGAAGGACGAGGCGATCAAGATTCGCTTGGCCTTTACGCAGCCGACGAGTTACTTGCCGGAGACGAATCCGGTAGCCGTGCCGCAGCCGGTCAAGCGTGTGCCTGCGGCCAAGCAACTCGCTCCCGCAGCAAAGCCAGGTGCCGTCCCAGCGGCGCAGCCGGTTCCCGCAGCGGGCAAGCCGGCTGCAGCAAATCCTGTTGCCGACAAGAAGCCGGCGGTTCCAGTCCCGGCACCGGCCCTGCAAATCCAGCAGGTGCAGGTCAACGGTGGCGTGATCATCATCAACGGCGGCGTGGTCATCAACCAGCAGGCCGGCCTCAATCGCGCTCCGTGGGGTCTGTCTCTTCAGGACAGCAAGGGGAATGTCCTCCCCGCTGAGTTCCAGATCGACCCGCAACAAGGTGTCCGTCGTGTTGGTGTGGTCAATCGCGGCAGGGAATATGTGGTGACCTATCGGCCCACCAAGGAGCCTACCGATCCGATCCAACTCGTGTTCACGGGTCGCAAAGCAGCGGTGGTCAATATTCCCTTCAAACTGACCGATGTCGAGTTGAAGTAATCGTCTGCAAGAAGAGCAAGGTTGGGCAACGGCGGGCGTTCAGATCGGCCCGCCGTTGCCGCCGATGGCTCGAACTTCCATCCCGAGCAGACACACATCGTCGCAAAAACTGCGTCCCTGTGCGAATCGCTTCACTTCCGCGAGCAGTTCGTCAAAGATCCGGTTGGCGCAAGAGTGTAGACAGCGGCTCAGCACCTCATCGACACGCTTTTCGCCAAACTGTTCCATGTTGGGGCCAACCTGTTCGTACACGCCATCGGTGTAGAGAACCACGAGGTCGGAAGGGTACAAGGTGAAACTGGCGGCACTGTAGGTGGCCTGATTGCGCACGCCCAACGGCGGGCCGGGCTGTCCGGCGCGCATGGGCAACACCAGGACTTCCGAATCCTGCCGTCGCAAGATCCGAGGCGCGGGATGCCCAGCATTGGCATAGCGGAACTCTCCAGTGAGCGTGTCCATCGTGGCATAGAATGCCGAGAGAAACACGGGAACACTGGCCTGACCAAAGATGGCTTGCATGTCGCGATTCATGTCTGCGAGCAACAGTTCTGGCTCATCAGCATGAACGCGCAAGGTTTCAAGCAAAGCGCGAACCGTTGCCGTCACCAGAGCCGCTCGCACGCCATGCCCCATCACGTCGCAGATGAAAATCCCCGCTTTGGTGTCGCTCAGGGACAATACATCGAAGAAGTCGCCACCGACGGCACCGTTGGGCAAATATCGCTCGGCAAAGCCCAGCCGGGAGCGTTCTGGAGGCACGCAGCTTGGGAAACTCGGCTTGGCCTGAGGCAACAGAGCCTGTTGCACCTCACAGGCCATCCGCAGGTCGGCTTCCATGTCGGCGTTGCGCTCACGCAGATCGCGGTTTTGCTCGACGAGCTTTTGTTCCAGATCGATGACACGCTGGCCAGCACGCAAGCGTACCCGCAACTCATCGCGGTCGAACGGCTTGCTGACGAAGTCGTCGGCACCGGCATTCATGCCTTCGACGACCTCGCGTCGGTGCGAGGCGGCCGCCAGGAGCAAGATGTACACATAGCCAGGCCGACTCGAGGCGCGGATGCGGCGTACCAACTCCAGGCCATCCATACCAGGCATGACCCAGTCACTGATGACAAGAGGGTAGTCACGTTCCTGAAAAAACCGCCAGGCCTCCGCTCCATCTCGGGCCGCTGTGACCTCATAGCCCCAGTGCTGCAAGGTGCGTTCGAGCAGCCTGCGGGAAATGGGGTCATCGTCCGCGATCAGCACTCGCATCGCTCGCTTGCCCTTCTTCCCTGCGAACTGGCCGGATGGCATGCCTGGGTTTCCTGTGGCGATTGACAATTGATCCGTGTTACTTCTTGGCACCCAAGCAATACAAGGTTCCCTTCTGCGTTCCCAGGAGAATCTTCTCTGCCACCACCACCGGAGAACCAGTCACTGGGCCGTCCAGTTCCACCCGCTGCACCTGTTGTCCTGTTGCCAGATCCAGAACGTACAGCCGAGAGTCCTGCGACCCAACGATAACTCGATTATCGACGATCACCGGGGAAGAATCTACTCGGCCCTCTGTTGCCATTTGCCACAAACTCTTGCCGGTGACCCGATCGATACAGTGAACGCGATTATCCCGTCCTCCGATCACTACTACTTTATCGGAAACGGCCGGCGAGGAATAGAAGGCCTGGGCCATCCGACCTGGTTTATACGTCCAGACGGTTTCTCCTTTCTTCCAGTCGATACAACGCACCTCGTTCTTCATAGTGCCGACATACAGGCGATCGCCCCGAACCGCTGCGGTCGCCCCGGTCTGTCCATCCAGATCGACCGAACGCAACTCCTTACCGGCCTGAACATCGAGAACGTGCATCTGACTGTCACAGCCGACTAGGAAAGTCTTGCCCTCAGCAATCGCCACCGATCCATAGATCGGGCCATCCGTCTTGAATTTCCAGCGTAGCTTGCCAGATGTGTCCAGACAGTAAAGGTGTTCGTCGTGGGACGTAAACAACACCGAATCGCCGAAGAAGTTTGCGCCGCCGATCTCGGCGTTACCATCGAACAGCCACTTCGGCTTGCCGTCCTCGACGCTCACACAATGGAATTTGCCGTCCACGTCGCCAACATAGACGGCATCGCCCTTGACGGCCGGCGAGGCCTTGAAAGGAGCTGCCTTGTACTTCCACTTCACTTTGCCGCTGTTCAGATCGAGGGCATAGAGAAATTCGTCCATGCTGGCGGCAAAGACGAGTCCTCGAGAGACGGCCACCGCATTCTCGAAAGCATCCTCGGCCTGGAATGTCCAGAGTACCTCCAGGCGAGCCGGCAATCGGCCCTGAGCGAAGCCCGTTTGCTCCGGTGTGCCTCGAAAGAGCAACCAGTCGTTCTGTACCGCCGATCGATCACTCCCTGAACTTGCGGGGGAGGTATCGATCCCTTTGCCGCGAGCAGACAACACCAGGGGAAGCGACAAGCCGATCAGCAGGGCTAGGAACAGAACTCTCATCGCTAAGCAACCTCGGCGTAGGAAACTGACGGGTAACGTCCAAGGCGATGGGAAGTCAGCCGATTCCTTCGGCCGAAGCAGTTACTCACAAGGCCGCCTCGTACAGAGCGCGCAACTCACGATCCGTGACAGGGCGGGGATTGAACTTGCCCGTCCATTGCTGCGACGCTTCCTCAGCGAGGACATCGAAGATGCCCGGACGCACGTCGCAGGCGGACAGACAGGTCGGCAAACCGGCGATTTCCAGCAATTCTGTGATGCGACGAGCCAGACTGTCGCCAGCCGTCTCGTCCGAACCATTGACCAAACCGGCATCGTGTACCAGATCGGCATAGAGCTGACCGACGACCGGAGCATTGAAGCGAATGACGTGGGGCAGCATGATGCCCACCGCCACGCCATGCGTGATGCCGTAGTGTGCTGTCAACGGATTGGCGCAAGCATGGGCGGCCCCCAGCATCGAGTTTTCGATAGCCAGCCCCGCCAGGTTGGCCCCCAGTTGCATGCCGCCCCGAGCGGTCAAGTCGCTGGGGTGATGGAGGATCTGCTCGAAGTTGCTTTCCAACAGCCGCCAAGCCTCCCGTGAGAAGAGTTGCGACATGGGATTGCGGCGAGTGGAGACGTAGGATTCGACCGCATGCGTCAGGGCATCGATGCCGGTGATGGTGGCGACTTTGTGGGGTTGCGACAGCGTGACCTCGGGATCGAGAATCGCCACGCGAAAGGCCGCTTTCTTGTCGCCGCAGGCCATCTTGAGGTGCGTCTTCTCATCGGCGATGAGCGCATAGCACTGCGACTCGCTGCCGGTGCCCGCCGTCGTGGGAACACCTACCGAGGGCAGCAAGGGTTGCTTCGCCAAGCCGAAGCCTTTGTAGTCCATCATTCGCCCGCCATTGGTCAACAGGAAGTTGATCCCTTTGGCGCAGTCCATCGAACTGCCGCCGCCCACCGCGACGATGAAGTCGATAGCGTGCTTGCGAGCAAACTCGACTCCAGCGGCCACATGACGAGTGGTCGGATTTTCTTCGACGCCATCGAAGACAAAGACTTCCAGTCCAGCCTCACGCAGCGACTGCTGGGCACGCTGCGGATGGCCTGCCGCTTCCAGGCCAGGATCGGTCACCAGAAGAATGCGTCGCGCCCCCAGGTCGCGACACACTTCTCCGAGTCGATTGAGCGTTCCTGGCCCGAACAGAACGCGGGTCTGAGGCAGAAAATCGAACGATGGTAACCCACCCACTGCGGGACGGACAGTAGGTGTGGTAACGGCTGGTGAATGAAGGTTCATGAATCCATCCGTCCCCTGGGGAGGATCGTGCTGGTGGGAAGGTCGTACCCCCTTATGGGCTGACGCTGAGAGATCAGGTCACTCAGCGTCAGTGCCACGGTTATTATAACACACCGTGTCCTAGACGTGAATCGCGCCTTCGTACTGAAAAGCTCGCGCCCGGAACAGGAAATCGACGATGTTGCCTTCGTGGGGCTGCAACCAGTTGAGTTGAATCGTCGGGATCGGCCCGAGATTCAGCCGGTCGATGTGGGTGGCATCGAGCAGTTGCCGCTGCCATTTGGCATCTTCGGTGATAGCGGTGCAGACCAGCGTCGGGCCAATGTTGGCCAGCATTTTTTCCTGAGGACACTCGACCACCGTCGCGAAGGGGAACATGAACTCCTTCTTGGCGATGGCCGCCTCCGGCGAGGTGCAATGCACGATGGTCGGTCGCAGGTAGTCACAGCGTTCCTTCTTGACCAGACGTGGGCCGTACTTCTCCGTGCAGTGGGTCACGCCATCTTGCTTGAGATCGGCCTCGATGCTGGCCCAGACGGCATCAGCCTGACCGGGCACGGTGAAGGCGGCTAATCCTGAGTTGGGATCTTGCGGCGGCAACGGTTCGATCGGGCCGATCCGCTCCGCTAGAGCCTCGGCGATCTCTCGGGTATGACGCGAGGCCCAGATGCCCGAGCAGTTGATGCAACCTCGGCCGGAGTTGACATAGATGCTATCGACCATGAGATCAAGGTACTTCGGCCAGTTGTCCACGACATCATCGCCCAGCAGGATCTTGCTGAAGCCTGGGCCGTGCGCCTGCACGCGGGGATTGCCCTTGTACTGTTCCACAGTAGCCGTGCCGCCGAAAATCAGGCTGCGCTGGCTGTGTTGCAGCACGGCCGCTCCGACATCGCCGGCACCGGGATAAATGGCAATCGCTTCACGGGGAATACCGGCTTCGGCGAAGGCGGAGGCCATACGATAGGGAGTCCACGGCTCTTGTGGGCCAGGCTTGAGCAACAGACCAATCTGCATGGGAATGATCGGCAGCCACAGCGTGTGAACGCCCGGGGAATTGCTGGGAAGAACCAGTGCTAGAATCGGCGACTGGGCTTGATAGCTGACCGGCACCCCACGCGATTCGACGCCATAGCCGCGCGACAGGATGTCCAGATCCAGACCGCGTGTCAGAGCATCGAGGATCTTGTCCATCTGCGACAACACGAAGTGGTTCTTCTTCATGTTGAAGCGGCACATGTGTTCGGGAAGCCCAGTCGTGGCCGACTGCATCCGAACGAACTCGTCAGGCGACTGCGTGCCGTTCCCCAAAGGCAAGGTGGCCTCGACATACAGTTCGCCGGCCTTCTTGACGCGTTCGAGCAGTTCGCGAATCGGAATAGTGCGGAGGACATCGCGAGCCCGCTGGGCGTGCCGCATATCGCGCGATACCATCGAGGCATTAGCACGACTGACCTCGGCGAGAACCTCGCCCGTGGCGAAATGGACGACCTTGTCCGTTTCGAGGCTCTGATAAGGCTCGCCCCAGCGGAGAATGGGAAGATGCAGCATGGTCGAAGGTCTCCAGGTAAGAGAGCCCACTCCTAGTGGAGTGGGCTTTGGCGGGCAAGAGGATCAATAGACGCCAACGGTTGTCTGGGCCGCGATGCCACGATAAGGCTTGACACCACTGACCCCATCCCAGGGATACTTGCTACAGGGCATTTCGCGAACGCCCTCGTCGCGTTCGAGGAAGCGTGGCACGAAGAATTCCTTGGTCAAGGTGGTCAGCATAACGCGACCTTCCTGGCCATACTCGACAACTCGGTCGTAGTTGTCGAAATCGACGACTTGCACCACCGCACGCGGTTCAGGAGCGTAGTAGGCAATTTTGTAGTTGTCCGCAGCCGTCGGCATGTCAGCAGCGGCCAGCCCCATCAACGTGTTGCCGTAGGTCGGGGCGATGTAGACGTTTTTGCCGAGGTATTCCTCAATGGTGAAGCGAATCCACTGCGAGGTCATTTCCGTGCCGCCGCAGAAGATGCCGGTGATGCCCATTTCGGCGATGCTAGTGCCCTGATCCTCGAGGCGTTTGGCCAGGGCATCGAGCAACTTGGGCGTGGTAAACATGCACTTGATGTCGTGCCCAGCATTGAGGATGGTCATGGCCTGATCGATGCAGTGATCCTGATAGGCCTTGAGGTGTTCCATCCAGCCTTTCTTGATGAGTTTGATAACCCAGCGGGGATCGAGGTCGATGCAGAAACAGATGCCGCCGCGATACTGGCAGAGGTGTTCGATGGCCAATCGCAACCGACGCGGGCCGGACGGCCCGAGCATCAGCCAGTTGCTGCCCTTGGGGAAGTAGGCGTCCGGCAGGGTGTGGCTGAACTGTTCGTAGTCGATGCGGAAGTCGTCCATGACGACTCGGCTCTTGGGAATGCCGGTGGTGCCGCCGGTTTCAAACACATACCAGGGTCGGTCGGCGTAGCCCTTGGGTATCCAGCGACGAACTGGCCCGCCACGCAGCCAGTCATCCTCGAAGTGTCCGAAGAGTTTTAGATCGTCGAAGCACTGAATGTCCTTGAGCGGGTTGAACTTGTAGGATTTCGCCTTCTCCAGCCAGAAGGGAGTGCCCGTGTCTGGATGGAAGTGCCATTGCACCACCTCACGAACCTGAGCGTCGAGAACTTCGCGCGCTTTCTTAATCTGTTCCGGGGTGGCCGTTTGTTTCTGGACTAGGGTTGCTGCTGTCACGATGAATCCTCACTGCTTCGGGCACGACTAGGGACGAGCGATGGCGTAGAGGTTGGTGCCGCTGTTGACGTAAAGTACGCCGCCACTGGCCACCGGAGGCACCTTGACCGGCTGGCCAATGGATATCTTCTTGGGTTCGCTGAAGGTGCGGCCCGCCTTGAAGATGTACAGGTCGCCCGCGTCGGTGCCGACGAATACCTTGCCATCCACATAGTAGGCAGAACACCAGGTACTTTCCTGGAAGTCATACTCCCAGAGCTTTTTTCCGGTCACTGCGTCCACGGCATGGAGGTAGCCCGCTAGTTCCGGGGCGTAGACAATGCCGTCATGAACGGCCACGGTACTCATGGTTCGCCCAAAGACGTAATCCCGGTCGGCGTTCTGGCCAGGCGGCATCGGGCCACCGTAGTGCCAGACCAGGCCGGAGTCCTTGTTGACCGCTGCTTTCGGATCGAAGTTGTCGTCCACTGCAGACAGATCGCGTTCCTTGTTAGCCGGCTTCTTACTGATGTCGATGCACCACAAGTGGCCGACACCTGGCCCATCGTCGGGTTCCTGACCCACGGCGATGTAACAACGGTTGTCGACCACGACAGGAGTGGCAATGAAAAAGGAGCGTTCGCCCCCCCCGCCCGGCTTGTAGGGTTTGGCCTTCTTGGGATTGCAGTCGAACTTCCAGAGCAATTCGCCAGTGCTGGCATCTAGACCATACATCCAGCCGTCGCCTCCCCCATAGAGGATCTGTGTCTTGCCATCGACTGTGGCAGCCGTCGGATTCGTCCACTGTCCCCGCAGCACCTTGGCTCCCGGTAGGTTGTTCGACCAGACCAGTTGGCCGGTTTTCTTGTTGACCGCTACCAGCGAGGGAGCCTTCGGTGCGGGTAACTTGTTGGTGCTGACATTCACGCCATTAGAGGTGACCGCATAGACGAGATCGCCCACAACCAGTGGCGAGCAATTGGAAGCCTGGCAAGGGAACACTCCCAGTTCCTTAACCATGTCCAACGACCAGATAATTTTGCCTTCGATGGCGTCGGCACAGACCAGTTCGCAGCGATTGCTGACGTACCACAGACGATCTCCCTGAACGCACGGCGTGGAGAGAAGGCCTTCCTTGGGATAATCGTTCAGTTCGCCGTCTTCGAGCTTCTCGTGAGTGATCTGCCAGAGGAACTTGCCGTCCGCCTCGTTGAAGCACATCAGCACACCGCGATCGCCGGTGACCTTAGGATCGCGCGGTTTGTCGTTGTTGGTGCCGACGTAGATACGTCCGCCGGCAATCACCGGCCCCCCGTAGGCCTTGCTGCCCAGAGCCGCGACCCACTTGACGTGCTTTTCCTTGCCCTTGGGACGCACCACGAAGTCATCGGGAATGTTCTTGTCGGTCAGGTTGACCAGATTGCGAGAAACCGTACCGCCAAATAGGGCCAGCGGTGCCGACTTTTCCTCTGCACCCGCCAGTTGTGTCCAAACCACGCCTCCGAGACCCAGGAGGGTGCCAACCAGATACAGCGCAATGGGTTTCATGAAAGCAGATCTCCAGGGGATCGAAGGAGAAGGCCCCACCCGCCAGGACGAGTGGGGCTGTCACGGAACGATCACTTCGAT